>Ga0210057_1001312_pt1 | contig 38081 bp, 43 predicted proteins | sample CryGeyCG2114_010_2_FD_183968 | JGI IMG/M metagenome (GOLD analysis project Ga0210057, IMG submission 183968) | Groundwater microbial communities from aquifer - Crystal Geyser CG10_big_fil_rev_8/21/14_0.10 (SPAdes) (version 2) | ecosystem: Environmental > Aquatic > Deep subsurface > Groundwater ... | reverse complement strand
GCGCAATCACCAAAGACTTGATCTCCCTGTTCGCGAGCATCTTATCCAAACGAGCCTTTTCCACGTTTAAGATCTTACCTCGAAGCGGCAGAATCGCCTGTGTCCGCCTGTCCCGTCCGGCCTTGGCCGAGCCGCCGGCAGAGTCTCCCTCCACCAGGAACAACTCAGACTCCTCCGCGCTCCGACTACTGCAGTCGGCCAATTTGCCCGGCAAAGTCAGACCTTCTAAAATACCCTTACGCATCACCGTATCCCGCGCCGCCTTGGCCGCCTTTCTGGCCTTGGCAGACAACAAACACTTCTGCACAATACTGGCCGCGTCTTTACTACTGCGCTCTACAAAATTCTTCAGCGCCTCTGCCACTACACTCTCCACGGCTGTCCGTGCCTCCGGAGAACCAAGCCGACCCTTAGTCTGCCCTTCAAACTGCGGCTCCTGTAACTTCACGGAAATGACCGCGATCAAACCTTCTCGAATATCTTCACCGGTTAGGTTATCGTCTGACTCTTTGATATAGTTGTTAGAACGAGCATAGTCATTCAAAGTTCGGGTCAGCGCGCTTCGAAAACCGGTAATGTGCATTCCGCCGTCTATGGTATACACATTATTCGCAAACCCCATCTCTTGGGTCTCGATATCATTGTTGTAAACAAAAGCAACCTCCACCTGCACATTATCCGCCGTCTTTTCCACGTAAAAAACATCCTGCTGGATGGTCTCTGAGTCCGCGTTCAAGTACTTGATGAAAGACAAAAGTCCGCCGTCAAAATAAAAACCGTGATAAAACACCGGCGTCTCCCGATAATCAATCAGTTCAATGCGCACGCCCTTTGTCAAAAACGCCTGACGCCGCAGATACTCAAGAATGAATCTTTTATCAAACTTGATAACTGCAAATATCTCCGGATCCGGCTCAAAAGTAATTTTCGTGCCTGTTTTTTTGCTCGCGCTAACTTTTTTAACAGCGCCCTGTGGCTTACCACGCTTGTACTCCTGCACGTAGTACCCGCCTTCACGATGCACCTCTGCTTTTAGATACTGACTCAAGGCGTTGACCACCGACACACCCACGCCGTGCAACCCTCCGGATACTTTATAACCCTCGCCACCAAACTTACCACCGGCGTGCAAAACCGTCAGCACGGTCTCAAGCGTGGATTTTTTGGTGGTCCTATGCTTCTCCACCGGAATACCACGGCCGTCGTCAGTGATTGCGATTCGATTATCCGCAAATACCTCTACGACAATATTCTTCGCGTACCCGGCCATGGCCTCATCGATCGCGTTATCCGCTATTTCTTTGATAAGGTGATGCACCCCGGCTGTATCCGTGGTACCAATATACATACCCGGGCGCTTTCGCACCGGGTCTAAGCCCTCTAAGACAGTTATGTCTTTCGCACCATAACTGCCTTTCTTGACCTCTTTTTCAGCTGATTTTGCCATAGTTTTAAGCCCAAAATTAAAAGATGTCCCTAGCTGGGAATACCTCCATTCTAGCAAATCTAGACCCTAAAAACAAGCCAAGAATAGCGCTCAATAACCAATCACTCGTCGCAACTTCCGCGTGTTGCCGTGAGAAAGCAATCCTAAATACGACGATATCATAGCTTCCTTTTTAGGCTGCTCCGCAAGTTTCCGCAACATCCTCCGTTTAGTCGCCGTCCGCAAAACTCGATGATCCGGAAAATGTACCCAACCCAGAAAATCCACACCAGAGGCAACGGTCTTTATAAACAACTTATTCGGATGCAGCTCTAATCGAAGGCGGTCGCCAAAAAACTCCTGAATCCGCGGAATCAAGTTTTCCAGCACTGCTCTATTTTCTGAAAGAAACGCAAAATCATCCGCATACCGAATGTAATACTTTTCCTTCAGCTTATGCTTCACCCACTGATCAAATTCATTCATGTAAATATTCACCAGCAGCTGGCTAGTGAGGTTCCCAAGCGGCAACCCTTTATTCTCCCTTTCATAAAGGGAGCCTGCCTGCCGGACAGGCAGGTACGGCGAAGCCGGGAGGGATTTTTGGTTCGCTGTTCGGAATGACCCGACAACATTTTTCAGCAGCCCGAGAGTATCAGGATCCGCAATCTGCCTTTGCAATATTTCAATCAAGATCTCATGATCAATATTCGCGAAAAATTTCCGGATATCACACTTCAATACCCAGCAAGTGCGAGTGTTGTTCTTAGAAACTTTGCGCGCAAAAGCGCGAAAGCGATTGAGCGCCTTATGCGTGCCCTTGCCGAGCTGACAAGAGTACGAGTCATGAATAAATCTTTTTGAGAAATACGGATATAGAACTCTGTAGATGGCATGGTGGACCAACCTATCCCTGACGCTAGCCTTGTGAATGTCCCTGGGCTTTGGGTCGTTTATCCTGAAATACTTGTAAAAACCATGGGTATAGATTTCCTTTTTCAACTCCTCATGTAAACTAAAGATATTATCCATTAACCGCAAGGAAAATTCTTGCACATCCTTTTTGCCTCGCTTGCCTTTAGTAAACTCCTGCCAGGCGAGCAACAGATTTTCAACATTAATTATTTCATTAAAAATATGAGCCAGTCCCTTTTCGAGAACAAACCCCTTAAAACGCCCCCCCGTTGGAAATTTGAGTATTTTGCAACATCTTGTCGCGGTTTACAAATTATGGTTTGAGTTAAAACAGCACCTCCGGAAGTCAGCCAAGTACACGCTGGGCGAGAAAATAGACAACTTGTTCATAGAAACCCTGGAGCTAATCTTCCGAGCCCAATACGCGCCCCAAGAACGTACACTCCCTATCTTAGAAGAAGCCAATACCAAGTTTGATCTGCTCAAGTTTTTCCTCATGACCCTTTGGGAAACTAAAGGTATTGAGACCAAACACTATGTCCTGCTCTCTGAAAAACTAGAGACGATAGGCAAGATGCTCGGCGGATGGCTGCGGCGTTTTACCGCCGCAGCCCCACCTAACACGAAGAAGTAGTTGCGGCAAAGAAGCGCCTCGTTGCCATTCGTCTGATTGCTCACCCAGTTGTAGTTCTGGATCCAGCGCTGGTTGTCGTCGTTCCAGTTCCAGTTGCGAGCGTACGGCTTCTCGTCCTCGTTCGGCCAGAGAATGTATCACGCGCCGTCCAATCCACCACCCGTAGTCCGCGCGATTGACGGACTTCGGACTGTATCTAATTCCGCATATCATTCAGCAGGATGACCTACTGGATGTATAATGCGCTAGCGCGCGATACCAAGTAGTTCTATCGTGTATAAAGTATATAGCTCGACGCTCGCCAAAAGTTACAAAACCCGGGGCGACTCTGCGTACCATATCTTTAGAGTTCGGCCACGCGAAGCCTCATTTGTTTTTCCAAACGAAACCGCACGTCGTCACCTACTATCCGCTTCAAAGTATATCAAAACGTGAACGACCCTGACAGTGCTTCTGTCAGGGTCGTTGGATTGCGTGGTCCGAGGGACCAAGGGTCCAAGAATCCCAAGAAAATTCAAGGGAACCCGAAAACCCAAGGCCCCAGAGACCGAACTACTTGCGGCAAAGAAGCGCCTCGCTGCCATTCGCCTGATCGCTCACCCAGTAGCAGTCCTGGATCCAGCGCTGGTTGCCGTCGCTCCAGCCCCAGCTGCGAGCGTACGGCTTCTCGACCCCGATCGGCCAGAGAGTGGCCGAAAAGAGCCACCACTGCCGCCAGGTGGCGGGGATGGCGATCTGGCCCGAGAAGAGCCAGATCAGCCGCCGATCGCCGCAGGACTCCCTGCCCTCGTCGAGCAGGCGCTGAATGCCCTGCTCGCGGGTCCAGTCGGCCGGGTCGGCGGCGCGACGGAGCGGCACAGGCTCGAACTCGTTCAGGTCGAACTCGCCGTCACCCTCTCCTGCAATGTCGCGCAGGAGGGCAGAGGTGCACCCCTCAAATAGGGGTGACAACGCAGGGCCTCCATCGGCCAGGCCGACACGCCGGGGAACGAGGACCGCGAAGGTCCTGGTGGGGGTCGTGGACATGATACACTCCTCTGATCTGCTTTTTGCCTCGCAACGAGCGAAACTTTAGGCAGATTTTGGCTAGAATTAGCCGCACAAATCAAACACCAGGATTCTTCGCTTACGCTCAGAATGACAAGCGCCTCATTTGTACGGCTAAAACTCGCAAATAATCATTTCAAGTTACTTATTATAGCATAGCACACTTTATGCTCATTTGTCAAGAGCCCGAAAACGGGCCTATTCCCAGACTAATTGGGACTAACTTGCTACTCCACGCAGGCTAGTCCCTGCTCCAAAATATCCACTAACCTGCCCTCGGCAATACCACTAACCCTGACCAAGTCTTCCACCGACGAAAATGGCCGGGCATCAATAATTTTTGGAGCAGTTGCCGGACCAACTCCTATAATTTTCTGCAACTCCTCAAGCGATGCCGTGTTTATGTCCACCTGCCCCTCGACGCAACCACTCACAGCTACCGGCTCCGGCTCTTCCGGCGTCTCGGGTTCCGGCTCTTCAACCTGCTCGCCCTCTACGGGGGCGGCGGGCGGATACACAGTTGGCTCCTGTTCTTGTTCTTCTTCCGACTCCGAATCTTCCTCCTCTTGGCTATCAACTATTGACTCTTGACTCGCGTTTGAATTCTGCCCCGCCGGCGTCCCCCACACACCCGCTATTGCACTACTGCCACTAAACGTATGCCAACTTAAATCCGCTCCTCGCTCCATACTTTTTCTACTACTGTTCTCGCCGGCTGGCCACTGCTCGCCGCCTGCCGCGTCCGCAATCTGACACGTCGGCGTAAATAAACGCAGTTCTTCGCCACTGTTACTAAGCGCCCCGGAATACAAAAGCGAAGCTTCCAACTCCGGCACCGCCTCCTCAGAGCGCTCCAACAATAAAAAAGCTCCGGCCGGCAGACTCACCGCCGGAAATTCTATTTTAATCTGCCCTCCAACATCTTGAACCTGCCAACCGGCTAGCGCCACAGACGCCCCGGAACGATTAGCTATCTCAAACCACTCATAATTCGCGCTCGCGCTTGAACCCATCCACGCGACTTCATTAAAAATAACTGTCTTGTCACTAGTTTCCCCTGTGCCGGCAAACGAACACCAAGTCGTCTCTACCTCTGCCGACTTTTTCTTTGGCTCCGGCTTTTTATTAACTGTCTTTTCATCTCTCGCACTCGCCGTCTTTACAACCGGCGTCGTAGCACCGGCAACCTCACCGGCCGAAAAAACCTTCACCTCTGCCGGTAATACAACTGAATCAACTTTTTTTAAATCACTCGCTTTTGACGCAACCGGCTTTAACAAAGGCTTAGCCATGGCCACCCCAACCTCCCTATTTTCTAATTCCCCTTGACTGCTAACCCCCGGGTCACCTTGCAACTCTACGAAATTAGCTTTTGTCTCTTGTCTACTTTCCAACGGTACTTCAGCAACAAGCGCCAACTCCCGGCCCCCATTACTACTAAAAAACCCGACCGCAACCAACACCACCAAAAACGCAGTTACCAATCGGTACAACCACTTTTTATACCTCTCTAACTCATCCATAACGATTAATTTCCAATTCTCAATTTCTAATTCCTGCCTGCCGGCAGGCAGGTCTAAACAATTTTCAATGTTTCAATTTTCTAATGTTTAAAACATTTATTTCATTAATTCATTGTTTGAAAATTGAAAATTCGTAAATTGGAAATTAATTGATCATTCTTGCCTGCTCGATAACAATCGGGGTATGACTGGATTGCTGCGCTACCAAGTACCCAACAGCAAAACTCATGCTCGCCACAACAAAAAATAAAAACCACATTACCACCAACTGCTCTCTATCCTTTATAAAATCCCGCCCACGTAGCCGGGAACGCTCCAAAAATCGCCAAGCTTGATTTAAATACCAGTTAGCCATTCGTGAGATTCGTGATCATTAGTGATTAGCGAGGTCTATGCCTAAAACTGAAGATACTCTTCCCACTTCTGATAAAGCGCGCTTGTGGCAAAAAGATCCCGCCCGTTATAAGTCGCTATCTCTTTATACTTGCCCGCCTTAAAAAACGGCCCAACCTGGTCGCCGTCCAAGCCACCGTCTTTCGGGCTTGGGATACCAAAGGCACGGGTATACATGTGTAGAGTCCCCTTGCGCCGAACCGCTCCGTAAAAACTTAGCTGATCCAGCAGGTCAATGTGCACCGCGTCCGGTGCGTGCTGATACAAATAGCGCCCACGCATCAAGTCTTTACTCGGCCTTATTCCATTAATAGCACTCCTAAGCATCATAAACGGCACATCAAAAGTACGGCCATTGAAGGTTATAAAATGCTGATACTGCCTGGCGCCGTCCCAAAATGCTTTCAACATCTGCTCCTCACTCATCGGCTTATAAGTGATCCTACCTTCCTCCCATGCCTCCAACTTCGCTTCCGGGGCCTGAAAATAAACCACTCCTTCTTGTTTGTGATGATCCAGCACCCCTATAGAAACAATCTCGCCCGTAAGCGGCGAAAAACCCAAGCCATGCTTCAGATCTTCCAGTGCCACCGCGTACTCTTCCTCGCTACTACTCTCTTTTTCTATCCAGCGCGTTAAGCTATGTTTGGTCGCCTCGTCAAACGAGTCAAAGTCATGCCCAATGGTCTCAATATCAAATATTAGCTTTTGATTTGACATACAGACAAATTATAGCGTATACTCTACGAATACTAAAGGTAAGGCGATTGGAATGGGGCGCTGGCAAAAACGGCGGGATGCTCATAATTCTAATTGCTCGTATACTCGCAATTACTAAAAAATATTAGGTATGGCTGCCCCGCGAGATAGCGCTTCGCTCATCTCACGGGATGCTCATAGTTGTACCTAAATTTTAAAAAAATAAACATTGGGTAATTAGGAATGGCGCCCCGCCTAAAACGGCGGGATGCTCATAATTCTAATTGCTCGTATACTCGCAAAGAATTATGGCACATACAAAATCAGGAGGCTCTACAAAGCTGGGTCGCGACTCACGTAGTAAGCGACTCGGCGTAAAACTAAACCACGGCCAACAGGCCAAGGCCGGCGAGATAATTATCCGCCAACGCGGCATTGCAGTTTTACCGGGCAAGAACGTCCGCCGGGCCGGAGACGACACTTTGTACGCCGCTGTCACCGGTATGGTCCAATTCAAAGACGCCAAAAAGAAAAAGTTTGATGGCTCTTACCGCTACGCCAAAAAGGTTTCTGTGGTTAGCGAGTAGCTGGTAGCAGATAGCAAGTAGCGAGAACAAACCAAAAAACCCGCCAAATGGCGGGTTTTTTGGGGATATCCATTTTGACTAGATTCCCGCACCACAGGCATTGCGATTTGTATCTACTCGGTACTCGTAGACAAATCGGGAACCTTCGCGGGGATGACAGACGTGATTGACACAAGATAACAAAGCATGCTTTATTAAAAAATAGGTAGTCCACGGACAAGGAGATGGCTCATGTACACGCCTGACAGAAGGTACGCAACAAGCCTAGACATGCCGGTCAAGAGATGCCTTGGTCGAAAGACCAGGAGGCAGCTCCAAGCCTTCGTTCGCACATGGGAGACCGCCAACGAAGATGCTGAGATGCGTCTCCACGTAGACGGATGTCGTGCGTGCACCAAAAAAGCACGCCAGATGCTGGTTCGCATCGGCACCGCCCTCATGTACGCCATCAAATAGCGCTCACGAGCGCAGAAAGGAGAACGCGCCATGCGCACCGCGCGCGGCCCGCCGATGCCCCGATCAACGGATCGGGGCATCTTACTTTTATAACTCTTTTTCCAAAACAATCTTCGCCGGACCTTGGATGCCCCGGCCGAAGTGGACCTCCACCTTGTGCTCGCCTAGCTCTTTAAGGTGATGTGCCAGCTCAATTTTACCACCGCAAATACCCATCTCCTCCAAACGCTTCTCAATCAATTTGTCGCTGACTCCGCCAAATACTTCACCGTGCTCACCCACTTTAACCTTAAATACAACCGGCTCGTTTGCCAGTCGCTCCGCATTATCCTTGTGCACTTGCAATTCCTGATCCTTAGCCGCGTCTACATCTTTTTTTAGTCGTACCGCCTCACCACTATACGACTGAGCCAACTTCCGAGGAATCAAAAAATTCCGTGCATACCCATCGGCGGCATTCACCACCTCGTGCTTCCGTCCGATTCCTTTTACGTCTTGTAGTAATAATACTTTCATACACTAACTTATTAGCTGTTTAGCTGTTTAGCTTCTTAGCTGATTAGGATTTATTTAGAACAATTAGGTTAATTAGACATTGAAGTACGCAGTACTTCCAGCGCTTTCTCTAACTGCACATCCCGCTCCGCTTCCAAGTCTTCATCCGTAAAAGACACTAAGTGGTCCGGCTCCAAACCGCTTGAGAGCACTTGTCCACCCGGCAAGACCCACTCGGCAATCGTTACCTTCAAGCTTGAACCATCTGAGAGCGGTACCAGCTCCTGAACCGTCCCCTTTCCAAAGCTAATCTCGCCAACAAGCGGAATCTGTCGCTGATCACGCAAAGCCCCGGCCAAGATTTCTGAAGCTGAAGCGCTTCCCTGATTGATAAGCACCACAACCGGTACATCTAACAGCGCCGCGTTACCCCGAGCAAGAAACTCTTGCTCATCCCCGCCACGAAACCGCTCGCTCACCACCACGTCACCTCGCTCTAAAAACCAACCCGCAAGATCCACCGCCACCTCCAGGAAACCCCCCGGGTTATTCCGCAGATCTAAGACGACCCCTTCCACTCCACTTGAAAGTGCACTGGAAACTGCTTTATAAAACTCTTTTGTCGCATTCTCGTTAAAAGCGAATAGCCGAATCTGTATTATCTTTCCGTTTTCATGCAACTCTGTCTTTAACGTTGGAATAGAGATCCGTCCACGAGTCACGCTTATCTCCTGTGGCGCCAACCAAGAATCACGCATCAGCGTCAGCACTACTACCGTGCCAACCTCACCCCTTATATGACCAACCGCCTCTGTTATCGTCATCCCCTCAGTAGGCTGGCCATCAATCCGTAAAATTGCATCTCCAGCCTTCAGCCCCTCGGCTTGAGCCGGACTGTCTTCCAGCGGAGCAATAACCGTCAAAATATCATTACGAATTCCTATCTCCGCGCCAATACCGCCAAAATTACCCTTCACATTCTCGTTAAACTGCTCTGCCTCGGTCGGCGGAAAAAAAGTTGTGTAAGGATCATTAAAAGTTCCCGCCAAGCCCTCTACTCCACCATACACAAAATCTTGATCAGTAAAGTCCGGCGCCTTAACATGGCGACTCCGCAACTGCTGCCACGCCTCCCAAAACAAAGAAAACTCAGCATCCAATTCCACTGCTGGCTCAAGAACATCTGCGCCATACGGCGGATACAATGCTTGCGCTCCAGTCGCCTGATATTGACCAAGTAAAAAACCGCCGCCCAAAAGCACGGCCGTCAAAATAAAAACAACTGTTATCGTAACTCTTTTTTGCCGCGGTGATTCAAAATGAAACATGAAATTTAAATGTATCTTATTCTATCATACCGATGACTTAATTTCTCATGAAACGCTCCATGGCCTAAGTACTAGGAACTAAGCACCCAGTTGAAATGTACCAAAAACCGTATATTCCGAACCCGCAGGCGTCAGAACAGACTCTACTAGCTGAATCTCGTCCACAAGCGCCGGTACACTAAGTGACTTGTTAATCTCGGGCAAACTTAAAAGCTTCTCGCGCTTACTTCGAGCTTGCCCTTCGAAGCCTTGGCGAAGTCGGGCTAATGTAATATGCGCCGTGAAACGTCGATTATCCGGCGCAAACGGCACACCATAAGCGATAAGGGAGTCCTGTAACTCGTCTCGCAACTCTTCCAGTCCCTGCGATAAAGCTTGCGATCCCCACAACCACAACATCTTTGGATTACTCCGCTCCGGCCCGTAATCTATCTTCTCAAAGACACTCTCAAACGCTCCTGAAAAGTTATCTACCGCATCCTGAATAGCGCTAACAATGTCTGCTAAATTCTCTTCTTCTTGATCACCCAAGAAAAGCAGGGTTGTATGCCAAAGATCCGGATCTACAAACCGAAAAATATCCGGTAGCAACTTAGCCTCCACCGAACCTAAAACCCGAGCAACTGGCTGACGAAAGCTATTCGGAAATGGTAAGCTGATAAAAAGCCTATGACTCATTCAGCCCATTATCGCAAAATTCTCTGTTTTTAGCTATGATGTAGCCAGTACTTAGTACTAAACCCATGGAACCATTTGATCAAAAAGACTACCTGGAAAAGTTAAAGAAGCGCGGCAAAGACAAACGCGTTACTCGCAGCTTTCAGTTCATCGGCCTGGAAATCGCCACCACGCTCCGCGATTTGAAACACAAAGCTCTCTATATTAAACTAGCCAAGCAACACGACCCGGATAAACTGCTTCGGCTAGCCAAAGACGTAGCCGACCGCCGCGACGTTCAAAACCCGGGCGCCTACTTTATGAGAGTTCTCTCTACGGATTACGAAAAAATACGAAAGTATGAAAAAGATCCAAAAAAAGAAAACTAGCTACTAGGAATTAGTACTTTCATACCTTTTCGTATTTCGTAGCCTATGATATGAAACTTTATACAATAAAAAACAAAAAAGAGGAGAAGCTTCTGCGCACCGCGCTGAAGCCGTTTGATTTTTCCGCGTACTCAAAAAAAGAAATAAAAGAGCTTGTCCGAGAAATGCGCCATCTGATGAAAATCTCTAATGGTGTCGGCCTAGCTGGAAATCAAGCCGGTTTGAACGCGCAGGTATTTGTTGCCCAGAGCGAAGGCAAGTTCTACGCCATCTTTAATCCCGTAATTACCAAAACTTATGGCAAACCGGTTGAAATGGAAGAAGGCTGCTTAAGTGTGCCGAATACTTACGGCGCAACCAAACGCTACAAAAAAATACTTCTCACCGGAGCTGACCAAAACGGAAAACCAATTAAAATAAAAGCGTGGGATCTGCTGGCGCACATCTTCCAGCACGAGACCGACCACCTGAACGGGATTTTATATATTGATCACGCATTGCGACTATATAACTCATTAGAAGATCCTAAACAGCTAAACAGCTAAACAGCTCGCAACATGAACTTCATCTACTTTGGCTCATTTCATATCTCCGCCGCCGTTCTCGAACACATAGTAAAAGCCGGCTTTATGCCGACTGTCGTCATCTGCAACCCGGACAGACCGGCAGGCAGAAAAAAAGTTTTAACTCCCCCAGCCGTCAAACAACTGATACTTGAACACAGCTGGCCTATAAAAATTTCGCAGCCGGAGAAACTAGAAACTAGAAGCTTGAAGCTTGAAGTTGGCGAGGTAGACCTCGCGATTGTCATGGGCTATCCTCTAATAATTCCGCAAACAATAATCGACCTACCCTGCCTTGGTACCATCGGCGTTCACCCATCACTACTACCAAAGTATCGCGGCGCTAGCCCCATTCAATCAGTTCTTTTAGCCGGAGAAAGCACCACCGGCGTCACCCTTTATCAGATGGACTCTAAAATGGATCATGGGAAGATAATAGCAAGTAGCGAGTGGCAAGTAGCGAGTGGCACAACTAATACTGATTTAGAAAAACAGTTATCCAAGGTGGCTAGCGAGCTACTTATTAAAACCATGCCGAAATTTGTTGCTGGAAAAATCACTCCCCAAGAACAAGATCACAGCCAAGCAAGTTTCACTCAAAAATTCACTGGAGCCGACGGCCAAGTAGACATGACCAAAGACGAGCCTAAACTTATTTACCGAAAAATAAAAGCCTTTAACCCAGAACCAAGCGTCTGGACCATGAACTTTCCCGGCTATGAAGGGCTACGCATTAAATTACTCGCCGCTACCAAACAAAATGAGGTGGTGATAATAACCAAAATCCAACCCGCCGGCAAAACCGCCTTTGACACAAACCTCAAGCTAGAATCAAACTGACCCCAGATGTCCGAGGATTTTCGTGCTTACCTGCATCACCGAGTCAAGGCGGGCCTGCCTCGCCAAAGACAAGTCAAGGCGGGCAACCCGCTAATAGCTATCTTACGACCTCTATCTCCTCGCCTAACTCCGCCGCCGGCGCTCGTACCACAGTTCTACCATTAGCATCTTGGTGAACGCTGTATCCGGTATTGTAATTTGTTTCGTCGTCCCAAAAAGCACCAGTCGCGCTTAAGTCAAACGGCAATTGCGAGATATAGTCCGGGACAAGACACGGCCCAATGTCATACCCGCTAGCCGAAGCCATATTGGTCGACGACGTTGGCAACACGCCGGCCGTGCAGGTCCAAATACCACTATTATCCGCCATGTTATGACCAATGGCGTTTAGAAGAGCGTTAACGTTCGTACTCCGTTGCGAATTCCTGGTTTGCGCAAACTGTCGCGCCGGATTAAGGGCCACGATGACTACCGTAGCCAAAATAGAGATGATACCTATAACCACCAACAACTCTATGAGTGTAAATCCTTTTTGATTATTCATACTGACCTTTTAATTAAAAATCTTTATATCAGTATATACCACAAACGCCTCCCGTATATAGGAGGCGCCTGTGCAAAACGAGGTTAGTCGCTTATATCTACCGAGTCACCGAGATAGCCTGCTCCAACTCCTGAGTGGTGGTCGGCACGGCAACTGTTACCCGACCATTCGCATCCTGAAGAACGGTATAACCGGTATCATAGTCGGTCACAGACTCCCATGTACCAGTCACCGGGTCAAACGGCATCTGAGCTATGTATTTCGGCACAAGGCACGGAGCTATGTCATAAGTCGTTGTAGCCATTATGGTTGGGGTGCTAGTCGGCAAAGCGCCTGCACCAGTACAAGTCCACACACCGCGATTCTCCGCCATATTGTGACCAATAGCATTCAGTATGGCATTCACATTCGTCTGTCGCTGCGTGTTGCGCGCCTGGGCAAACTGCCTTGCCGGATTCAGGGCCACGATGACCACGGAGGCCAAGATAGCAATAATACCGATCACCACGAGCAGTTCGATCAAGGTAAAACCTTTTTGAGATCTCATACGCACGTAAAAGTTTTTAAATAATCTAGCTTTAGCATCGACCTTTACTTATATCTCCAGTATACCAAATTTATGCCTACTTGTGTCAAAAGTGTTAATAACCCCATGTTAGTACTTAGTCCGTAGTCATTCAACGCCTTCTCAATCTCTAATAATCAATATTTTTTAACAAACATCTACGTACTAGGCACTACGCACTATTTCACTTCATCCCAAGAAATAATATCATACTGAGCCCCGGTCAACGGAAAACTTGGCGGCGGACCATACAATAAGTTAGCATCGTAGACAAGAACACGCGTTTGATAACCCGTCCCGTCAGTATAGGCAAAGCCGTAGCGCTGATTACTCGCCAACATGCCGTACAAAGTCACACTGCTACGAATGTAGCCCGTACCACAGGTACTCCTGTAGTAAAACCGCCCTACTCGGCCAACCTGCGCCACAACCGCCGCGTCTATTCTCAAACTATCCGCGCTCACTAAGCCGATGTTAAAATTCTCCTGTGCGATAAGCGCAATCGCATCTTGCCCATCGTAATTGGTATACAAAAGATTATTGTTCACAGTTATGCTTTTGTTCGTGTTTTGCTGAAACGGAAAACGACCGGCGGCAATTGTTAAGCGAGCGGTATTTATCTGACCGCTAATCCACAAATCATCCTCCACAAAAATAATCCCGTTAGCCGGAAACGGCACGTTAGGAGAGAGCAGTGTGCGACTCTGAATACTCCAAGTACCCCACTTGCCCTGCCACCCTTGAGCTGAACCACACGACTGACTAACACTAACCAAAGAATCAACCTGGTAAACATCAAAGGTATCATTGGTTTTGAGAACTATTTCATAACCATAAGTATTCATGGCACCCGAACCAAGATAAAAACCATTTGCTTGCGCTTGAGTCTTTATGGTCGCCATATCCTGAGTAAAGCCGTTGAAATCAACCGCCGGCACAGGGAATTCCCGCCCGACCGTAAACACGTCATCTCGGACCGGAACATTTTCCGGTGGCAACGGGTCAGTCGGACTCACATGGGTATGCACACCAAACTCCGGCACACCACTATGATCCGGATCGTTGTAAGTGGTCTTCGCGCTGGTCACAACATTGTACGCCACTCCGTCAAAACGGATACCTCCATTTGAATGCAGCTGACCATATACCTGCGTACCCGGACCAAAGCGAATATCAGAATTTGCAACCACCGAATAACGCGCCAAAGAAGGCAGACCCATCCGCACTCTAATTATCTTCTCAATACTAGGATCACCAGCCACCCGACCGTTAGACTGAACTGTTACAATGCTCGTACCATTAGCCGGCGGCGTTATTGCGAGCTCAAACTCCCCTATCAGATTGCCACTCTTATCATAGTATGCGTGCACGTATGGACCTTCTTCGCCGGTGCCATCTTGGAAATCATCAGGGTCATGCGCTAAGTGCCACCTATAATACTCAATACCTGCCTCTGCTATCGTAAATGCTTGCGAATTATCTCTGCTTCGAGTAACACCCCGCACATACGCGTCCGTCCACATCACAAAGCCAGCAGCTAATATAATCGCTATAAACCCAACAAGCAAAACCTGAATCGTAAGAGCACCGTCAGAATTTCCAATTTCTAATTTCCAATTTCTAAACAATTTCCAATAATCCAATTTTAAAATTTTTAAAATTGACACATTGTTTGAAAATTGAAAATTGAAAATTGAAAATTTCTTCATCTTATTTATACCGTAAATTACGAATAGTAACCTGATCGCTAACACCAACAAGCGATGGCGAGCTCTGCGTCCCTTGGTTTGCCGTCAACGAAATCCGGATCATCTTCACCTCCAAAATATCAACCGGGGACGCCAGTGGTGCCGAGGCCGTGCTCGTCACCGTATCCGCGTAATACGAAAACACCGGGTCGGCTAAAAACATGTTCTCTACAAGATCATACACTACCAATGAAGAGGTCGCATAACTTAACGGATCACCACTCGGCTTAATAACGCCCTTTCGAAAAACATCTTCATCTAAGTAGTAGTGAACAAGCTCCGCTAAACCATCGGCATCAATGTCGCTATAAAACTGCAAACTCGTACTGGAAACAGTTGCAAGCGGATACGCCCCGATATTAGACTGAGCCGCACTGCGAATCTCCGGAACCATTATTTGAAGCGTCTGCTGGATCTGCTGCTGTGTTGTTAAGCTCTGGCTAAACCGCAAAGAAGCGTCTTGAACGTAACCGATAAAAGCTGTTAGCCCGATAACCACTCCCGAAACAATTGTGATGGCTATCAGGATCTCAACCAAGGTGAAACCGGCCTGAGAATTTCCAATTTCTAATTTCCAATTTCTAAACAATTTCCAATGTTTTAATTTCCAATGTTTAAAAAATTCACTCATTGTTTGAACCTGCCTGCCGGCAGGCAGGAATTTAAAATTGAAAATTCGCATAATTATTGCGGTATTAGAGTTATCTGTTCCTCTTGCCAGTCAGAAGTGACTGAGATCGAACTGGTCGCGTTAGCAAATCCGGATTTAGTGACCGTGATCGTGTAGGTTCCGGCCGAAAGACCATTCCAAAATGCCTGGGCCGGCGGCGTACAACCTGAAGAGAATTTTACGGTCATATCTGTAAGCATCGGCGTTCGCGACGCGTTGAGCGTATTCATTAAAATTCGATAGCGCAGATACTGATTCCCGTCATGAAATAAGCCAACCGCCTGACCGGGCGTTGTGTAATAAGTATTTGCCGTACCATCCGGACCAACAAACATCCAAGTAACCTGGTCATTATTACTCGCGAGTTGAAACCAAAGACTGGTTTGAGACGGCTGCGGATTTGGCGCCCAACTTATGCTATTGAACTGAGTAACCGGCGTGCCAAGATCAAACGCGTTAGACACAAGCCAACTATTAGTACCTGTTGGGTACACTCCCGCGCCAAACAAAGTAAGCTGCCCCATAATGCCCTCAGAATCTATCAAACCATCTTGAGTTATATACTGAAAACCCTGCCAGTCGGTCTGCCCAAAACTCCACTCCCCGGTCTGCTTGGTTTCACTAAAGCCTGCTTTAGTAAGTTGCACCGAGGCCGGCGAGGTAATCGGTAGCCCCGTAGACCCATCAAGCACTGTGACCACCAGCGAGCTGCTGGCCGCCGGCACAAGTACATAGGTCAACTCGGTCGTCGTATCCGGATTCAGTTCAAGCGGAACCATAGGCCACCAACCCGCGGCATCGTAGGCAGTAGAATTCTCTGCTAGGTCATACACATCCCAAGGAAGATCACTTATTGTCTTGTTTCCCGAGCTATTAGTCGTCGCGGGTTGATCATAAAGAAATACATCCGGATCAGAACCGATCAAACGATCGCCTTGATTAGTGAACGAGACTGAAGACACTGCTTGGCAAAAATGGTCCTGACTGGTCAACTCGATAGTGCTGACTTTATCTATCGCAAAACTTATTAAAGTAACATCTTGCATAGATACAGTTGAATGCGGCTGAATCGGGTTTGGATTCTCCGGCGCGTCCGGCAGATAAGTCTGGGCGGAAGAGTACCCCGTTTTCGTAACCGTGATCTCATATCCGTTAACGCTCGGCGGAATGTCAATAAGCTTCAGCTGACCAGCGTTATCCGTGGAATCAATGATTGTCACCGTTGGATCAAGCAAATTATTCTCCACCCGAACATCCGCGTCCGCTACCGGCTCTCCGTTCGCGTCAAAAACATTTATGAAAAGCGAGCCATTGCTGCTGGTCGTTTCCAGATTTTCAGGAGCGACCCAAGTCGTAAACTCCATCTGTTTGAAATTCAAACAGTTCTCACAGTTTATCTGAAGCTCCACAAGCTTATAGTCCGCCGGCGCGGAGTCCGCCGGGTCTCCTTCTACAGTCCCGTCAAAAGCGTCGTCAATATTCCGCACAAACGCGTTTATAGTGAACTCCTTCGCCTCATATAGCTCCGTTCTCTCCTGCAAAAGCAGGCCGGCGGGAGCGCCGCCAACAATACCAACATCGCCGTACTGCAAGCTACGCAAAAACTCTATCTCCCTATCCAAAAGCGACCGCGCCAACGTCCAGTCCCGCGTCCGGTTAATTATTTCCAGAACATTACCAAAAGTGAAGTAGATACCAAAAGTGATCATCATCAAAATAGAAATCCCCATCAGCACCTCAATTAGGGTAAAACCCTTTTGAGTGCTTAGTACGTAGTGTTTAGTACGTATTTGTTTTCCAAGAATTTTCTTCATTTTCAGCAAGTGCCTAAGTACTACGAACTAAGTACTAAGTACTCCCTAGAGCGTTAGCGACTGGGAGATCTGGTAAATAGGCGTAATCACCGAAAGCGCGATAAACCCAACAAGCAAACCCATAAAAAGCAGCAAAAACGGCTCCACGATACTGCTCAAATTCTTTAAGACCTGCTCAACATCCTCCTGATAAAACTCAGATAAATAATCAAGGTTCTCTGTCAGGTTGCCCGTATTTTCACCAACCTGGACCATGTTAGTGAAAATTGGCGGAAAAAGATGAGGGCGCTTTGCCAAATACAAAGAGAAAAACTCTCCTCGCCGCAACGTCTCCCCTGCTGTTCTTAGCTCATGTTGATAAACACGATTCTCAAGAGCGTCCGCAGTAATGTTCACCGCCTCGATTATCTTAACGCCGCTGGCAAGCAAAAGACCCATTATACGACTCATGCTCGCCATGTTCACCTTCCGAGAGATACCACCAACAATCGGTAAGTGCAGCAAAAGATGGTGCCAAGCGTGGCGATAACCCTCCACCCGGTGCAGCAAGATCAAGGCAATAATAACAACCAATATCCCGGTCACAACAAAAAGAGAGTAGCCGGTTAAAAATTCAGAAATGGCAATCAGAAGCTTAGTGGTTATCGGTAGCGTTATCTTCATATTCGCGAAAACAGGCAAGATCTTCGGAAATATTCCAATCATTAATATACCCACAATCACAAGCGTCGCGACCAAAATAACAATAGGGTAGATCATCGCCCCGCGGACCTTCGATCGCAGCTCCCTCTTCTTCTTAAGTTCGCTTGCTAAGTAGTTTAAATTCTCAGTTAGCGTACCGCTACTCTCGCCGACACGCACAATGTTAATAAAAAGCTGGCCAAAGATATTCGCGTACTGCTCCATACTAGCCGACAAAAACATCCCGTTCGCGGTGTCATCCAGTAATCTAGACAAAATAAACTTAAAACTCTTTGAGGTGGACTGGTCGCGGATCAAACGCAAGCTGTCTTGAAGAGACATACCGGACTTTATCCCAATCGCCAAATGACGCGCAAACATGACCTTATCCTCCAAAGAAACATGCATCAAAAAGCCGCCAGAGTTCGCTTTTTTAAGCTGCTCATTCTCCTCTTTATCAGCTGCTTCTTGCGCGGGCGTAATCGCACCCTTCTTTTTTTGAGTTGGCACTGACGCCGGAGCGGGCGCCTTAGGATCAGCAGCTTTTGCAGCAGATTTTACCGCCTGCGGCTTCGCAGACGGCGCCTCCGCGACCACCTTTTTTTTAAACAATTTATTAAAAACTCCCATATCTTATTAAGTTCTAAGATCTAAACTCTAAATAAATTCAAAATCTCAAATTCTAATGTTTAAAACCTTTACTTTTCTTTACTTGGATATTATTTAGGATTTAGAGCTTAGGATTTAGAATTTGCGGCTCCGACGCTTACTCATGAAAAACGCGCAGTATCTCCTCTAATGTTGTAATTCCTTGGACCGCTTTTTCAAATCCATCTTCGGTCATAGTAATCATACCACCTTCAACGGCCGCCGCGCGTATTTCATCCGCGTTTGCACGCTTCATAATCAGATCTCTAATCTTCTCATCAACCTCCAGAACCTCGTGAATACCAATTCGGCTCTTATAACCACTACCACCACAACGATTACAGCCCTCGCCTTTATAGAAAACCCGGCGATCACCAATCAGCTTCTCTGAAAAAGACTGACGCAGCGCGACAATCTCCCCCTCTGACAAAGTGCGCTTCACTTTGCAATCCGAACAGATCATTCGCACCAGTCGCTGTCCAATCGCGACATTCAGCGTCGAGGCTATTAAAAATGGTTCTACGCCCAAGTCTAACAAACGCGGCAAGGTCGTTGGCGCGTCATTAGTGTGCAAGGTAGAAAGCACCAAGTGGCCGGTCATAGCAGCGTTAACCGCGATGCTAGCCGTTTCCCCATCTCGGATCTCACCGATCATCACAATGTTCGGATCTTGCCGCAAAATAGAACGCAATCCGTTAGCAAAAGTCAGGCCTGTCTTCGCGTTCACCTGAATCTGATCCACACCGGTAAGCGAATACTCAATCGGATCTTCAATGGTAATAATGGAAACCGAAGGCTTGTTAAGCTCTTTTAAGATCATGTAAAGCGTCGTCGTCTTACCACTTCCGGTCGGGCCTGTTGCCAAGATAAGACCATAGGGCTTCTTCATCGCCCGCTCGATTTTCTCCAAGTTATGCTCAGACCAACCAAGCTTTTTAAGCGAAAAATCACTCGCGTGGTTCACAAGCAAACGCATAACGCAGTTCTCGCCGTAATAAGTCGGCGCGATAGACACACGCACATCAATAAACGTCTCCTCATTAATAGAAAGACGCATCCGCCCATCCTGTGCCGCTTGGTGCTCATCTGTCCGCAAACCGGAAAGCACTTTTATTCTAGTAATCACCTCCGAGTGCAACTCTTTCGGAAAATCAAACACATTGTGCAAAACGCCATCAACTCGAAAACGAACTCGCAAACGCTCCTCCTCCGGATCAAGGTGAATATCAGAAGCCTCCGAAGTAAAAGCCTGCTGAATAAGCGAATCAACTATTTTAATAACCGAGCGGGCGGGCGGGTGCTTCTGGACCTCACGCTCCAAAAAAGACATATCAATCGCCAAGCTCTCTTCTTGATCAAATGCCTTTTGCTCCGGAAGCGGTGACACAGGGCGCTGTACTGTTGCCATCGCCGCTTGCCCCGAGACGCCAGCAGCGTTTTTCCGGGTCGCTGCCTGTTGTTGCGGTACCTGCTGTTGCTGCAAAGGTTGTTGCGGTTGAGAAGCTTGTTGTTGCACTTGCTGTTGAGACTGCGCCATCTGCGCAGGGTTTACTGGCGGCACAACACCCGCTTGCGGTGAGCTTGCTTGCCCTGAGCCTGCTTGCCCTGAGCCTGTCGAATGGGTCGAATGGGTCAAACCTGCGTTTGTAGCAAGCTGATTCACAGGTTGATTCTGTGCTTGAGAATTACTAGCCGGTTGTGCCTGTTGCTCGTCTGCCATTAAGCTAATAATACCACAAACTAAGACTTCGAGAGTCCCGCCAGAGAGAGTTGGGGTGAGTTATGTTTTTTTATGTAATAACACATGTCACTACACGCGTACTTACATGTGTTACGTAGCACGCTACGTAACAATTTGTCCCTTAAATATACGGCCACCCATTTAAGGGACAATTCCCATAAGCTGACGGCCGTCAGCTTATGGGAATTTAATTAAAAAATGGGCGGCCGCATACTTTTTAAGTATTTCTATTTTGGGGTATTTTTAAACGGCTCACGCGCTCAAAAGGAGCGTATGAGCCTTTGAATATTGAAATTTTTCTCGATTTCAGGCAAACTATGGACACATTGCCGGATGGTGTAACGGTAGCACGTTTGGTTCTGGTCCAAAAAATTGGGGTTCGATTCCCTGTCCGGCAACAATGATCCGTACCACGAAAAGTAGACACAAGAACGCATGTCCACTTTTTGTTTTCTTTTCTTAAGCCAAGCTACACAAATAAAAGAATCGTGCGATTAATCGCACGATTCTTTTATTCCCCTGGCTCAGAAAAAATCAATACCCAAAAGCGGTTAAAACAACTACTCATACCGCAGTGCGTCTATTGGGCTCTTTTTCGCTGCCTGATAAGCAGGATACAATCCAAAGATAAGGCCCACGGCCGCGGACACGCCAACGCCAAGCGCAGCCGCTCCCCATGGGAAAGAAAAGCTCCAGCCGGTTGCCACGGCGCTCGCCAAAACCACTGAAGCGCCAAGCGCCACTAGCGTCCCCAAAATAACGCCAATCACTCCGCCGGCCGCGGTCAGCATAATCGCCTCAAACAAAAACTGCCTAATCAGATCCCCGCGCGTCGCGCCTATTGCCTTGCGCAACCCGATTTCCTTAGTCCGCTCCATCACCGAGACCAGCATGATGTTCATAATGCCAATGCCGCCAACTACCAACGAAATAGCCACTACCAGCGCCAAAAACGCGGTTAAAATAGAAGTTATTGTGGATATCTGGTCCACCAACCCCTGCTGAGTCCGAACAACAAAATCATCATCCTTGTCCGGACCAATATCATGCGTCTCCCGCAGCGTCGCCTGCAAGTCATACACTAACTTATCAATGTTATCAGCGCTATCTCCGCGCACAATTATCTGGGCATAGTAATCCGTACCCGTCAGATACGTCTGCGCCGTGGTGTACGGAATTAGCACCAAGTCATCAAGATTAAAAAAGGCGACGTTGCCCCTCTTTGGGAAAACTCCCACTACCCGAAAGCGATCGTTCTTTATTCTAATCAGTTCGCCCACCGCGTCACTAGCCCCAAACAGATCATTTTTCACGTCCACGCCAATCATCGCCACCCGCGCCGAATTTTCCACATCCACATCCGTAAACGGCACGCCAACCTCCGGATAAATATCAAAAACATCAATGAAGAAGTCCGCCTTTCCGCCAATGATAAAGTCCGGCTTATAAGTCTCTTTGCCGTAAGCCACCGCACTAGAAACCACCACCTCCGGCATCGCGTCCACCAAATTCGGCACATTCGCCTTCTTTAAGATAGCCTCCAAGTCACGATCATTTAAAACCTGCCCAAAAAAGTCCGGCGCGAATGTATCTCCAGTCCCCGGTTGAATAGTAGCCGTCTCCGCTCCCAGCGCCTCAAACTCACCCACAATCAGATCCTCCGCACCCTGGCCAAGCGTCATCACAACAATAATCGCCGCCACACCAATCACAATTCCCAAAATAGTCAGCACGCTACGCGATTTGTGCGTACTTAATCCCTGCAACGCGGTTTTTAATAAATGCTTAAGTGACATAATCTATTTACGAAAACCTTCCTTAGCCTGACGTCGAGTCTTCACTTTTGCATCACTTTCTATCTGACCATCCTTAATCCGAATAATTCGCTGCGCATGCTCGGCTGTATCCGTCTCATGCGTGATCAGCACGATGGTATGCCCAAACTTAGAGTGCAACGTCTGCAGCTCCGCCATCACCGCCCGACCCGATTCGCTGTCCAAATTCCCGGTCGGCTCATCCGCAAAAATAACATCCGGGCTGTTCACTAGCGCTCTGGCCATCGCTGTTCGCTGCTTTTCTCCTCCGGAAAGCTTATGAGTCTCAAAGTCCAACCGATGGCTAAGCCCCACTATCTCCACCACCTCTTCAACTCGTTTTTTCCATTTTGCCTCCGGCGTATCTGAGTACATCAGCGGCAAAATAACATTCTCATATACGGTCTGGCGCGGCAGTAAATTAAACGTCTGAAAAACAAAACCCATTCCCTTGTTTCTCTCCCGCGCTATCTCGTCCGAACCATAATCTTGGTAACGCCGCCCATTAAAACGGTACTCCCCGCTAGTGTGTGGCAGTAAAAACCCAAGAATATGCAACAGTGTAGACTTACCAGAACCCGATGGACCCATGATGGAGACGAACTCTCCTTTATCAATACTAAAAGTCAGGTCATGCAAAACATGCGTCTCTATCTCATCGCCGTAAAATATCTTATTTAGATTTTCAACTTCAAAGAGCGCCATACTGTTCAAGCGCCTCTTCGTCAATAAAGGTCACCACCTCGTCGCCCTCTTCTAAACCACTCCATATCTCTACAAATCCATCCGATCCCCGCAGCCCTGCCTCTACATCCACCTCCACAAGCTTTTTACCGCCACCTGCCCCGTACCCCCTGGCGTCGGGGACCAGCGTCCGCACAAACGTCCTCCCGCCGCTTCGGATAAGCGCCCGCGCCGGAATCGCCAATACGTCTTCACGAGTCTCGGCACTTATCTCCACGTCTGCTGACAAACCAGACCGGATCCGCGGATCACTTTCCTGGAATACCAACGTTGCCTCAAATGCCGGTACCCCCTCTATATTTTTTGCTACCTGTGAAATTGATACCAGCTGCACCTCAAAAACCTCATCATTATATGCGTCAAACGTCACTCTTGCCTTATCGCCAACATCCACATTCGCGATATCTGCCTCCGGAATGGGTACGATTATCTCAAACCTTGCTTTAGATAATAAAGACACCACCGCCGTACTTGGCGAAATTATCTCACCAACGGAAGTGTCCACATCCGTCACAACTCCGGCAAACGGCGCCCGTAGCACCCGCTTGGCGATCTCTGCTCGGATCCCGGTTACATCTGCCTGCGCCCGCTGTAACTCTGCAGCCGCAATAGACTGACCAACATTTTCTTTTAAGCGCGCCTGCGCGTCGGTAATAGCGCTCTCCCGTGTTCTCAGTGCTTCCTGGTACGCATTATAATTTGTCGCATACACACTACTCTTGGTATTTGGAATATTCACATCCCAGGCCGTATCATCATACTCCGCTACTCCATCGGGAAAACTCACAAATAAACCGCGTGTTCCCAAAGCAGTCGGCCCGGTATCACTTATCTCTAAGCGGTCTGTTTTTTCCAAACCAAAGGTATAAATATCATAACTCGTGTTATTTTCCTGTTTTTTTACCCGTAACTTATACGCTCCTTCCGGACCATTATAAATACCTGTAATAATTGGCGCCGTCTGCGTATAAGTATCCTTATTCGGATCCGCCGACAAAGCACCAAGTAGCAACTTACTGTACGCGCTAGCCACCAACGCATCCTGCTTTTTAATAACCTCGCTAAGGTTCACCCCCGTATTACTCATCTCCGCCTTCTTAATAGCCACAGTTGCCTCCGCCTGAGCCAGATCCGCGTACAGACTGCCTGAATCTAGCGAGATAAGCGCGTCGCCTGCCAAAACCTCGGCCCCGGCATTATGATAAACACGAGCCACTCGGCCGGAAACCTCAAAACCAAGTGCCGCCTCTTGGGCTGCCTCCACCCGCCCGGTCTCATCCACCACCTGCGACACTGTCATTCTTTCCACACGCCGGGTCTCAATCGTTCCCGCTTCTTTCCGTCCGTCGGAGAGCAACAATAAAATAATGACCGCCGCAACAACGATCACTGATATATACACCTTAGGCTTCTTTAAAAAGGCGATTATTTTCATACAATACCAATATTATCGCACGAACTCAAACTTCTTTCAAAGCAAGCCTAACTAGCTCTCTTTTTTTGCGCCGCCACGTGCTCAATCGCTTCCTGAAGCACCGACTGCACCTGATCAAACAATCGCTGACGTTGCTTTTCAGTCAAGTTGCCAATCGGAACATCGCCATTAAGCTCAGCCGCCACCAATATCTTAGTGGCGTATTCGTTCCCGATACCGGCAAGATCCTTTTGATCAGCTAAAAACGAGCCCACCTGCTTTCGCTTCTTGCCATCCAGCAACTTAAAAAACTCCGCCCGCGAAAGAGCCAGCGGCTCCGGCCCCATCTTCGCCAAGGTCGCTATTGAATCCACATTTTCCACCCAGTAAACCTTCCCTAACTTCCGCTTACTTAATACTCGCAGCTCATATTCGTTATCCTTCATATACAAAATGAAAACAGCATACTTAGAAACTTCCTCATCTCGCTTTACTACCTTTCCGTAACTCAACCAGCCGGTCGCGCCAAAATGCAACACTAACTTATGCCTGTTCGCATCCGTTTCCAAAATTAAAAACTTTCCGCGTCGGGTCGCGTCGCGAATAGTCGCGCCGACCAACTCGCTCTTCAAGCGTTTAGCCGAAACTCCCCGTAACGAAGAAGCGTGAAGGCACTCTACCGCGCTGATCTTTTGGTTCAGAATGGTCCGCTTCACATACTGTTCAAAATAAGTAACTTCCGGTAACTCTGGCATTCTCTAACCGTAGCTTTAAAATAATGAAACAGTCATGAAAGCAAGGAACGATACTGTGTAAGAATTTTACGCCCAAAACGTTATATACTGGAATTACCAACAATTCATACAGTTTTCAGAATCACTATGAAAAAAACTCTTGCCACTCTCGGTGGCGCCGCCCTTATTATTCTTATCGCCATTCTCGCCCTCCGCAATCCGTTAGTTGATAATAAATCTCCAGAAAACGAGCTAGCTGACTACTGGCAGAATCAGCTGATAACTCTCGGCATAGCCGACATCGGCCAACCCATTGAAGGCTTTGATGACCAACTCTTGATAATGGCCTTCCCCGGCCTCCTTCCCATGGACTTTGACAGCGTAGCCGCGCGCGAAGGCCACTATGAGTTCACCGCCAGCGAAAGCATATTTGTCCGCGGCCAGCAGATGCCAATCAGCTCGGCTGAACGAATGATCACTGACGCCGGCTTTGCCACCTTGCTTGCAAACGTAAGCGAGCGGCTGAATATCGATCCGCAGACTGAAGCCGATATTGATGCGCTGATTAATAAACTCAACACCGCCGAGCGAATCACAGCTAAAATAGACCAAGGAGTAAGCACTCTAGGCGTAAAAGTCACCCCACTCGCAATCATAGAAGACAGCCGCTGCCCCATTGACGCGCAGTGCATCCAAGCCGGCACTGTCCGCGTCCGCGCACAACTGCAAAGCGGCCTTGGCGCGGCAGATCAAATTTTTAAACTAAACCAAGCAATCACCACCGAAGCTGAAATAGTCACGCTCATTCAAGTCACCCCCCAGCCGGCAAGCACCGTTACTATCACTCCCGGCGAATACGAATTCGTATTCCAAATCCAATACCGCCCGGAAGCCATCTAATCTAATGACGTAAAACCACTCACACAACATACTAACATACTCCAGTATGTTAGTATGTTGAATTTTGATAATAATTACTTAGCCTGGCGGATCTTCACTGACCAGTCCGGCGCATCCGCATACTGCTCAGCTCGCTCATTAATGCGGTATTTTTGCCGCAACTCTTCCAGCGACACTGAGTTATCTATTAAACCTATATCATGCGCCAACTCGTCCGAGTACGCCGGCATCAGCACCTTTAAACTAAAGGGTATTCGGCCCGGCACAATCTCGTTCACATGGCTGACGATGTTTGTGGTGCAAGTGCTTGTCAGCGTATTATAAAATTCCGGCTTTGTCGCCAGCTCATTTGCCCGCTCCAGCATAGAGACAAATAGCTTACGCATATTCTCTTTGCTAGTAATAACCGGATACAAAAACACGTCATCCTTGCGATAGTTAGACCGCAGTTTAATCACATCCTGCTCGTCAGCAATCACATACACCAGCTCATACTGACGCAGCAGTCCTTTCACCGCCGAGAACGCCTCCCCTTTTTCTTTACGGATCTCTGCCGAAATTGCCACATAATCACCCCCTTCAAACCCAAATGAAACAAGCGTATGCGCCGCGCCCGCGCCATAACCGGCAAATGGCTCTACCATGTACCAAACAGACTCCAGCTTACTTAGGTCATATGTCTTGTCGTAGTAGCGGATGTCATAATCCGTGGTCGAGCGATAATCAATATTACGAATATTCGTAATCTGCACCAAGTCACCTCCAGCAGAAAACTCTACTGTTGCCAGCACCGCCTGATCTGGAGCCCAGTCTCTAGTCAAAGACGGCCGGCGTACAACTATCAACACCAAATACGCCAAGACCAGCAGGCCAAGCAATATCAACGCATACTTCCCAATTCTCTTCACTATTCTCATCTACTTAGTATACCCCATCACTACACCCCACAGCTTGCGCCGCCAGCTGACTTTGGCTTAACCTCGCTCAGCACACGCTGGTATCCACTGGCGCTAAAGTATTCTTTACCCAACAACTCTTCAACTGGCAAATCCTTAACTATCTTTCCCTGTATAGCCAGGTACTGCTCCACCACTGCAAACTGTTGCGGAAACCACAACCGCTGCGCCCCTAGCGCAGCCTGATACAACTCGTTTTCACTCGCACCTTGACTCGCCAAAAGCTCTAATAATCCTAACATGGCCATGCCGTGATTGCAGTCTGGAAAATAAGTTGGGTTGTCACAGCACGGCCGGTAAATAGTCTTACTTACCTTTTCAACCAGCGCCTGCTGACCATCCGTCAGGACTACAAAAGGAAACTCGCTGTAGTACTGCATGGGGTCTCCTTTAGCTAAGCTCCAACCACCCGTTGCCGCAAAATTACCCGCTCCACCATAACGCGGATCAACCATCGGCCCCTCTTCTAAGATCACGTTCTTATTTGCCAACCCAAACGCCCAAAGCGCGTTCAGTACCATATCCGCGTTCTCCGCAGTCATCACTAGCGGCGCGTCAGTATTCGGACTTAACACCGCATCCACAGACTCCTGCCTACTCGGATACAAACTACGAAACGCCGGCTCATCAATTACGCCATACTCCACCAGCTGTGCTCCCATCCCAGCCCACGGAATCGCCACCTCTGCAGGAGCCAAGGCAACCGGCTCTTGCCGCTCTATCGGTCGACTGCCAACTAGGAACCCAGCTATCCCAATCAGAATCAGTAACCCGCCAACTGTTATCACTTTTTCTTTATTCATCATTTTAATCTACCAGTTACGACAACACTCAATAATTTTCTTCACTAGCGTACCATTGACGCGAACCAAAGCGATCAAGCCAAACAACAACCAAAGACCAACAAGCAGCAACACAAGATCTATCTTCACTGACCAAACAGCAACCTGATAGGCAGCAATCGCCAGGGTTAGAAATATCGGTAGCTTAAAGAGCGCCAGCTTTTCTTGACGCGCCAGCCAGTAGTATCCTCCGGTGGCCGAAGCACCAAGCAGTAGTGCTAGCAGGGTCTCATTTACTTCTACATCAGACAACCGAAAAACAACCAAGCCGGCCCAGGTCGTACTCACAGCCGCGCACAACACGCACCACTGCTGGCTCCTGGATTTGACCAAGAGCCAGACAAAGAACAAAACGACTACCGCGCCGAAAACAAATATTTCCATCATAACAACTCAAAAAGCACTGCCGCGATCAGCAGTAAAATAAATGTTAAGCTCACGCCCTGATACGGCAGCCGCTTGCCATCGCGCCACTTCGTTACCCAGCCACTCACACTCGGCACGACAAGAACCAGCACACCGCCGATGATGGAACCAACCAAAAACATATCCGCGATATAGGTCCGGTTTAAGAGCGATCCATACTCCCCGCCAAGTGAGATATACCAAGAAAAGTATCCGGCTTCCATAATCGGCAGTAGTGGCAACACGGTCAACAAGAACGACGCAACTGCCAACAGCAACGCTTGGTAGCGCACATACTCCTTCTTCAGTAATCGGCTGAACCAAAGCCCGAGCGCCACGGCGAAAGCGCCGATGAACACGCCGACTGCCGCCCCGCCTACTCCCAGCGAAGTCGCAATCACGGCCGCAAATCCCGCGCCAACCGTGCAAAGAGGACAATGCGCCAAGGCCAGCCGAGGCAGCAGTAAACAGCCTACTCCGGCAAAACCAATTATTAGTTTACGCATAGGATTAAAATCGCATAAACTCTCGCATCATGCCGACCCGACCCCCCTCAATTGAATCATACATCAAACCATGGATCTGAAACGAGCCCTGTTTCGCGCCCGGCATTCCCGGGCTACCGCTCGGCATTCCCGGCAAGGCAATCCCGCGCAGGTCCTCCGGCCGCTCAGCTAGCAACTTCTCAATCACCTCTAACGGCATATGACCTTCAATCACATAGCCATCAATCATAGTTGTATGACAACTCATCATCTCCTGCGGAATCATGTGCTGAGCCTTAATCTCATTAATGTTAGACACAACACGATCATCCACCTCGTATCCCTTCCGCTTCAAGTAAGCTACATATTGACTGCAGCAGCCGCAGGTCGCCTCTCGATACACCACCGCCTCATGCGCCTGTGCCTGAGGCGCGATCTGCTGATCGCCGCCGCCGAACAGAACAAAGACCAAACCAATAACTACCACGAATCCGATACCAAATACCATTTGTTTAGACATAGCAAAATAAAAGAATTACAGATAAAACAACATTACGACCCCGCCACGGCGGGGTCGTAATGTTGTGGCTACCGCAATCCGTCCGGCTGCGCCTCCAATAAAGCTAACCAAGAGCGCAAATATTCAAAAAACGTTATCTTTGCTTGGACAAGTCCCTCTTTCTGAAAAAGTCCGGGCGGCGAATCCAAATTACCTTTACCGCCACTCATCCAAGCCCAAAACAAAAGTACCCCTAAAAGTACCAGTGAAGCAACCATGCCGCCGCTAGTCAACTGTTGCGTAAATCCGTGATGAGCGACCTGAGCCAGCGCATTATCAGTCGGCGCACACTCTTTACCAAATAGGAGCGCGGCAATGCAACCCGGCTCGGCCCCGTGGTGGTCAAACACACTAACCATTAGCACGCCAAAAATTACCACAAAGGCGAAACCAATCAAGACTGCAAAAGCTGCGCTTCTTTTCATATATTTATCTATATCACTGTATCTGTTTTTCCACAATCAGCTCTACTTCCGACGTCCACTTAGTAGTCCCGGATACATAATAAAAAGTAGCGCGAGCGGTGCACCCCAATTTGAGAAGCGCTCCACAAAGTCCCAAATAGGATCGCCGCCCAACGGACGCAAGAAAGCCGTCCATAGAGCCCAAATAAACATCCAGGTCAGAATCGTCTTGTTCGGCCGCCAAAGAACCCAAATAGCAAGAGCGATATCTACTATCCCGATAATAGGCATCAAAGTCATGGCCAGCTCATTATCTATACCAACCGCGCTAAAATACTTTAGCCAGCCAGCCTTCTGCTGCAAGGCAAAGACACCGTGCCCAAGAAACTCTCCGGCGACCGCTATTCGTAAAACCCACTCCGCCACCTTTATATTTTTCATATAAATATCAACTTAATGATTGATTCCTTAATAATACTGCGTTTATCGCCACAACAACAGTGGATACACTCATTAAGACCGCGGCCAAAGCCGGCGAGAGCACCACACCAACCGAATAAAGCACTCCCGCGGCCAGCGGTAAGGCAATGATGTTATAGCCGGCCGCCCACCACAAATTCTGAATCATCTTCCGATAAGTCAACTTACTCAAACGAAAAATCTTCGGAATATCTAACGGATTGGATCGCATTAGGATTATTCCGGCCGACTCAATAGCCACGTTTGTCCCGGCACCCACTGCTATACCCACGTCCGCCTGCGTCAGCGCCGGCGCGTCATTTATTCCGTCGCCTACCATTGCAACGCGCTGACCGCGCGCCTGCAACTCCTTCACCTTATCCGCTTTATGCTCCGGCAACACGCGGGCGAAGTACTCATCAAGCCCCACCTCTTCCGCCACCCACTTAGCCACCTCCTCCGAGTCGCCGGTAATCATCGCTGTCTTTACCCCCAATTTTTTCAGCATCGCCACCGCTTCTTTTGACTCCGCCCGAATAACATCCGCTAACCCCAACGCACCAACAAGCACTCCCTCTTGAACAACATAGATTATTGTCTTACCTGCGTTTGCCGCTGTCTTTATTTTTTCTTCCATCTCGCTAGACACGTTCGCGCCTGCCTCTTCCAAAATAGCCTCACCACCAACAAAGACTGTCCGCGAGTCTACTTTCCCGCGCACCCCTTTACCCGCTATTCGCGCAAATTCAGTAACCTCGGCTAGAGACAAAGAACGGCTCTTCGCGCTTGTCACAATCGCCCGAGCAATAAAGTGTTCAGAGTGACTATCCACGGCCGCTGCTAACACCAACACCTCATCCTCTCCTCTGTCATTTACGGCCCAGATATCAGTCACACCATAACTGCCCTCAGTCAAAGTTCCGGTCTTATCAAACAAAACCACATCAACTTCGCGCGCCGCCTCTAGTGCCCGGCGCTCTCGGACCAGCAAACCATTTTGCGCCGCCTTGGTCGTGGAGATACTGGCCACTAGCGGCACCGCCAAACCCAATGCATGCGGACAGGCAATGACCAGTACCGCCACCACTCGTGAGACCGCAAACGGCACGCCCAAGTCAGTCAGCAGCCAAGCAACCAAAGTTACTGCTCCCGCAGCCAAAGCAATAAAAGTTAGCCAACGCGCCGCCCGGTCCGCCACCAGCTGCACGCGCGACTTGGACGCCTGCGCCTGAGCAACCAAACGCATCACTCCGGCCAAAAACGTCGCCTCGCCAATTTTGGTCACCATTATTTCCAGCGAACCATCTTTGACAATGGTCCCGCCGATAACCTCGCCACCTTTCTCTTTCTTCACCGGCCGACTCTCGCCCGTAATCATAGACTCATCCACATCCGACTCGCCGCGCTCAACCACTCCATCAGCCGGAACGCGTCCACCCGGACGAACTTTAACCACATCCCCTTCTTTTAACTCAGCAAGCGGGACAATCTCAGTTTCAGCCGTGGCGCTACCCTTACCTCGTAACTCGTTACTCGTAACTCTTTCTACCGTATCCGGCAGTAATTTTGAAAGTTCTTTTAAAGCACCATGCGCTCCGGTAACCGCTCGCATCTCCAGCCAGTGTCCCAGTAGCATCACTGTGATCAGGGTTACGAGCTCCCAATACAAGGCCATGCCCGGCGCGCCAAAAGTCACGGCCAAACTATAACCATAAGCCACGCTTATAGCCATGGAGATGAGCGTCATCATCCCCGGCGCCCGACCGCGGATCTCCCGCCAAGCGCTGATGATAAAGATCCAGCCGCCATACCAAAACACAACCGAACCCAACACAAATGGCAGATACTCCGATCCCGGGAACTCCGGCGCCATCGCGCCAAACAAGATCTCGCTAATATCTGAATACGCCACCACCGGAATGGTTAAAATAAGGCTCACCCAAAACTTGATCTTAAAAATATTCTTTGAGTGCCCCGTGTGCTTGTCGTGATTACTCCTAGTTTCTAGCTTCTGTTTTCTAGTTTCTTTTATCAATGCCATCCCGCACTCCGGACACATCCCCGGCTGATCCGAAATAACCTCCGGATGCATCGGACAAGTATACCTCTTTGCAGAAGCAACCTCCTTGCTAGTCCATACGTCTTCCTTTCCACCGCAACAAGAGCCATCTCCGCTCTGCATTTTACTCTTAACGCTTTTCTGCTTACCACCCATCACCAAGCTCATCCCGCACTCCGGACATAAGCCCGGAATCTCGGAAGTAACCTCCGGATGCATGGGGCAAGTATATAATTTTTTCTGTTCCATAATATATAAGAGTTTTACTGCCCAAGCGGTACAACAAGGGTCCAAGGGAAATCGAACGTATTAGAAGCGTTATTAATAGTAAGCACTAATGACATGACCGGCGGACCATCAACTGCAAAACTCAAGGTGCCTTGGCGATGGTGTCCACCCGGAGAATCGCCCTGCCAGCTTAGCGATTGATACACCGAGTCGGAGTCAACAACCAGTTTTGCCGAGGCAGGCACGTCAATATCTAGCGACCCGTCATGAGTATCCATTTCTATAGTAAAATCAACCTGCCCCGCTCCCACCAAAATTGGCGTAGCTTGAATCGTAATACCGTCATGCGTACGCGAAAACGTCGGCAACGATTCCGAACTACCTATTGAACCCGGCTCCACCACAGCACGCATCTCAGCTACAACAAACGCGGCCACGACAAGTGCCAATATAATACCTACAAAAATGATGGTCCTTTTCATAACGCTCTAATAATATATATCTTTCTGCCAATATACGCGATGCCGCCAAGATTAAGCGCGATGCCAACCCAAAATAATTGGATATGATACTGAGCCGCAAGCGTAACCAGCCCGGCCGCGCCTATAAGTGGTAACAAGTTGGCCAGATAATGCGTACAGCATGAGAGCATGGCTACCGTTGAGGTAGTCCCGGTCACTCCCAGTACTTTACCTGTTCCTAAACGGACCATCTCTCTCAAATAAACATACAGCCCCACCTGAATGCCAAACCCAGCCGCTAAACTAAGAATGAAGTACTTGGCGCCACTAAACTGCGCCTGCGCGTAACCAAAACCGGAAAGAAGAGTCAGTGCCGAAAAGTATACCCCTAAAAGTGCCGTGGCACCGAGGCCACCCCAAAAAATAGGGGCTTTATACCTTCCATTCATGAATCTATTTTTTTATGTTGTTAAACAACACCGCAAACAATCCTACCACCAAGAAAACAATCAAATTCCAAAAAACCAATCCGGCCACAAAGTTGCCCAATCCAAAAACGCTATCCCAACCGGTCATACGCATATGCAAGCTATACTCCATAAACCACGGCCGCGCTCCGGAAAAAATCGCCAAAAATCCATAGCAAACAACATATACAATGCTTATCCAAGCCGCTGTTACCCTAAGAAGATGTTTAGTATTAATCATATTTTGATATTATTAACTCCTCTCCGACCTTTTAACCGTACTCACATAATCTACTACGTCAGCCAACTTCTTCTCCACCTCCTTCGCGATCTGCGCCAGATTCGCGTTATCTATCATCGCCATCGCCACGGTCGGCTTAATAGCGGAAACAATAATCTCGCCGTCCTTCTCATACACAATAACGTTACATGGCAACAGCAACCCAATCTCCAGTTCTGCCTGCAAAGCCTGATACCCGAACTGCGGATTGCAAGCTCCTAAAATAATATAACTATCAAAATCAACCTCTAACTTTTTTTTAAGCGTCTGTTTCGCATCTATTCTCGTTAAAATACCAAACCCAAACTCTTGCAAAGCCTCTTCTACTCTGCCAACCACTGCCTCAAATGAACCAGCAACTTTTCTTGAATATCCGTACTTCATATACCCTATTTCTTTTTGGCTAATTTATAAAGCTTCACCATCTCACTGGTCGCCAGCTTAGCCTTACCCGAGCGCATCTGATGCGCCACGTGAGTTGCCAAATGACCCTCCAACACTAAATCTTCAACGCCCGATAACGCCTGTTTTACAGCCAAAGACTGCGTAATAACATCCACGCAATAGGTATCTTCTTCAATCATCTTCTGCAATCCCCGAACCTGTCCCTCAATAATCTTTAACCGACGCATGGCTCGCTGTTTGGTTTTTTTGTCCATATTCACAGTATACCCCTAGGGGGTATAAAAAGTCAACCCCCTCCTCTCTGGCTACATTTATGCGGTATCATTATAAAGACATGCCCTCCTCTTTTCGCCAAGCATTAAAAAAGGCCCTGACTGATAACCGAGCAGATGCATTTCTGGTTTTTAACCAAGAAGGCTCCGGTCAGCCCATCACCCGCTACCTCACCGGCTTTACCGGCTCCTTTAGTATTTGTGTTGTCAATCAAAAACAACAAATCTTACTTACTGCCGCTCTTTACCAAGAACAAGCTCGCCACCAAGCCCCAAACTGGGAAGTTCGCGTCATCAAAGACCGCTCCCTTAATCAGGCTCTCTCTAGCATTTTTTCTAATACTAAAAGTAAACAAGTTCTTATTGACAGCCAGATAACCAGCTTTGGCCAGGCCCTACTCATTAACAAAATCCCCCGCCTTCAAATAAAATCTGCGCCCGGCCTAAGTCAACAACTTCGCATCCCAAAAACAGAAAGCGAACTACGCCTTCTTAAAAAGGCGGCTAGCATCAGCCATAAATCATTTCGCCAGCTTTTACCACATATTAAACCGGGAGCTAGTGAGCAGTCTATCGCCGCCCGCCTGGAGTGGCTCTTAAAAGAAAACGGCGCGGACGGCAGTGCTTTTTCACCAATTATCGCCTCTGGAAAAAACAGCGCTCTTCCACACGCTGAACCAAACACAAAAAAAATAAAGAGTGGCGAACCAATCGTCATTGATTTTGGCGCTCGCTACCAAGGCTACAACGCCGACATCAGCCGCACCATCTGCCTTGGCCAGGCACCAACCAAGATCCAAGAAATCTATGACATCGTCCGCACCGCCCAAGCCAAAGGAGTTGCTAAGGCTAAGGCCGGCATGACCGGCAAAGAATTGGATAGCGTTTGTCGCGACTATATCACCGCTAAAGGTTACGGTGATTCCTTTGTCCACAGCACTGGTCATGGCCTCGGCCTAGAAGTCCACGAGCTGCCAACAGTCACGCCAAGTAACAACAATCCCTTGCCTGAAAATAGCGTTGTCACTATTGAGCCTGGGATATATCTGCCAGGGCTTGGCGGCGTACGCATCGAAGACGCAGTCGTTCTCAACAAAAATGGGTGTTATAATTTGAATCAAAGACTACCTCGCACTCTCTAACTATTCTCTTCTTTCCCAAAAACAAAGGTCGATTAACAAAAAAAACAAAAAGTGGATTCTCGCGTTCGCGGGAATGACAAACAAACGTATGCAACAAACACACTTTGAAGATCCTCCAATTACAAAGTTTTTCTTTGCCAATTCCAAAATGGCTTGGCTCTGGCTTCTAGTCCGCCTTTATGTCGGCTACGCCTGGCTAACCGCTGGCTGGGGTAAAATTGGCAGCCCAGCCTGGACCGGAGACTCTGCCGGTGCTTCTATTGAAGGATTTGTCACTAGAGCTTTATCCAAGGCCGTCGGCGACCACCCTGACGTTACCGGCTGGTACGCCTGGTTTTTAGAAGCCGTCGTCAACCCAAATGCAAGCGCTTGGGCTCACGCTGTCGCCTATGGAGAATTCTTAGTCGGCGTCGGTCTTATCCTGGGCGCGCTGACTGGTATCGCCGCCTTCTTTGGACTAGTGATGAACTTAAGCTTCCTATTAGCAGGAACAGTCAGTTCCAACCCGGTTCTCTTTACCTTGGCCATACTGCTGGTCCTAGCCTGGAAAGTCGCCGGCTACTACGGCGTAGACAACTATCTCTTGCCTGCCCTGGGAACTCCCTGGCAACCCGGACACTGGTTCAGACGTCGCTAAACGGAAAAAAAAGGGGGGGGTAAAATGAGGACATGACCCTTTCTTTAGAGGTCATGTCCTCATTCTAGATTCTGACTTCTTCTTGTCTTCCGTAGAATGTTTCACCGCCAGTTCCAGATTTTTCTGTCTATACACCCTAGCCCACGGCGAATTCCAACGAGCCTCGCACTCCCCTATTCGGCGAACCGCATCCTTATAATCAACTCGCTGAAAATGTTTTGTTTCCATAAAAAATTAAATGGTTATTTTCTACAACCACAATCTACCAAAGCAGTAATGACGATTCCATGAAACAATACCTTTATCGTCCATAGTAGCGAGGAAAGCGCACTCCCACACTAGTTCCCTGCCCAACCACGCTATCTACTGAAACTCGAGCTCTATGTAACCGAGCTATGGCTCTCACTATAGCCAAACCAAGCCCGGCGCTTTCTTTTCGCTTCTTCAAAACATTACTACCGGCATAAAACGGCTCAAAAATATGAGGCAGATCAACGGCACGAATACCAACGCCGGTATCCGCGACGCTCATCTTGATGCCCCCATCCTCGCCACGAACAATCTTTACCCGAATCTTACCGCCGGCCGAAGTAAAACGAATCGCATTCTTCAATAAATTCAAAACAAGCTCCTCAAGCGCAGTCGCATTCCCACGAACAACCGCACCATCCACATCTTCAAAAGCCAAAGCTATTCTCTGTCGATGTGCATCTTCTTCAACCAGATGTAAGGCCTTCCGAGCTACCCGAGACAAGTTGACCTGACTCAACTGTAAAGAGGCGAGCCTGGTTTCAAGTTCTGAAAAATTAAGCAAAAATTAAATAATCTGCGCTGTTCTATCCACCTCCTCAAGATTACTTCTACTAATTTCTAAAAGTTCTCGCTTCGTAATCATATCTCCCTGTAGAAGAGCTGCTTCAATCTCTGCCTTCATAATAGAAAGAGGAGTCCTTAGCTCATGAGAAATATTCGCGATAAATCTCTTCCGCTCCTGCATACTCTGCTGAAGCGGCCGCAACGTAAGCACGGAAAGAAAATACGAAATGACTATCAAAGCGCTAAAAATGATAAACCGAACCAGCAACGAGACTTCGCCGATGGCACTCACCAGATCATTCGCGATATTCGTCACTACTGCCGCGGGTAGATTATGCCCACCCACAATTCCCTCTGTCAAAATGGCAATCTGCACATCCACAATCACGCTGACAACCACCAAAACAGACAATCCAAAAAACCAATACAAAAAAAGCACTTGTAAGCGTGGCGAGACTGCCAGCCGATAACGAATGTTATCCCTCAATCTTATAGCCCACACCGCGCACCGTCTCCAAAAGTTTTTCATCGTATCCGTCATCTATTTTTTTGCGTAAATTCTTCATATGCACATCAATGACATTTGACAACGCGTTAGAAGCAAAATCCCACAAATGCGTGAATATCTCCTCGCGCTCTTTTACCTGTCCCGGATGCCGCATCAGAAAATTAAGCATCTCAAACTCCTTCAAGGTAAGATCTATTTTCTTCTCACCACGATACACCTCCCTGGTGCTAGGATTAAGCCGCAAATCTTTAATCTGTAGCTCAGTCGGCAAAGCATCAGTAGGCCGGCGCATCAGCGCTCGCATCCGTGCCGAAAGCTCCTCAAAGGAAAATGGCTTGACCAAATAGTCATCCGCGCCGTTATCCAAAACCAAAACCTTGTCTTCAATTGTATCTCGCGCCGTTAAGATCAAGATAGGGAAAGTTAAACCCTTGTCTCGCAACGACTTGCAAACCTCAAAGCCATTCTTTTTCGGCAACATCAGGTCCAAAATAAGCAGATCATAGTTATCGGCAAACATTTCCGCACGCTGTTCACCTTCTTGACCATCAAGAACGTAATCTACAGCATGCCCCTTCGCCTCCAGCCCTTTCTTTATAGACTGGGCCAACTTCTCCTCATCCTCAACGATTAATATACGCATAAATAATTACTCTACACTACTTAGATATATAATACACCCGGGACAATTAAGACACCATCGCCTACATTGCCGCTTCATGATAGA
>Ga0210057_1001310_pt1 | contig 38134 bp, 40 predicted proteins | sample CryGeyCG2114_010_2_FD_183968 | JGI IMG/M metagenome (GOLD analysis project Ga0210057, IMG submission 183968) | Groundwater microbial communities from aquifer - Crystal Geyser CG10_big_fil_rev_8/21/14_0.10 (SPAdes) (version 2) | ecosystem: Environmental > Aquatic > Deep subsurface > Groundwater ... | reverse complement strand
CAATTTTTCTTTTTCGCCTTTCTTGCGGACGAATACGAGCGATGATTTTACGCCCGCGCCAAAATGAGTAAAAGTAAATTGTGGCAAACTTATCACTGCCAAAATTTGCGCTCTTTCCATTAGAAAATCGCGGACATATTGCAAGGTGGAGTTAGATAAAATGCCGTCTGGCAAAACGATTGCCATTTGGCCCGTGCCGGATTTTAGAAAATCAATGCAACGCTCAATAAATAAAATTTCGGTTTTTTGATTGTCGCGAGATTTCTTGCCGTTTTGCCCAAGCGTAAATTTTTCAAGATATGGGTGTTCGCTTCGCTTCACATTCGCGCCAAATGGTGGATTGGTAACGATTACATCAAATTTATTTTTAGCAAAGCCGCGATTTTTCTCGGTCATTTTGCTGACATCTTCCAGCGCGTCAAACCCGATAACATTCGTGTGTCCGTCGTCGTGAATAATCATATTCATTTTGGCGACGCGGGCGATTGAATCGTTTATTTCAATGCCGAAAAGATTATTTTGCGCGAAGTCGTGCCAAAAACGATATTTTTCCGCTTCGTCATTTTCGTTAAATTCTTCCGCTTGCTTTCTCACTTCATCAAGGGCGTGCAAAAGAAATCCGCCCGAACCGCAAGCGGGGTCAAGCACAAGGTCGTCATTTTTTATGTCCATCATTTTGACGGCGAAGCTCACAATTTCGCGGGGAGTAAAGTATTGTCCGCTTTTGCCCTTGAAAAAGTCTTCCATAAACTGCTCAAACGCCACGCCTTTGGTATCAAGGTCGGTTTTGGAAAGCGTTACGCTTTGCAAGTGTCCGACGACGGTATAAAGTTCTTCGGGGTCAATTTTCAAACTTTCCTTAAACACTTCAGGGTCTTTTTCTTTCGCTTCAAGATAAATTTCGTTTATGCGACGATAAACATTGTCAGCTTTTTCGTGCGTCTTAATTTGAAAATCGTAATAATCGCCAGTTTTTCGCCCGCGCTTTTCATCGCGGATTTTTACGAAAATGATTTTGCAAAGTTCGTCAAAAGCGACAGTCGGATTTCTTTTGCCGCCAGCCCAAAGCGTGTTGTGCGATTTTTCAAGGGCGCGTTTTAATTCTGATTTATCAAGCACTTTCAAATCCCAGTCCGGATCGCCTTTCTTATAGCGAAATTCCTCAATTTTTCCGTAGGAAATAGGAATATCGGTAATGGTTGCTTTTTCCGGTTCTTTGTCGTTCCATTCCGCCGTTTCCATTGCTCGACGAGTATTGCCCGCAACACAAATCGCAAGCGGAGCGTGAAGCACACGAGCGTTGGCGATTGCCTGTTTGGTGGCTTGCTCAAATTCCGCGTCGGAAATGCCGTCTTTTTTACACTCAACGACGATATAAGGTTTTTTCTTTGCGTCATCTTCAAAAATAACAATGTCCGCGTAGCGTTCGGGCGTTCGGTCCGGCATTTCCGTTTCAAGCTCAATTCGCTTGACGGGATAGTGATATTTTTCAAGCAAGTCAAAATAGTATTCGGCGCGGACTTTTTCTTCGGGGTCGTTCAGATTTTCTTTGTGTCCAGACGGCAGATATTCAATTTTTGCTCCGTCGTTCAAAACGCGAAAATATCCTTTTCGTTCGCCGTCTTTCAAGATTTTTTCAAAAGTATTTTCCATAGTTATTTTATTTTGTTAAACAATATAAAGTATACGGTATTTGTTTAAATTTGTCCACAGTTGCATTTCGGTAAAGTTTCGGTTATAATAAGTATACCATATGAACAGTCTTACTAAAAGACAAAAAGAGATTTTAGACTACATAACCGAATATATAAAAAGACTCGGCTATTCGCCATTTTATGAAGAAATAAAGGAAAAATTTGGATTATCCGCCTACTCCACCGTGCATGAGCATATCACCGCGCTTGTGGATAAAGGGTATCTGTTGCGAGACGAGGGCAAAGAAAGAGGTTTATCTGTGCCACCAAAAAGAAAAAGTTGGCTGACAATTTCCTTGCGAGGAACCATAGCCTGCGGGCAACCTATTGAAGCGATTGAGGAAAATGAAACAGTAAAAGTGTTAAGAGAGCCGGCATTGCGGGGTAATATTTACGCCTTGCGAGCCAAAGGCGATTCCATGATAAACGAGGGTATATTTGACGACGATATTCTGATAGTCAAAAATCAAACCACCCCGAACAACGGCGACACAGTTGTGGCGGTGATTGACGACAACGAAGCCACTTTAAAAAAATTCTATATAGAGAAAGACAGGATCAGATTGCAACCAGCCAATCCTAAATATGAGCCGATTTACAGACGAGAAGTGGATGTGCGAGGAATCTTAGTCAAAGTTATAAGAAATTATTAAGTTCTTTATCAATTATTTTTAATAACGCCAGCGAGAGAAAATACTTGAGGGTATTGGTTTTAATTTTAGTTTAGCTCACTTTAATCGCTCTCCTTTTGAAAATCTATGCAGGTTTTCAAAACTGAGAGCGGATTAAAAGTCGGACGCTTTTCTATTATTCATTCCAATAACTTCATGCGTTATGTCTAATAAATCTGTTAGAACTAAGACGGGACGAGTGGCTCCGGTTTCAGGTCAATATAGACCAGCCGGAACAAAACACGAGATTACTCTTTCCAAGGGCGATCGTGTCCCGCCTTACAGTCGCGAAGCTAAGAGTTTTACTTTGGTTGATAAAACCAAAAATAAGACCCGATAAACTTCCCAAGCCTCTTGCTGGCATTATTGTAAATAATTTTTTTATGACTAATCCCACTCACACATTAAAACAAAAAATGCTTGAATTGACCAAGCTTTTTCGCATTGAGCGAAGTTTATTCCAAAAACTGGTTATCATCTATAAATACATCCGACTTCTGCACCGAGACCCGCTGGCAAAAAACATTTTGCAAAAAATATTTGACGAGACAGCAAAGACAGTCGGCAAAACAAATGCCGACTGTTTTGACGAAAATGAGTTTTTGGATGTTAAAGGCGAGGCCATATTTTCTAAAGAATTTTGGACATATTACTCCAATCTGGAAACAATCCACGGCAACATGAAAAGGCTGAAAAAATGCGACTTGTCCGACAAAAGCCTGTATGACAAACTATGCCGGCTTTTTTCCAAGCCCTACTCCAAAAAGATGTTTGAGCTATCTTTTGAAGTGGTCAACAGCGAGGTGTTCGAGCGACTAGATCATGAATCTTTTTGTTTGGAAAAAGAAGCGGATAATAAAACGTGGTTTGACGAGCCAAACAGCTTTTTATACATCAAAGGCAAACGGATTAAAATTAATGAGAGAATGGAAATAACAAATTTTCACAAATTGCTGAAACATATTTTTGTCAGCAACAAAGATAATATTGGCGATGATTTTTACTATGCTGAAATTGCTGAAGACGAGTTTCATGAGTTGGAGTATAAAAATTGGAAAAAATATCATAATGCTTGTTTTAATTTGAATAAGAAAATAGCCAAAAAAATAGGAATAAATGATTTTCTGCTTTTTAACACCGGCAAAAAAGGCCGGGTGAACATAAACAAAAAATACCTATAAAATTCTTATCCGAATCATCTTTTAAATCCCTGAGTTAAGGGATTTTTTGTTTTTCTTGTCTTATCTTGGGGGAACAAATAAGAACCCCATTCTTTTATCATACCCTCACGCAAACCTAAAGGTCGATTGCGATCAAGCAAACTTAATTAATCTGTTGAAAATATGCTAAAAGTTGAAGGAATCTTAAAACGCGACGCTGTGCGGGAATTTACCAGAAAAAATGGTATTCCTGGCCAAAGCCGTGAGGTCTTTATTGAAACTCCGAACAGCGTTTATCCGGTCAAGGTCAATATCTCGGATATGGACCTTAAAATCGGCAAGCAGGGCGACAAGGTGTCTTTGGACGTTAATGTCTTCCCCTACCACGTGGTGGACGGCAAAAGAAAAAGAGCCTTTATTGACATCTTTATTCCAGCGAAAAAATAGCTTATGGATTGCTATCTGAATAACATCTTAAAAAAAGGCGGACTGATTCACTGCCAGCTAAATGACCAGAGCTTGGATATTATCAATTTCTTTGCCCAGTTTCTCACAATGGCCTTTGCCATTTTGTTCGGACTGTTGGCTATCCTCATCCTAATTCAAATATTCAAATCATAAATATATGGGTGAAATGACAAATAATATCCTGCTCGGCCTGGGCTTTGCCTTGTCTTTGCCGATAGCAATCTACATAATCTTGAGCATTTTTTTAACGATAATATCTGGCAAGTAATATGTGTTCCTCTCTTATCTATCTGGCCGAGTCCTGCTATACCAATGAATTTGGCAAAATTGCCGATGTTCTTGGCGCGGGAATAACGGCCGGAATATTCATAGGAACAGTGGTCGGCGTATTGCTGTTGTTCGTTAGAAAATTTAACTCTTAATTCTATGCTCAAGAAAACCAAAGTCCTGCTTTTTAAAGCCAAGATTAAAGCGATGATTGTTTCCGTATTGGGAGCAATCGGAGCTTTGATCGGTTCAAACGCTTTTGCGGCCATGGATCCGGAGGTGGCTTCCACCACCCAGCAAATGGTATTCACCATGAAAGACAATGTTGTCGGAGTAATTTCAACCAATATCTCCAACATCGTTATTGTCGGCGTGATTATCTTTTCCCTTGGCTTCGTCTGGCGCTTGTCCAAGCGGTTTATGAAGTAGGCAATGGCGGGGGCTGGTCTTTAAAAACGGCCCAGCCCCCGCTTTAATTAACAACGGTTATGAAATTAAACAAAATATTCTTAACAATAGTGATGGTTTGGCTTGGCTCTTTATGCTTGATTGGAAAAGCCAAAGCCACGGCTCCAATTGGCGATGTGGTTAGCTTTAGCCCGTCTACCAACTGGTATAGCTGGATTGTACGAGTATACAACGAAACCGGACGAGGGCAGGTGTTCAAAACTTCGACCACAACTAATGCGATACGCTCGGTTGGATTAAAACTCTGCCGGCAGTCGGATTTTACCAAGCCAAAAACCTTTACTTTGTGTTCTTCAGCGCAAAGCGGATATTTTGCCGGCTGTTCAAATCCGCTGGCCAGTAAAACCTACACGGCCAGCGAATTGAATAATATGATTCCGTATGACGCCAATTGTTCGGCTAATAACGAGGGCGGAAATGAGGACGGAACATATTTTAAGTGGGTTTACTTTACTTTTGACAACTCTATTTTGGTTAGCAGTACCGCTTCATATTTCTTTTTGTTTAACAGTGGAAGCGCTAACGATAATGAGAACAATGGCTTATTGCGAAATATGTATAACAACTGCCATTACAACGGTTCAAGCCAGGATTATCTTGACGGCCAGACATATTACTACCAGTCAGCTACCAGATACCAAGAGAGTCTAGGGGCGTCGTGCGATATGCTGTTTAAAGTATTCAGCGATGATCCCGATCCCACTCCATTCGCCATTACTTCTCATCAAGATAATGACCCTTATGAAAAAGACACTTGGGTAACCGTAACCGGCACTTGCCCGACTAATGAAATTAATCAAGTGGGGTTGACCAATAACTGCTACAGCTTTAACGATGTTAATTACAATTTGGATTGTGTTAGCAATACCTTTAGCGGAAAAATATATATGGACGGAAGCAAAGATAAACTGGCGGCGATTGATAGAAATAGCACAGCTGGCGACTGTGTGGCCTATGATAACTTAATGGATGTTGTAAATGTTCGTTCAATTGAGATAATCCAGGGCTATCCGGATGACTGGTATTTTAATTTCAGCTATTATGATGATTATGACATTAAAATACTTTCCCCGGTGTTTCAACTGCCCTCAATTACTCAACCCTATGGCACAACTTCAACGCTATTTACCTTCCAGTTTGTCTATCCGCCGGCTGAATTAAATAATTTAACTTTTAACATCAAGCAATACGACCATGACGGTAATCTGTTAAACAGCAGTTATCACGTCTCGGCTTTGTCCGCCATGGCTAACACCCAAAGCTACGGAGTTAATCTGACCGCCACTTCAAGCGGTGGAACGCATTATGTGGTTCAGTTAATTGGAACCGGCAATGATATGAAAAGGCAATATCCGTTTGGCGTGTTTGTGTCGGATTTAGAGTATAGCTTCAACAGCCACGAAACAAAATCATTGTTTCCCAGATTAGTGTCGGAATTAAAGAAAAAAATAGTGTTCAATTATTACTTTGCTTTTCACGACGGGTTTTATGATATGTTTAACGCCAGTTCTACCTATGCCACGGCCACGGCTTTGGATATTACCTTAAAATCAATGTCTGATGACAAAAAGTATGATTTGGATGTAAAGATATTTTCTTTTTCTGATCCAATAGTCAAAAAGTTCTCGGACGGACTGAGGCCATATATCACGGCTTTTCTGTGGCTGATATTTGCTCTTTACGTGGTGTTGCGGATAGCCCGATTATTCAATAATAACAATTAAAAATATGCTTAATCTGATTGAAACAATCTTAATCACTATCTTCTCTATTCTGCCCAACGCTGATCCGAGTAGTTCGGTCTTGCTGGCGGTTAATAACGCCTTTGCCACGGTTAATCCCATATTTGCCAAGATAAACCTGGTATTTCCCATATTTGTGCTATTCAAGGTGTTGCTTTTGGCTTTGTTTGTGGAAATGACTTTGTTTTTATTCGGAATGATATTAAAGGCGGTGCAAACCATTAGAGGCTAACCAATTAAAATTATGATAACAATAATTACCGGAAAACCCGGAGCTGGCAAAACTCTCTTTATGACCTATCAAGCTTTGGAAATGATTAAAAAAGGGCATAATGTTTACGCCAACTGGAAGCTGGATTTTTCCAATTACATTGAAAAGAAAAAACTGGACAAGAAAAAACAAAAACTGGGCAAGGTATATTTTTGGTCGGAAATACCGGAACTCCTGCATATCAAAGGCGGGCAGATATTCATTGACGAAGCCCAAGGATATTTTGACAGCCGAGAATGGCAAGAAATGCCACCTAGTGCCAAACAAAAGTTTTCCGCTCACCGCCATGACGTGGCCAAAGATAAAGACGGCAAAGTGATACCGCTGGATGTTTGGGCTGGCGTCCAGCACGCCGGTAATATTGATAAGCGGATACGAGATCTGGGACAGGAATATATTGAAATACGAAATCTGTTTACTTTTTTGTTTATGGCCTCGCATTTTGAACTGCATGATTTAAAAGACGATACAGTTAAAAGAACGGCCTTAAAAAGACGACTATTCTTTTTCAATAAAGCCAAGGCTAACTGCTACAACACGCACGAGGCCGTCAACTTTATTGAATATCCTAAATTTCCTTATCACCGCCAATATCTTAAAAACCATTCCAACCATAACACGGGCTTAATACCGGATAACGAACATATTCCTCCTTATTCAAGAATTGACAACGCATACAAAAAAAGGAGTGGATTTTGTTAAGAAACCACTCCCGATTTGTTAAACCGCTTTAACAAGTTTTTCCACTTGGCGGATGTAGAAAAGGTTAATCTGCTTGGGATACTGGCAGATTATCTGTCCCTTGTCGTTTTTTTCTTCAACGACAATAAAGGACTTGAGAGCCTTTTCGCCTCTCTTAACCTTAAAGCCATATTCAAGCCACTGCTTGAAAGTCAGGCAATTACAATGCGGATCGTAATTGCTGGCTTCATTCTCGCCCCAACGGTCGAGAATCTGACGACGGACAAGGTCAAAGGTTTTCTCTGAACCGGTCCAGTTGGATCTAATTTTATCCATAGGATTAAAATTACGGCCTAAATTAATAACCCGCTGGATTCGGCCGATTGAACCGCAACAGGCAAAGATAAAGACAGCGACTGATAGCTTGCGCTAGTCAAGGTGGAGATTGATTTTTATCAATACTACCTTTACTGGCGATAAGCTGGCGCTAAAATACCTTGCCCTGATGCGGTGAAACGGATATATGTATTTTTTTAAGTTCTTTTTATCATTTTAAATCTGTTTGTCTTTTTTAGAGGCAAGCTTTTTTGGGCGGGTTGCCAGACCGCACAAAAAAGGTTGCTTGAAAAGAAACGGTTAAAAGCTAAAGAATGAAAATTTAATCTGAAAATCTTAATTTAATAATATCAACACATCTAACGAAAAGATTGGATTATGCCTTACCCCTACTACCTAAAAATGATTGTGTCGGGCAAGCAGGTTGAAGTGTTTAATTACCAACAGCCGGTCTGGCGGGATTTTGAACGAAATAATGGCGATAAAAAGAAAGATTTTAATAAAGAGCCAAAACAAATGGATCTAATTGAACAAATTGAGTATGAGATTAAAAAAATGGAGTTCTCGGTAAACCGGACAAAAACGCAGATTAAGCGAATGGTAAACTCTAACCCGCAGTTAAACAAATTTATGACTTTAACCTTTGCCGACAATATGGCTGACGTAAAACAAGCCAATTACTTGTTTAATCAGTTTATTAAAAGAATAACCTACCGTTATCCTGATTTTGAGTATCTGGCTGTGCCCGAGTTTCAAAAGCGAGGCTCTATTCATTATCATTTACTCTGTAACCTGCCATATATTGAAATGGATGGACTTCAATATATCTGGAGCCATGGCGTGGTTAATATCCGTAAAATTAGCGAAGTGAATAATCTGGGAGCGTATATGTCCAAGTATTTAAGCAAGGAGCTGTTTGACGGCAAAATGTTTAACAAGAAGAAGTTTTTTAGGTCGCAGACATTAAGGCAGTCAATTGAACTATTGGGCTGGTACGCTATGCTGTTTGCCGATAAATTCTTATCGCTGATAAAACCGGTGTTTGAAAAAGTGTTTGTGAGCGAATGGACGGGCGAGGTGGAATACAAGGCCTACAATTTAGGCTTTGTGGCTTTTAGCGAGGGGGTGTTTAAAAGAAGTGTTTTGATGAATAGCGAGTGAGAAGATATATATGATAAGCGAGAAATTGACAAAAGAACTGCAAGAAATAATCAAGGCCGAGTACGGGGTTGATTTGTCGTTTGCCGAAACCGCCAAAGTAGGCAATGATCTGGTTGAGTCTTTTGATATTCTGGCGAAGATTGATTTTTTGAATAAGCGTAAAAAACAAATTTGCCAAAAAACTAATGAATGTGGTATTATGAAAATGCTAACCTAACTAAATATATTAAGAGCAAAAGCTTTTATTATGTTTATTTGTCCCAAAAAGGGGCGGTACGTTCCGACAAAAATATTGCTTTTGCTTTATTTAGTTGGGTTAGCAACGACCGTCCCTTTTTGTTTTTAACAATAACTTTATGGATATAATAAAAAACAATAAATGTATCCTTTACTGCCGTGTTTCCAGTAAAGAGCAGGAAGATAAAGGCTATTCATTGGAAGCGCAAGAAAAACTATTAAAAGAATATGCCGAGCGTAAAGAGTTTAAAATATCAAAAATATTTAAAATCTCTGAATCAGCCAGTGGTAAACAAATACGAATAACATTCAACGAGATGTTAGCTTTTGTTAAAAAGAGTAAAATTAATATTATCCTGTGTGAAAAAATAGACAGACTGACCAGAAATTTAAAAGACGGGGCGACTGTTAGCGATTGGATAATGGACAACGAAAAACGAGAGGTTCATTTTGTTAAAGAAAATTTTGTGGTTAGTAAAAACACCAAAGCCCACGAAAATTTAATTTGGGATATGAAAGTGGCCATTGCTCGGTTTTACACCAATAATTTAAGCGAGGAAGTTAAAAAAGGCCAGAAAGCCAAGATTGAGGCCGGCTGGTTGCCGTCCACTCCCAAACTGGGGTATAGATACAAGACAATAGACGGCTTTGACCATAAGGAGCATATAATTGACGAAGAAAAGGCTCCGTTTATTAAAAGAATGTTTGAATTGTATTTAGAGGGTAATTACACCTTAAAACAAATGACAAAAATGCTTTACGATGAGGGATTGAGAGGAAAAAACGGCAGGAAAGTAGCTGTTAGCTCAATTCACAGGAAATTAGGCGATCCTTTTTATTGCGGATATATTATCTGGAATGGCAACGAATATGAGGGCAACCACGAGCCGATTATTAATGAGGAGTTGTTTAATGAAGTGCAGGCTAAATTAAAAAGACGGTACAAAGCCGGACAGCGTAAAACGCACGATCATCTTTTTAAAGGCATGATTAGGTGCGCTGATTGCGGTTGCTTGATAACATGGGAAACACAGAAAAAACGCCATTACGGACACTGTAAAGGCTTTAAACTCTGCTCTCAGCAAGGATATGTGCGAGAGGAGAAAATGGAAAAGATAATCAATAAAATGCTTAATTTAATTAAGCCCAAAAGCCAAGCAGTTTTGGATTGGATAAAAAAAGCTTTGAAAGAAAAGCATCAAGATAAAAAGTCTTTTACTAAAAACACGCGGGATAGCTTGAATAAGCAGATAAACCTATTGGACAACCGACTTGATAAAATTTACGAGGATAAACTGGACGGATTGATTACGACTGAATACTACAAAAAGAAACTTAATGAGTTTACCAAGCAAAAAAAGCAGTTGTTAAAAAAGATGAATGACAGCGAGGATAATTCTGAACAATATTATCATACCGGTATAGAAATACTTGATTTGGCGTATAATGCTAAAAATTTATATTACAGCCCCAACGCTACCAATGAGGACAAGCGTATTTTACTGCAAAGAATATTTTCTGATTTGAAGTTAGAGGGTAAAACACTAAAAGCTAATTTTACTCCCGCCTATCAATTTTTAAGTGAATATATACCCAAGCTAAACGCTACTTCCGAACTGCTGAAAAAGGGCGAATATTACAACAAAACAGGCTCTTTCGAGCCTGCTCATCCCGCTCTGCGGAGAGGGCGGGATTCGAACCCGCGGTCCCTTGAGAGGACACGGCTTTTCGAGAGCCGCACATTCGACCACTCTGACACCTCTCCATTGCGGTTGATACTATATAGCAAAAAAGCAAATAAAACAATCCTGTGAGAAAAAATACAAACCCAGCCTATAATTACAAGCAAGCGCGGGCGGTAAAATAGTCGCTGGCGGTTGGTTCGGAACCGTTTTTAATCTCATTGGCCCGAGTCGCGCCCAGTTTTTCATAAAAACACTTCTCCATAGCCGGAGTAATTTCAGTTGGCAAAACCGCCGGATCTATCCCTATTTTTTCCAAGGCTTCTTCTTGCGCCGGAGATAAAAGAGAATTTTTATCCACCTCGTTTTTTCCAACTGACGCCGTGGCGGTCGTGCTGGCCGTCGGCTGATTGGTAAGCAAATGAATCAATGGTTTTATTTCATACGGATCAGCCACATACAAATACACGCCGGCAATGATTAAAAGAAAAAATAATACGCCAAGAGAAATAAAAAACATTTGCAAGGCCTTCTTCATATAATTTTGAATTAAATAAATTAATTTTTATCTAAACCAAATCCACCACAATAACACCACCGCGCCCAAAACTAAACGATAATAGCCAAATAATTTAAAATCCTTTTTTTGAATATAGTTCAAAAGAAACTTTACCGCCAGCAAAGCCGTGATAAAAGCCACTGCAAAACCGACCAACAAAACCATTGCCTGTTCAAAATTGATATTCAAACCATGCTTGAGCAAGCTGTATCCTGAAGCCGCCACCATAGTGGGAATAGCTAGAAAAAAAGAAAACTCCACTGCCACCAAACGCGTGGCTCCCAATAACAAAGCGCCGATAATAGTGGAAGCCGAGCGCGAAGTGCCCGGAATCATGGCCAGACATTGAATCAATCCTATCATAAACGCCGTTTTGTAGCTCAAATCAGCCACACTGCCAATAACGCCACCCGGTTTTTTCTTTTCTATATACAAAATAATCACGCCACCGATCAACAAAGCTCCGGCCACCACCCAAGGATTAAAAAGTTTGTCTTCAATAAAATTACCCAATAACAATCCCAAAACAATGGCCGGCAAAACCCCGACAATCGCTTTTTTCCAAATATCCCAAGCTGATTTGGCTTGCGTTGAATTTTTTTTAAACGGCCATAATTTTTTTCTAAAATATACCACAACTGATAATATCGCTCCCAGCTGGATAAAAATATCAAACAGCTTGGTAAATTGAGCGTCAAACGAAAAAAATTGATTGAGAATTATCAAATGGCCGGTGGAAGAAATCGGCAAAAATTCAGTTAAACCTTCCACTATAGCCAAAATTATCGCTTTAATTATAGATAATGCCATAAAAAACTGACAATAAATAACAATAAATTAATCAGAGCCGACAATAAACAATACAAACAATATTCTTTTATCTTTTTTATCTGTATAAAAACCAAATACATTGAATACAAGACGCTTAATAAAGTTAAAGAAAAAAATAAAAATGGCAAATTTTTACCTTTATCTCGGTGACAGAAAAGGTGAAATTTTTACCAGTAATATTAAAAACTTTAGCCGTGGCCAAATTATCCGTATTATTTGTACTGGTAACCATGACTTCGCTATTGGTATTATTATTTACGACATTCGCCGTTTTATTGGCGCTCGCGCAACCGGCGCCAATTAGCAATAACAAGAAAAACGAACCGAGTAATAAATGTTGCGTCATATGTTTAAAATTTTTAATTAAATTATGCTTTACAAATTTTATTTTAATTTTTTAAGATTTCTTTTCAGGAATTTCGCGATAGCCTGGCGGTGTGTGATTGACGTTATCAGAACTGAAAATAATTAATGTCTATTAAAGCAATTAAAATACTCCCAAAGAATAAAAACACGATTTCTAGAAAAACCAGTTCTTTCTTTCAAAATATTTACCTTAGCCATTTCTTTAACCAAAGCATTGGCGGTGGGCGCGCTGATTTTCAGTTTATTCTCAATTTTTTTCACAGTAACTATTGGATCAGTAAACAAAAAGAACAAAAAATCTCTGGCAACTTTGCTTCTTTTGCCCAGTTTTTCAATGATAATATTCTCGTATTTTTCTCTTAGTTTGATTATTTTTTCAAAAGTATTTATCCCATCTTTGGATGTTTGAATAATACCATTTAGAAAAAATTTTATCCACTGTTCAATTTCATTTGATTTTCTAACTAAGGTCAATGAATCATAATAAGATGCCCTATTTTTTTCAAAGAAATAAGACAAATAAAGCGTGGGTTTTTTTAACATCCCCAAACTAACTAAATGTAAAGTGATTAAAAGTCTGCCAATTCTCCCATTGCCATCTTCAAAGGGATGAATCGTTTCAAACTGATAATGACTAATGGCAATTTTTATTAAATTAGGAATCTCCAAATTATCATTATGCCAAAATTTTTGCAGATCACTTAGCAATTCTCCCAAATGAGCATGGTGTGGTGGAACAAAAAAAGCATCCGAAGGACCGGATCCTCCTATCCAATTTTGACTACGCCGTATCTCACCCGGATGTTTGTGTTTACCTCTAGAATCTGATAATAAAATTTTATGTGTCTGCTCGGTTAACCTCATTGACAAAGGTAGGGTATCAAGATTTTTTACAGCAAAATTAATCGCTTTAACGTAGTTCCTTACTTCTTGCCAATCATCTCTCTTTTCTGGGTCTATTTCTTCTTTGGGAGATAGCGCTTCATCCATGCTTGTTTTTGTCCCTTCAATCTTACTAGACAAAACCGCTTCTTTAAATACATGCATTTGTATAAAAAAATCCACATCTGGCACAAGCAAAGAATAAGCATTTAATTCACCTAAATACCTAGTCGCTTCTTCCAAGAGCATATTAATTTTCTTGTCTTTCCAAACAAAGTCTTTGTTAATAAAATTTGGAAGAAAGCTTTTATATTGAAATTGTTGTTCAAAAATACCTGACTTAAATAAACTTTCCATATCTTTAAATATGATAATTTATATTTAAAGTTTACTACCTAACCTTAAATATGTCAAGTATGTATTTAAACTGCCAAATATTAGAACTAAAACTTCCCTAAGATAAGGGAAGTTTTTGGGGTACAGATCAAGTGTGGAGAGGGTGGGATGATTTGGGAACGCTAGTTAGCTAAAATATCAAATTATTTCCTTTATATAATCATTATTGTTAATATCATTCATTATTCTGTCCATCATATCTAAAATTACTGATTTAGCCTTTGTATTGTTTAAAGCCAAATTTTCTCCAATAATTTTATCCTTTTTCAACCGCAATACAACAGGAACAACTAAATCTTTCCGTTTATATACATAAACAATAATTCGGCCAACTGTACGGCTGGTTATTCGTAATTTCATTAGCTCTCCTTCTTTGTATCCTAGGTTAGACAAGCGAATAGAAGATCGTGATATTTTTTTAGTCGTTTTTTTAATGTCTTCAACGGTATAATATTTCTTTAATGGCTTCAACTCTCTTTTTAAAAACGAATCGGTTAGTATTAAAAACATTCGGATTAAATTTTAGTTTTATCAAGTAAGCTACCTAGTTCATTAGCTTTCTTAATTATTTCCCTATCAGCAAAAATTTCATCATAATAGTCATTACTAGATTGCAATGATACTTTCAAATCATTATTTAGATATGCTCTCATGGCCATAGTTAAAAGAGCCTTAAGAGTAATACCATCCTCTTTGACCTTTTTGATAGTTCTATCTTTTAGTTCTGTATTACTCATAAAAGTAACTTGTGTTTGTTGAGTGATATTCATATATTTATGTAGTTTAAAACTATATATAAACTATATAACAATTTTATGGTTTTGTCAATAATGCTTATTCACATATATAATATTATTCCAATTCCACCCTCCTTAAAATTAAATTAGGCTAATATTAGCTAAAATATTTATTCACTTAATTTAACGCTTTGGAACCAAAAAATACCTATGCTTAGGTATATTTTGAGAAAAATTATTAATTTTTCATTAATGCGGAGAGGGTGGGAGACTGCGCCTCGCTAACGCTCGGCGCAGAGTCGGCTTGTTCGCTCAAAAAAGAAAATAAATTTTCTTTTTATTCGCTCACTGCGCCGAACGAACCCTTCGGGTTCTCTCCCGCCTTACCAAATAAAAAATCTACCCCAAAAGGGGTAGATTTTTTATGCGGAGAGGGTGGGATTCGAACCCACGGACCACGTGAATGGTCAACTGTTTTCAAGACAGTCCCGATCGACCGCTCCGGCACCTCTCCATTTAATTACCATAAAATATCACAAAACCAATAAAAATTCAAGCCCAATAATTCAAACTAACCCTTTCTTATCAAACCGGCTATAGCCATACCAACTTTCTTAGTCCCGTTCCACAACAAAACCCCGCGCGCCCGAACCAACCAGCCCAAAACAACCGTGCTCAAACCTCCGGCTGTCAAAGCCAGATATTTTTCCGTGGTTTGCAAAGAGCTGTTTGGCGTGCCTGTAGCGGTAATATTCAAAGGATTTGTAGAGGATGCGAATAATGCCTCAACTGGCGCAACCACAACTTGAATATCCGCTTGGCTTCGTGGCCACAGTTGTATTTCGGTTTTGTTTTTTTCCACTATCCCGCTTATCACGACCGACTGGCCAACCAACAAAGTCTTTTTATCTATTTTAGCATTAGCCTTAAAATACACTGTTATTTCCGCTTCACCATCATCAACATACATATAATTGCTTTTGAGAGATGTAATCATTCCTCTAATCCCAACAAATCCGCCCAAACTGTCTTCTCCTATTTCATTGATAGCCAATACCATCGGCTTAATATCAACTCTGGGAGCAAGAACTTGAATATCATTTTTGCCGGCCGTCTTAATTCTAATCATATTACCGCTCTGCGCTATTTCTCCTGTTATTTCCACATAATTTCCTACGGCCAAAACCGGAAATTCTTTTTTATAATTATAGATCTGTATTCCGCCTGTCTCATCCAAAATATATAAATACTGGCTGGAAAAAACATTGGGCAAGACACTGACCACTCCGCGCACAGTTAATTTCTTTTTCAATCCACTGGCGCGCGCTTGTTCAATTGTCATTTTTTCTTTTTTAATTCCGTCTTCAGCTGTGGAACTGGCGCTTGTTTCTGCCTCATACTCATCATCAATTACTGATTCAAGCATCTGTCCATCATCAATAACACTTGCGCCTATTGCTTGTTTGGCGCCAGCTTGGTCGTCAACCCACTCCCATTCAAGAGCGTGATTTCTTTGTAATACTCGCCCTTCACCAGCTTGACTATACCCTATTTGATCAATAATATTGTCTGATAAATCAGTCAAGCTTATGGTCTCGGCCGTAGTATTGTTTAGAGCCAAGCTGGTGCTGGCTCGGCTCCAAATGATTTCCTGTCCGGCTTCAATCAAACCAAACAGGGCAAAGCTTTTACCGACATCGCTTAATTTCAATCCTGCCATATCCAAACTGCTGGAAGAAACATTTTTTATGGCTATATATTCACCGGTTAAATCGCTTCCCGCGGGATCGGGAAAAATTTTTGTCAAAATTATTTTTTGTTGATAATCAAATGCTTCGGGCGCGCTTGACTCCTGAACCGCGGACAAAATATTTTCTGCGACTATTGGCTGATTTGACGTGTCTGGAATTAAATCTGATAAAACATCATTATCTTCCTGATCTTTGACTGCCGGCTGGCTCGGCGCTATATTAATCGCCCCTTTTGAAATATTATCCGTAACCAACCAATCTTCAACTTGGCCGGCATCTTGTCCATCTTTAAATCTAATCAGACTTTCCCCTTGATTTGGCGCCTTAATCTCTTGGCCATAATCAAGTTGATCGACTATCTGACCGCAAGCATCCAGCAAAATCACTGAATCTTGATCGTTATTTAAATAACGATTCGTCTGTAAATCAATTACCAGCCAACTTTGCGCGTCAATCATGCCAATAATTGATTTACAACTTTTGCCCGTGGCATCACAAATCTGCCAACCGCTCAAGTCCAAGCTGGTTGTAGCCAAACTATACAGCTCCACCCATTCATTATCTTCAACTGGACTAGAGACCATTTCATTAAGCTTGATTTTATCGGTTTGACAAACAGGCGAAGAAGAAACAAAAAAAGAAGTTGAACTTGCTGAATCCGCGTCAATTGACAGACTGCTTGAAGATGACAAAACGCTGGAAGACGGCGCCATGATTTCCGGCAAAAACAAAAATTGTTCTTCTGTGATTTCAATAGCTTTGTCTGTTGAAGAAACACTGGCTGGCTCAATTTGTTCTTCGCTCGCGTCCAAAAAAACCGCGTAAGCGCCGGCATAATTTATATAATAAAAAAACGCCAAGCCACCCAGACATAGCGCCAGCAAAATAAAAAAAGCCCTCCTCATATTTTTGACTGTTATTAAATTAGTCTTTCTAATTTACAACAGCCGGGCTTAAAAAAAATTAAGCTAAAAATAAAATCTATGTAAAATCAAAAATTACACGCCAACCGTCCTTTTTATCATAAATTCAGCATTGTCGTTGGCATTAACGAAGTTAAAATATTTTACTTCAGCTCTCCCCATCTTGGACCGCTATGCACATCCACTTTAACCGGCACATTTAATTTAACTACTTCTTCCATAGTTTTTTTAACCAGCTCGCCCGCTTCTTTTTCCAAACCTTTTTTTACTTCCAACACCAATTCATCATGTACTTGCATAATCATTTTAACTTCGCCGGCCGGGTGGCTTAACTTATCTATTTTTTTGCCAACCATAATCATGGCCATCTTCATCAAATCCGCTGCCGTGCCTTGAATCGGATGATTAATGGCCATGCGCTCGGCTGTGGAACGCGCTTGAAAATTACGCGAATTTAATTCCGGCAAATAGCGCCGACGACCGAACAAAGTTTCAGAATAACCCTCTTGACGGGCAAACACCAAAATTTGATCAATATATTTTTTTACGCCTTCAAACTGTTCAAAATATTTAGCGATAAATTCCTTGGCCTGCCAAACCGGAATACCGGCCCGCCAGCTAAGCCCGTACGAACCCATGCCATACAATACGCCGAAGTTAACTTCTTTGGCCGCGTAACGCATCTCTTTGGACACTTTATCCAAAGGCACGCCATTGATAGCCGCGGCCGTAGCCGCGTGCACATCTTTGTCTCGCGTAAAAATATCTATTAACTTTTCATCTTTGGCCAAACTAGCCACAATGCGCAATTCTATTTGTGAATAATCGGCTGACACCAAAACATGACCGGACTGGGCCATAAAAGCATTGCGAATCTGTCGGCCTATTTCCGTGCGAATCGGAATATTTTGTAAATTAGGTTCAGAACTGGACAAACGGCCGGTGGCGGTGATGGCCTGATTAAAACTGGTATGAATTCGTCCGGTGTTTTTATTTACCAACGACGGCAAAACATCTATATAAGTATTTTGCAATTTAGATAACTCCCGATAAATTTCTATTTGAGCGATTATGGGATGAACTCCGGCTAACTTGCCCAGCTGTTCTGAGTCAGTGGAATAGCCGGTTTTGCCTTTTTTAATTCCGGCTGTGGGTAGTTCTAATTTATCAAACAATATTTCGCGCAATTGCGTGGTAGAAGAAATATTAAATTCTTCCTTGGCTAATTCATGTATCTTTCTTGTCGTTGTCACTATATCTTTATTTACTTTTAAAGACAGCTCTTTAAGCATTTTATAATCCACGGCCATGCCATTGATTTCCATATCAGCCAAAATGCCGAGTAAAGGCATTTCAATTTTCTCTAATAAGCCCAAATTGTTAACTTGCTTTAATTCTTTTTTTAATTTATCCGAAGCCTGCTGTAAAAAATACAATTCTTGAGCTAAAGACCGATAGTCAACTCCAAAAAGGCTTTCCTGGCCGGAGCCGGCCGGCAATTCCTTGCCCAAAATCTTGAGCGCGATAGAAGCCGGATCATGCGCCCGATTGCCCGGATTAAGCAAATATGACGCAATCTTGGTATCAAATAACACGCAATCAAATTGCTTAACTACTCCATCATTCTTTAGCGCCTTAATGAAATTTTTTAGATCATGACCGATTAATTCAATTTCTTTGTCCGTCAATATCTTTTTAATTTTTTCTAAATATTTTTTCTCTACCCAATAACCACGCCCATCAACCACCATAACCAAGCCCTGTAATTTCCCCTGCATAATACTAACGCCTGACACAACTTCTTTGGCGGAAAAAACTTTTTTGTTTTTTATTATTTTTATTAATTCCGTTATTTCTTTTTCACTGCCGACTTCTTTTATTTCAAACTTCAACCCCGTTTTATTTTTTATCTTTTTTTTCTCTACCGGCCAAGCTTCGTTGCCCATCCCCGGAATTCTTTTTAAAAGTGAAACAAATTCAAATTCCGCGAATATTTTTAAAACTTTATCTTTATCAAAATCTTTTAAAGCGCATTTGGCCAAATCAAAACCCAAATCCGGCACAGCCCGATCAATCGTGGCCAATTCTTTGCTCAATACGGCGCTATCTTGACCGGCAATCAATTTGGCGATTACTCCGGGCTTAAACTCATCGTATAATTTTGAATTTTTATCTTTAAGCTGATGATATATCTCTTCTATTCCGCCGATTTTGGTTATCAGTTGAGTGGCGGTTTTCTCGCCAATGCCGGGCACGCCAATAATATTGTCTGAACCATCTCCGCGCAACGCTTTGTAGTCCACCACCATTTCCGGCCCAAACTCATACCTCTGTCTTACTTTATCAGCATCGTAAATTACCACATCATTCATGCCTTGGCGCAAAGTGTAGACTTTGACATCTTTATTTACCAACTGCAACGTATCCATATCACCGGTAACTATATATATTTCCTTATCTTTTATCTGTCTAGCCAAAGTGCCGATTATATCATCAGCCTCATAACCCTTTTTTTCAAAAATAGGAATATTAAAAGCTTGAACCAATTCATGTACCAAAGGAATCTGATCATACAAATCTTGATCCGCTTTAACGCGCGTGGCTTTGTATTCTTTGTATTTAACATGCCGAAAAGTCGGGCCGGCTAGGTCAAAACTAACTGCCAAATACTCCGGACGCAATTGATTCCAAACTTTCAAAAGCATGGAAGCAAAACCATAAACCGCATTAACCAGCCGGCCTTTTTTGTCAGTCAAAGGCGGAATGGCATGATAAGCGCGATGAATAATGGCGTTGCCGTCAATAATGATAAATTTCTTCATAATACTCACATTTTACCTTTATTTTGAGCTTTAAGCAAGAAAAAAGCGCCTCACAATCAATCTGGAGACGCTATTTTGAGGTACCGGCCGGATTCGAACCGGCGAATAACGGTTTTGCAAACCGCTGCCTTACCGCTTGGCTACGGTACCATAAACTTAGATATCCATTATATTTAAACCCAAATATATTTTATTTTTGATCGTCAATCGCATCCCGACGTAGCGTCGGGACGATGTCCGACCGTAGGGAGGACTAAGTTTTGACGATAAAAAATAAAATATATTTGGGTTTAAATACTAAATTTTACACAAAAACAAACTCAAAACAACAATATCACTAATTGGACTTTTTTTCAAGTGATGGTTATACTTAATGATATAAATCCGCGCTAGCCAAATTCCAGTAAAAAATATGAATTTTTTATACATATTGCTCGGCAAAACCATAATGATGGCCAGCAAATTACTGCGCTTGGGCGCCGGAGGCACTTGGCCCGGTGAAATGGTTTTAAAATTAAACAAAAATTTTATTGCCCAAATGGCCAATCAGCTTAAGAACGGCTCTATCGTAATATCCGGCACCAACGGCAAGACCACTACCGCCCTGATGATTGCTTCCATTTTACGCTCGGCCGGCTTTAAAGTGCTTCACAATCACAGTGGCGCCAATCTGCTCAACGGTCTTGCTTCCAGTTTTATCGCTGATGCCAATTTTTGGGGTCATCCGCGCTCCAATATCAGCGTTTTTGAATTGGATGAAGCCAATCTGCCCATTGCTCTCAATCATTTTACGCCCAAAATTGCGCTCTTGCTCAATCTATCCCGCGACCAGTTGGATCGTTATGGCGAAGTGGAAATAATGCTGGAAAAATGGAACGAAGCCTTAATCAAACTGCCGGCCACTGTTAGTTTGATTATTAATGAAGAGGACAAAAGGCTAATCCGTCTAAAAGAAACCGTCAAATGCCAAATAATCGCCTACAATCTCAATCAAGCCGAGCCAAACACACCCTACCCGTTGCTTGGACGTTTTAACAAAAGCAACACACTGGCTGCCATAACAATCGCCCAATCTCTTGGTATCAATCCCTCTGTCATCAAAAAAACTCTTCAAAATTTTAAACCGGCTTTTGGCCGAGGAGAAGAATTTAATATTAAAGGCCGAAAAATAAAAATATTTTTAGCCAAAAACCCGGCCAGCTTTAATCTTAATTTGGAAATGATCCTGCAAGATTTGCCTCAAGCCAAATCAATTTTGTTTATTCTCAACGACAACATACCGGATGGGCGAGATGTCTCTTGGATTTATGACATTGACTCCGGCCCGCTAGCTCAAATATGCCAAAACCGATGTGTTTTCGTCAGCGGAAAGCGTCAAATTGATATGACTTTGCGCCTTAAATACGCAGGCGTAAATATCAATAAAATTTGGCATTTTAATGATTTGGAAAAAATAATTCAAACTATGATTCAGCAAACAAAAGAAGATGAGCTATGTTTAATCCTGCCGACTTATTCCGCCATGCTGGACAGTCGAAAAATATTATGCGGTAAAAAAATACTATGAATATTGTTGTCGGACATCTTTATCCTGAACTGTTAAACCTCTACGGCGACCGAGGCAATATTATTTGTTTGCAAAAACGCTGTTTATGGCGCGGACTTGAATTTGAAATAAAGCCAATCGCGATAGAAACCGCTCTTAATCAAAAAGAAATGGATAAAATTGATATTTTATTTATGGGTGGCGGCGAAGACTGCGGACAAAAACAACTCTATTATGATTTTGTTAATAATAAAGGCAGACTAATCAAGCAACATATAGAAAATGCCAAAGCCGGCTTGTTTGTCTGTGGCGGTTATCAACTGTTGGGAAATTATTATCGTCCCTATCAAGGCCAAGATATCCAAGGCTTAAAAATTTTTGATATGTACACTCAGCATTTTGGACGCGATAAAAAAAGATGCGTCGGCAATGTAGTCTGTCAAATACAAGGCCCAAAATATTTAAAAAACAAAACTTTGGTCGGTTTTGAAAATCATGGCGGACGCAGTTTTCTAAACAAAAGTTTATCGCCCTTAGCGCGAACAAATATTGGCGACGGCAATAATGGCCAAGACCAAACCGAAGGCGCTATTTATAAAAATACCATTGGCACTTATTTACACGGGCCTATTTTGCCCAAAAATCCTCACTTGGCTGACTATCTAATTAAAACCGCCCTAGAAAAAAAATACAGTCAAAAAATTGAATTGACTGTATTAGATGATGAAGTGGAATGGACCGCGCACAAAAACGCCCTTAAACTGACTAAATAAACTTACCTCACATAATTTAAAGGATTGACATTGATTCCATTGACTTGCAGTTCAAAATGCAAATGAACACCGTCAATCCCATAAACGCGTCCGGTATTTCCCATCAAAGAAATTGTTTGGCCAGCCACCACATAATCACCCGGACTTACCAAAACAGTTGAATTGTGTCCATATAGAGTTTTGTAGCCTCCGCCGTGATTAATAATTATATAATTACCATAGCCGTAATTCCAGCCTGATTGAGTGGCTACTTCCACCGTGCCGGATTTGGCCGCGTATATGGCCGTGCCATAAGATCTGCCTACCGGACCGCTTACATCTATGGCTGGATGAGCCCAAGAATAATATTGCGTGATCATGTGCAGAGCCGACGGCCAAACAAAACCCGAAACTGAAGGCGAGCCAGAGGAAGAAGCCGGCACCTTTCCGGAATAATTTGAAGCTGGCGCGATATAGGAAGCAGTCGCTTGCGTAGGCGCGTAATATTTAACTCCATCCGGAATAATTATAATCTGTCCAACGCGTAAATTAGAACCATCAGCTTTTAATTTATTAAAACTGGCTATCTGACTGACTTGTCCGCCGTAAAGACCGGCTATTTTAATCAAAGTATCACCACTGACAACCGTGTGCCGAATACCGCTTACTGGTAAAATTCGCAAAACATCCCCGGGCCGTATATATGATAAAGCCGTTAAATTATTTTCCCACAAAACACTAGCCACGCTGATGCCATATTGCAAAGCAATCGCGCCCACTGTCTCTCCTTCCAAAACAGTATGATCTATGATTGTGGTTCTATCAGACCCAACCGCGTTCGCTCCCGGAAAGATGATAGGATTGGTATGGGCGGTGCCGCCAGCCACAAAACCGGCCGCCAGTTCAATTTGATGCTGTAAATAATCAGTGGCCACATAATCTTCAGAACTTAATGAACCTGCCTTCCAGCCTGATTTGTTTGTCGCGCTATAGACGGAGTTATCTGGATAAACTTCTTCAAACCGACCCAATTCTTCCGGTCCTTTAACCAATGTATAAGCGATAGTATCTTGGCCGGGGATCAAATTATCAGATTTACTGTATATTTTAGTCTGCGGCAAAGCCAAAAAAAATAAAAAAAATAATATAATGATTTGTAAATTATCCCGCTTAAACAGTTTTCTGTTTAAACCCGTATTAACTCCGAGTTTACGCGATAGCTTAAATCTAAAAATAAATACAAAATAACCGACTAATCTTATTATCGGCCCAAAAATTTTGGCTAAGATACCGTGTGTTTGACCTCCAAACCACCAAGTTAAGCGTTTTAAACGGATAAGCCAGCTTAAAATATTAAGAATGATTTTATATTTCATAGCTTGACGCAAAGGCCAATTTAGAATATCATAATATCGTTTCCAATTCAATAAAGGAAACTTAACTTATTAATTTTAAGCAAAACAAATTATGACCTCAAGTATTTTGCTGTTTGCCATCCTGCCGGCTATTTTAGCCATTATTTTCGGGGTGGTACTGGCTATTTGGATTAATAAACAACCAGCCGGCGAAGACAAAATGAAGTCAATCGCCAAAGCCATTCAATCCGGCGCCAAAGCCTATATGGGACGACAATACAAAACTATCGCTTATGTGGCCATAGTTGTTTTTATTATTTTAGGCCGAAGCGTGGAATGGATGACTGCTTTTGGTTTTATAGTAGGCGCTGTTTTGAGCGGACTAGCCGGCTTTATCGGTATGCATGTTTCTGTTAGAGCCAATGTTCGCACCAGTCAAGCCGCCAAAGAAGGACTAAAAAAAGCCATGACAGTGGCAGTCAGAGGCGGTTCAGTTACCGGCATGCTAGTAGTCGGCTTGGGCTTGTTGGGTGTATCCGGTTTTTACCTTTTAACCAAAGATATTTCCGCCTTAATCGGTCTTGGTTTTGGTGGCAGTCTTATTTCTATTTTTGCCAGAATCGGCGGCGGTATATTTACCAAAGCGGCTGATGTGGGCGCGGACTTGGTCGGCAAAGTGGAAAAAGGCATCCCTGAAGATGATCCGCGCAACCCAGCGGTGATTGCGGATAATGTGGGCGACAATGTCGGTGATTGCGCTGGCATGGCCGCTGATTTATTTGAAACTTACGCGGTTACAGCCGTGGCTGTCATGGTATTGGGCAGTCTATTATTTTTCGGCAATGACAAAGTTGTGATTTATCCTTTGGTTTTAGGCGGTATTTCCATAATTGCTTCTATTCTCGGAACATTTTTTATTCGCTTGGGCAAAAAGGAAAACATTATGAATGCCCTATACAAAGGCTTGGTTGCTTCCGGTGTTTTGGCTTTAATCGGATTTTATCCGGCTACTCGCTGGCTAATGAAAGATTTGAGCGGTTATACCGTTAATAATATTTATTTATGCGCTGTGATTGGCCTGATTCTTTCCGGCTTAATGGTTTGGATTACTGAATATTACACTTCCACTAAATACGCGCCTGTTAAACAAATTGCCAAAGCCAGCGAAACCGGACATGGCACTAATGTTATTTCCGGTTTAGCTGTTTCCATGAAGTCAACCGCCCTGCCAGTCTTGGCCATAGTATCTGCCATTCTTGGCGCTTATCATTTGGCCGGGCTTTATGGCGTAGCTGTGGCTGCCATGAGCATGCTTTCTTTGGCCGGTATTATTGTTACCATTGACGCTTACGGCCCGATTACTGACAATGCCGGCGGTATCGCGGAAATGAGCGGACTGGATGAAAACGTGCGTTCTATCACAGATAAGTTAGATGCGGTTGGCAATACCACCAAAGCTGTAACCAAAGGCTATGCCATCGCCAGCGCTGCTTTGGCCGCTTTAGTGCTATTTGCCGATTACACTCACAAACTGCCGGTCACGGTAAAATTTTTACTTGATGATCCCAAGGTGCTGGCCGGACTTTTGATCGGCGGACTTCTGCCTTATTTATTCGGTTCCATGTTAATGGAATCAGTCGGTAAAGTGGCTGGCAAAGTAGTTGTGGAAGTAAGACGACAATTCAAAGAAATCAGTGGCATTATGGAAGGCGCGGGCAAGCCGGAATATGGCAAAGCTGTTGATATAGTCACCAAAGGCGCTATCGGTCAAATGATCTTGCCAGCCTCTATCCCTGTCTTGGTTCCAATATTGGTAGGTGTTTTTCTAGGCGTGCAAGCTTTAGGCGGATTACTTTTAGGCACGATTATTACCGGCTTATTCGTGGCCATCTCAATGACTACCGGTGGCGGAGCTTGGGACAATGCCAAAAAATACATTGAAAGCGGAAATTATGGCGGTAAAGGCTCGTTTGCTCATCAAGCCGCTGTCACCGGTGATACGGTTGGCGATCCCTACAAAGACACGGCCGGACCGGCTATCAACCCGATGATTAAAGTGGCCAATATCGTGGCTCTCTTGATAGTTGGTTTGCTGATAAAATAAGCACAATTAAATTAATGCCAAAAAGCCACGCAATTGCGTGGCTTTTTTATTAAGATAAAATTATCCCTATTCCAACTGTCCCATAAAAACTTTTTTCATTATCTCGCTCGTCTTAAGACTGGCGCAGTCTTGATCAGCCATCAGCCTGCCTTCTATTAAAACATACCCGTGATGGGCAATATCCAAAAAGCTCTTGATATTATGCTCCACCACCAAAATCGTTGCCCCAAATTCTTCATTAATGGTTTTAATGGTATTAAAAACTTCTTTGACCAATTTGGGAGACAGCCCCAAAGACGGCTCATCCAAAAGCAATAATTTTGGCCGACTGATCATGGCCCGCCCCAAAGCCAGCATTTGTTGCTGGCCGCCGGACAAACTAAAGGCTTTTTGTCTTTCTTTTTCTTTCAAAATCGGAAATTTATCATATACTTTTTCCATTTGCTTTTTGACTGTATTTTTATCTTTGACATGGTGGCCACCCAAAAGCAAATTATCCCGCACGCTTAATTCGCTAAAATTAATCTTGCCTTGCGGCACGTAATTAATTCCCATTCGGATCAAGCGATGAGCCGGACAACGCGTAATATTTTGCCCTTCAAACAAAATCTCTCCCGACCGCACGTCCGCCAGATTATACACCGACTTAATCAAAGTGGATTTACCTGCCCCATTTGGCCCCAACAAAACAGATATTTTGCCAACCGGCAAACTCAAAGACACATCATGCAAGATGCGCAAATCTTTATACCCGGAATTAAGTTTTTTGATTTCCAGCATATTATTTTCAATAACTAAATCACTGCCCCAAATAAGACTCCACTACTCGCATATCAGACAACACCTCTTGCGCCGAGCCGCTAGTCAAAATCCGGCCGGCATCAAAAGCGATCACTTTGTCTGACAAGCGGCGCACAAAATCCATATCATGATCAATCAGTAAAATCGTATGGCCTTTTTGCTTTAGCCCCAAAATAATTTGTTCAATCTGATTTTGCGCCACGCTGTTCACTCCGGCTACCGGCTCATCCAGCATAAGCAATTGATGCGGATGAAAAACCGCCATGGCAATCTGCAATAATTTTCTCTGGCCATAACTCAAATCCGACACTACTGTATCCAGTTCTTTTTTCAACCCGAAATCCGCCAAAAAATCCTGATATTTTTTATTATCAATTCGGCCCGGCCAAAAAATATTTTTCCAAAATTTCATATCCTCATTGTCTTGAACCAAACGCAAATGTTGAGCTAAGCTCAAATTTCCAAACAATCTTACTTGCTGAAAAATCCGGCTGATGCCTAGACGGGCGCGCTTATATCCTTCCATTTTATCAATATTTTGGCCAGCAAAAATTATTTCGCCTTCATCCGGTTCAACCAATCCAGTAATAATATCAAACAAACTGGTTTTGCCAGCTCCATTTGGACCGATCAGAGCGGTGATTTGGCCCTTTTCCACTTTAAAACTTACCTTGTCCACCGCTTTTACTCCGCCAAAACTTTTACTTATATTTTTTAATTCCAACATATTATTTTTCGTCTTTCAATTTTCCAAATAAGCCTCTTGGGTTGAATAACAATACAGTCAATAAAATCAAAGCAAAAAAAATATTACGCAAAGCTCCCAGCATTGAGGAGGGCAAGCTCAAGAATCTAAGCATCTCCGGCAAAAGCAGAATAATAATACCAGCCACAATTGTCCCGCGCAACGATGCCAAACCGCCCACAATAATAATAGTAAAAATAACTATCAGATCACTCAAGAAAAAACTAGATGGATCAATAAAACTTATATAATGAGCATAAATACTGCCAGCCAATCCGGCCAAAAAAGCGCCAATAGCCATAGCTTGATATTTGAGGCGAAAAACATTTTTACTCAAACTCATAGCGCCGATTTCATCATCGCGCATCGCCCCCATAAGCCGTCCATATGGCGAATGGACCAAACGATTAACAAATAACACAATCAAAACAACCATTAGAGTCACAAAAATTAAATACTGCCAATTAGTTTGTAAAACCAAACCAAAAAAACTCGGCCGTTTAATTCCGGGCAGACCCAAAGCACCACGCGTTACCGGCTCCCACTCCATTAAAATTGCATAAACCACAAAACTAAAGCCCAAAGTCGCCAGAGCCAAATAATCTCCGCGTAGCTTGTTGGTTAACATGGCCAACATTGCGCCACAGACACTAGCCAGCGCCCCTCCAGCCATCATAGACATAATATATGGCACGCCGGCAAAATTTAATAAAACCGATGTATAAGCGCCCAAACCAAAAAAAGCAATGTGACCAAAATTAAGCAGACCGGCATAACCAACCACTAAATTCAAGCTTACGGCCAATATAATATATATGCCGACAATGATTGAAACGTGTATCAAATAAGCGCTGAACATAATAATTTATATTTTTTGTTCCCTAGCCCCTTTTTCTATGCCAAAAATTCCATTGGGTTTAATCAATAAAAACAGCAACAGCAAAATGAAAGCTATAGCCATTTTAAAACCGGATGGCAAAAACCAAATACCCAAATTTTGAACTAAACCAAGTAAATAAGATCCCAAGATAGAACCAGCCAAAGAATTTATTCCGCCAATTACAGCGCCCGTAAAGCCGGCTATTGTATGGACAATGCCCATACTAAATTCTACGCCATATTCCAAAGTAAACATAACGGAGGCAAAACCAGCCAAAGCCGAACCAACCAAAAAACTAATGGCTTCAATCTTGCGCGTGCTAATGCCTAATATTTCAGCCAAAGTTGGATTATCAGCCACAGCCCTGATTGTCTTTCCAAGCGCAGTATAACGCGTAAACAAACTAACTAGAACCAATAAAATCAAAGAAACTGTTATAATCACCAATTGCAAAGGCGTTATTATTGCTCCTAAAATATCCAATCCTTTTTTTACTTCAATAAAATTCAATACTTTGACATCAGCGCCAAAAATAAGCAAATTTAAATTATCCAACAAGATCATTACACCCAGACTGGCAATCAATAAAATTACAGCTGACGCTTGGCGTCGGCGCAATGGATAATAAACCAATAAATAAATCACTAAACCAAGCAAGGCTGTAGCTATGATGGTTAAAACCGCGGACAAATAAAAATTTAATCCGGCCAAAGAATAAAAAGTATGTAAAAAAAATCCACCACAAACAATTACTGAACCATGAGCAAAATGCACAAATCTATTAGTGGAAAAAATCAAACTAAAACCAACCGCCACTAAAGCGATAATCGAACCATAAATTATTCCATTAGCCAAAAGCTGAACAAACATACGTTATTTAATATCCTATATCTTAACAAAAATTATAAATAAAAACAACCCTGTATAATCAGGGTTGTTTATAAACAAATTTTTCTTTATTTGACTTCTTCAAACTTGCCATTTTTAACTGTAAACAATGAAAAAGATCCACCCGTTACCTCGCCATCTTTATCAAAAGCTATTTCCCCAGTCACGCCATTATACTTTAAACCCTGCAAAGCGGTTTTAATAGCCGTGCCGTCAACTGAACCGGCCTTTTGAATCGCTTGGGCATATGCCATTACGACATCATAAGCGAAATCCGCAAATACACCGGGTTCAGCTCCATTTTTTTCCTTCATCTCTTTTGCCCAAGCACTGCGAATAGAAGTGCTGGGAGTCTGATAATAAGTCAAAAATTTTCCTTCCATCAATGAACCAGCCTCTTTAATCAAAGAATCATCCTTCATAGTTTCGGTTCCAAAAACTTGTTGAGTCAAGCCAAGTTCTTTCATTTGTTTCAAGACAGTCGTATATTGTTTTGAAGATAAAAGAACCAATACCACTGAATCGGGATTATTTCCTTTAATCTTGATTAAATTAGTTCTAAACTCACTAGCATCGGTATTAATTGCTTCAGAACCAACCAACGTTCCTTTAAAATTAGCTTCAAACACTTTTTTTATACCCAAACCATAATCATTATTAGCATACATAATGGCAGTCTTTGAATAGCCTTTATTATAAATCGCGCTCGCCAAATCTTTGCCTTGAATGGCATCGCTGGGCGCTATTCTAAAAATATTGTCGCCCATCTCGCCCAATCCAGGCGCCGTGGCCACGGCTGCTAAAAATAATTTATTATTTGCATTGGCTACTGGAGCGCCAGAAAAAGTCGGACCGCTGCACTCAAACGAAGCCAAAACATCTACCTTATTCACATTGATCAATTTTGTGACTGCTGTGGCGCCCTCTTTGGCATCGCACTTAGAATCTTCCAAAACTACTTTCAAATCTTTGCCCAAAACCCCGCCCGCTTTATTTATTTTTTCCACCGCCAAATTAATGGCTTTGTTTTCATTAGCGCCATATTCAGCCGCTACGCCGGTTAGAGGAATAATACCGCCAATAGTGATGTATTCTTTTTGACTGCTAGTAGTAGTGCCAGTTGAATTATTACCAACTTGTTTGGCGCAACCTGCTCCAGTCAAAATCAACATAACCGCCATTCCCAAAATCCAACTATATTTCTTCATATTTTTTTAAATTATAACTAAATAAAACCTCAACTTATTGCTATCTTATCTTAATTTCATCTCTGCTGGCAAGGGTATTTATCCACATAATGCCATGATTTCGCCTTTAAAAAAATAAAGAATTATATACAATTGACATTTTTGCTAAAATATAATAAGATAAGCGCGCCAATAGACAGAACAAGCCTGTCTTAATATATTAATTTGCTATTATGAAATACGTTTCCAAACAATTACCCGCCTCTCAAGTGGAATTAGTTATCACGGTTGAACCGGACAATTACCAAACCGACCTGCAAAAAGCAGCTGTTCGCCTGTCCAACCGTGCCGCCATCAAAGGTTTTCGCCCGGGCAAAGCCCCTTATGAAATGGTCAAACGCGAATTAGGCGAAATTCGTATTATAGAAGAAGCCATGCAGTCTATTGTGCAAAAAAACTTCCTTGAGGCGGTTAAGCAAGAAAAATTAAATACCATCGGCTTGCCTCAAATAACTATTGAAAAAATGGCTCCGGGCAATGATTTTATTTTTAAAGCGATTTGCGCCCTGATGCCAAATATCAAACTGGGAGATATCAGCCAGATCAAAGTAAAAACAAAACCGGCTCAAGTGGATGACAAAAAAGTGTCTGAAGTAATGGAAAATCTGCGCAAAATGCAAACCAAAGAAGTGATCAAAACCGGCAAATCAAAAATTGATGATAAAGTAACCATAAACATGGAAATGTTTGTCAATAAAGTGCCGGTGGAAGGCGGACAAGCCAAGAACCATGGCGTTTACCTGTCTGAAAAACACTATATCCCCGGCCTAAATGAACAGTTAATCGGCTTGGGCAAAGACGAAACCAAAGAATTTTCTCTCAAATTCCCAGCCGAACATTATCAAAAACATCTGGCTGGAAAAACCGTTGATTTTAAGATAAAAATCAATGAAGTTTATGAATTGCAATATCCTGAATTGACTGATGAATTTGCCAAATCTCTGGGATTGGAAAATATGGACAAGCTTAAAGCCACCTTGCAAACCAATCTGCAAAAAGAAGCCCAAACCAAAGAAGATCAGCGCGTGGAAATTGAAATATTTGATAAATTGATTGAATCAAGCGCAATCAGCGAAATACCGGAAGTATTGCTTAAATCGGAAAAACAAAAAATGTTTCATGAATTAAAACATCAATTGGAAAAACAAGGAATTGAAATAGATAAATACTTGGCTGACTTAAAAAAGACCCAAGAAGATATTTATAAAGATTTTTCCGAGCAAGCCTCCAAACGCGTCAAAGCTTCTTTAGTTTCGCGCCAAGTCGCTCTAAACAACAATCTCAAGGCTGAAGACAAAGATATTGAAAAAGAAGTTGAACTAATCAAAAAAACTTATCCCAACGATAAAACCGTATTAGAAAATTTAAAGCATCAAGAAGTGCTTGAAACTTTGGCTGTTGCCATTCAGAATAGAAAAGTGATACAATGGTTAAAGGACAAAATATTAACAGCCTAATGTTTGAACAGTTTAGTTGGTATATATATTTGCTTCACTCCTTGCGCTTCGCGATGTCGCTCAGCAAATATACATACCGACTAAAAACATAAATTATTAGCACACTACATTTTCCTTTTACCATGTCAGAACTTCAACAAAACATTGAACTAATAAAAAAAGTTAACACTCTTCTTCTCAAAAGATTCCGCCCGACAGGCACGGACACTTTAAAAATGAAAAAAGACGAAGAGATTGTTACCCAAGCTGATCTGGACGCCAACAAATTAATTACAAAATTTCTCTTAAAAAACTACCCCAACGATGACATCATTAGTGAAGAAGCTACCAAAATAGATAACCCGGGCAAAGAAACTTGGTATATTGATCCTTTGGATGGCACCACTAATTTCGCCTATGGTTATCGCGAATTTGCCACTTGTCTGGCGCAAATCAGTGAAAAAGGCGAAGTGTTGCAAGGTATTATCGGCTTACCTGCTTACAAAGAAATCTTTTGGGCCAAAAAAGGCGGAAAAGCTTATTTGAACGGCGTCAAAATTCATGTTTCCAAAAACGGCAAACACCGTAAACGCGATTTATTTTTATTTTGTGGCGGACATTCTGATGAAGGACAAAAAAAATTCTCCAACATCATGCGCAATATAGATCCGTCTACCATTCGCTTTCGTTCACTGGCCTCGGCTGGCATAGAATTCTCTTCCGTGGCTTGCGGACGAGCTGATGGTTGCGCTTTGGTTGAAGTCCATCCATGGGATGTGTTGGCCGGCGTAATAATTGTTCGCTCCGCCGGTGGCAAGGTAACTAATTTTGCCGGTAAAGAATGGACCCTTAACGACAAAACCATTGCCGCTAGCAATGGTTTTGCTCATAACAAATTATTGAAGTTGATAAAATAAAATCATTTGGCGTTCTTACGGCAAATCCACTCCACCCTTGCTCCAAGGATTACAACGCAACACCCGCCAGACTGTTTTAAAAATTCCACGCGTTAAACCGCGTTTTTTTATTATCTGAAATCCATATTCACTGCAGGTCGGATAAAACCGACAATAACCGCGCGGAAACATAAATTTTAAAATCCCATGATCAAAAGAAATTGTTTTTTGATAAATTTTAATCAAACCCAAAACCGGCAGTCTGGGAATAAACAAAATATATCTAAAAATCTTTTTAATCATGATAAAACTTTTATTTTATTTAATAATAATTCAATCTCTTGGCTAATTTCATTATAATTTTTATTCAATATTTCTTTTTTGGCATTGAACATTATATAATAACCTTCTCGCAACTGATTATTCTTGATCATCAACCTGACTATCTCTCTCATCATCCTTTTGACGCGATTGCGCTTCACTGCAATTTTGCTGACTTTTAAACCAACTACAAAGGCTAATTTTAGCTGTTTTTTGAAAGTTTCTAAATCAATTTTTTTGGGAAAATAATCAATTGCTTTGGCTAATTTAAGATATTTTACCAACAAAAATTCACCGCCAGCATAATGCCCGTGTTTTAATAAGAGATTAAAATCTCTTACCTTGGTCAAACGATTGACTGGTTTTAGCATAAATCAAACAAATACAAAAAAAATATATCACCGCTATTATTCTATACTAAAAAACCGCCTTTGACAAATCTAAAAGCGGTTTTTTTGTCTAAACAAAGCAAAATTATCGTGTTTTGCGAGCGCGCTTGCCTTTTTTCTCATCGGAAACAGTTAATTTTTTTCGGCCTTTGGTACGGCGTCTCTTCAAAACTTCACGACCATCTTTGGTTTTCATGCGACTGCGAAAGCCATGTGTTTTGGCTCTTTTGCGCTTTTTTGGCTGATAGGTTCTTTTGGGCATAAATATTTTTTAATCTAATGAACAAATTATAGTGAAAAAAAGGCCATCTGTCAAGAGTTTGATAAAATCTTATCCCCCTTGCTTTATGTCTTATCCACATTATATCCACATTTAAGATATTGATAGTTTTATCTTTTGGCTTAATTATGCTAATATTTACTTAGTTTTTATCCATTAGCTTAAAAATTAAATTCATCTATGAATACTCATGATATTTGGCAATCGGTTTTAGCGGAATTTGAGCTTTCTCCCGACATTTCCAAAGCAAATTACAATACTTGGATAAAAAACACCGCCATTATGGAATACAATGATAACGAGGTTATTATTTGTGTTCCATCAACTTTTGTCCAAGCTTGGCTGGAAAAAAAATATCATACCAAGATTGTTAATATTTTAGAAAGAGTAACCGGTAAACCAATAAAAAAATTAACCTATAAAGTGGGAAATTTAAAAAATATTTTGCCTCAAGACAGCCAAAACACACCTATCTTGGATTCAATTGAGATCAAACCGCAACCGCCAATCAAACAATTTTCCGTTCCTTGCGCCGGTGGAGTGGATAAATTTGGACTTAACAGTAAATATGTATTTGGACGTTATGTTGTCGGTTCAGGCAGTGAATTGGCCTTTGCCGCCTCCCAAGCAGTTGTCAACAAACCAGGCGAAGCCTATAACCCTCTTTTTATTTATGGCGGTGTTGGACTTGGTAAAACTCACTTATTACAAGCCATTGGCAATGAACTTCTCAAAAAAAACCCAAGTCTGCGCATTATGTATGCCAGCGCCGAAAGATTTTCCAATGATTTCATTTTATCAGTCAAAGAAGGCAATGCCAAAACTTTCCAAAGCCAATACAGAAATGTGGATTTGCTTTTAATTGATGATATCCAGTTTATTTCCGGCAAAGACCGCACTCAAGAATCATTTTTTCATACTTTTAACGAACTACACCAACAAAACAAACAAGTGGTTATGACTTCTGATCGCCCACCCAAAGCCATCCCTGCCTTGGAAGACCGCCTAAAATCACGCTTTGAATGGGGAATGATAGTTGATATTTCCCCACCAGATTTAGAAACCAGAATCGCGGTTCTACAAAAAAAATGCGCGGAAATGAATTTTCCTTTAAACCCGGATATATTCCCCACAATTGCCACTACTGTGCACAAAAATATACGCGAATTAGAAGGCGCTCTCAACAAAATCATTGCTTTTCACCAGCTAAAAAACATCGCCCCCACCACTGAATCGGTTAAATCTTTGTTATCCAGCATGGAAGTGCACACCCGCCAAAAATCTACCACTCCACAGGGTATTTTAGATGCTATTTGCCAATTTTACGAAGTTCCTTTACAAGACATTTTAGGCTCCAGCCGAGAAAAAAGATTTTCCATGCCTCGCCAAATAGTAATGCATTTGATGCGCAAAGAATTAAATATGTCTTTTCCAGCTATCGGCAATGAAATGGGCGGCCGCGATCACACCACTGCCATGCACGCGGACCACAAAATTCAAAACCAAATTGACAATGATCCCAAACTAAGACAAGAAGTGGAGTTGATAAAACAAAAGTTATATGTGAATAACATCTAAAAACTTGTTAATAAATTGTTGCTAAACTGTTATTAAACCACCCTACTTATTCACCGCCAAAATCAAATTATCCCCAATTAAAAAAAATTAAAAAATAATACACACAGTTATTAATAAACGCATACAAAAATAGACACAGGCTATTAACAACGCTTTTTATCTAAAACTAAATTAAAAACGCTGTTGTAAACGACTTATCCACCCGCTTATTATTACTATTAATTATATATATAATATATACGGCCAAATATATGAAAATAATATGCACAAGAGAAAACTTAGCCAATGCTTTAAGTTTGATTGGCGGAGTAGCTGGTAAAAATATAAATTTGCCAATTTTAAATAATGTTTTAATAAAAGCTGACAGTCAAAAAGTGGATTTGGTTGCTACCAATCTTGAACTGGCGATCACTACTCAATTGCGAGCCAAGATTGAAGAACCCGGTTCTTTTACCGTACCGGCCAAAACATTGTTTGATTTTATCAATCTTCTCTCTACGGAAACAGTGGAGTTATCTGTTAAAGAAAACGAACTGGAAGTGGCCAGTGGAAAGTCAGCCACAAAGATAAAAGGAACCCCGGCTGATGAATTTCCGGTTGTGCCCAGTGTAAGCGAAGGTAAGGGTTATGTGGTTGATAGTCATATCTTTAAGAGGTCAATTGAGCAAGTTAGTCAATCCTCTTCTAAAAACGACATTAGACCGGAACTGGCTGGTGTGTTTCTAAACTTTGATTCTGTTAAAAAGAGTTTGGTAATGGCCGCGACCGATAGTTATCGGTTGGCTGAAAAAACACTTAATATAGAACAGGGAGATCAAGACACAAAAACTATTTTGCCTTTACGGGCCGCTCAAGAAATCAGCCGAGTATTAACTTTAAACAAAAATTTTGGACAAAAAGAAAAAAATGTTCGTATTGTTATCAATGATAATCAAATAGTTATGCGCAACGATGATGTTGAACTTGTTTCTAGATTGGTTGATGGCAAATATCCTGATTATCAGCAGATAATCCCCCAAAATTTTAATACTGAAGTTGAATTTGATATATCTCAATTGGTTAAAGAGGTAAAAGCAGCCAGTTTGTTTACCACCACCGGAGTAAACGCGGTTGATTTTGTGATTGATGAACAAAAAGACACCACGCTTATTTCTTCCGCCTCTGCTCAGGCTGGCGAACATCAGTCAGAATTATCTGTTCAAGTAAAAGGCGAACGCAACTCCATCTTGCTTAATCATCGGTATGTTTTGGAAGGCTTGAGTAATATTGATGGCCAAAATTGCGTGCTTAAAATAATAAACGGCGATAGTCCTTGCTTATTGACTTCCAGTGAAGATAAAAGTTTCTTGTATATAATAATGCCTATTAGGCAATAAATTGTTTATTCAACTTTAATCAACAAGGTTTTTTCCACAACCTTGTTTTGTTTATCTGTCATTACTCCTTTGAGCTGATAATCCCCTGCCCCGGGGTAAGTTTTCCAAGTAAAGTTTAATTTATTACCTACCAGTTTGTCGTTAGAGTCAAAAGTATAAATCAGATTTTCATTGGCGCCGGATTTGAGATAAATTTTTATTTCTTTAATTTCAGTCCATCTGAATGGCGTTAAGAAAATCGCTCCGGGAAAATTTTCTTTTTTTAAAGTTAGGCCTTGGCTGTCCGACCATTCAAAACTGGGCGGATCAAGTTCAGCTTGTAAATCTATGTTTATAAAAGCTTGGGCGTTATTATTTTGATCGTCAGAAGCTATTACTTTGAAAGTATATTTACCTTTTTCCAAACTTTGAGCGTAATAGTTCAAGGAAAAAGGAAATTGGTTACTACTGCCTATTTTGGTGTCGCCCAAATAATAACTAACATCGCTTATCCCGCGTGGAGCGCTCGCCTTAATTTCAAATTTTATTTGGCGCGAATAAAGAGTGGAGCTGTTAAGGGGGGAAATAATTTCCAAGCTGGGCAACATCTCGCTTGAACCAACAGTGTCGTATTCCGTAGGCGGATCAGAAATGCTGATACTGGGGTTGGTTTGTTGTTGTTTGGCGATCCATTGCTGTAGGGCTTCTTCCCAAACATCATATTGCGGGTCAGTTTGAGAATTGCTTTGGGTGCTATTAGGATTATCTTTGTCAACATAGTGTAAAATAGTGTGTGGCGGAAGAAAGGTTTTTTCCACAATCAATTCATCTAAAGTGGAAGAAGAAGCGATTTTGCCGGTTTTTTTATTTACACGCAGAGTGATTCCGCCGACACTGCCTTGTAAAAAAGGATTTTTTATTTCTTCTTTAATTGGCGCGTCAAAATCTTCCGCCGGGGTCTTGTCCAAGGCTTGCCTCATAAAATCGTTCCAGATGGGTCCAGCCAGCGTGCTACCGCCTCCCAGCATGGTAGATGGCTTGGTGTTGCCCACCCAGACTCCGACCGCTAGAGAAGGTGTATAACCCATTGTCCAAGCGTCTTTGGAATCATCAGTAGTTCCGGTTTTGACCGCCACTTTTCTTCCGGGCAAAGTAAGTAAACTATTAGCGCCAAACATATAAGCGCGGGCGCTATCGTCAGACAGCACATTTGATAGCGTATCAACATGTTTTTTATCAACTGCTCGCGCGCCTTCGCTTTTGGGGGCTTTGTAAATTTCTTTGCCACTATTGTCTTCAACTTTTAAAATTGTTATTGGTTTGTTATAAACTCCTTCGTTAGCTAAAGTGGCATAAGCGGCCGTGTGTTCAAGCAAAGTGACTTCAGCTCCTCCCAAAACCAAACTAAGACCATAATCGCCGGTTAAAGTGGTGTAGCCGAATTTTTCTGTGGCGG
>Ga0210057_1001309_pt1 | contig 38136 bp, 41 predicted proteins | sample CryGeyCG2114_010_2_FD_183968 | JGI IMG/M metagenome (GOLD analysis project Ga0210057, IMG submission 183968) | Groundwater microbial communities from aquifer - Crystal Geyser CG10_big_fil_rev_8/21/14_0.10 (SPAdes) (version 2) | ecosystem: Environmental > Aquatic > Deep subsurface > Groundwater ... | reverse complement strand
GCCGGAATAAAAACCGCAAACGTAACCGCGAAGACAGGCGAAGTAATCGCGGCACTTATTGTAGACGAGACAATGAACGAGATGATTGTTGCGTCTAAGAAGGGGCAGGTGATTAGAACCGAGCTTTCACAAGTGCCATGTCTTGGACGCGCGACACAAGGCGTTCGAGTGATGAAATTACGCGACGGAGACTCTCTTGCAGCGTTTACAGCGTTTTAAGCTAGTTATTAGTGCTTAGTCGTTAGTTTTTAGATACATAAATGTTGATCTAGGCGATATTTCGTGATGCCTTTTTTCTAAGCACTAAAATCTAAAGTCTAATCCTCCTAACTTCCTTCCCCTCTTTGTGCTTTAGTAGTTTTTTCTATACTGTCATACTTTCTTACTATTTACTTTCATACTGTCTACCGACGTTCCCTCTACTTCAGTACTGTCTTTCTAAGCACTAATGACTAATAACTAGGCACTGTTTTTCTAAGCACTTCAGCTTGTTGTACAATACAGATATGTTTCTTAAACCAGAAGACGTCCTTGCCAGGGTTGGGTGTCGATCAGGTATGCGAGTTGGTGATTTTGGTGCCGGTGTTGGTGCCTATGCGCTTCCACTACTGGACCGTATTGGAAACGAAGGAGTTGTGTATGCCGTTGATACTACTGTTGAAAACCTCGAGTGTATTCGAAGAGAATGTATAGAGAAAAACAAACATAACCTTTTTCCACTTCGTGCCGACCTAAATGATCGGCTTCCACTTAAAGACGATTTACTACATTTGGCGTTGGTGGTGAATACCTTGCATGCAATAAAAAACAAAGACGCCTTTCTCTCTGAGGTACACCGAGTCCTGCGTCCCGGAGGTAAGGTGTTGGTGCTCGACTGGGTCTCTTCGTTTAATAACACAGGTCCATGTGAAGAGGATGTCATCTCTCCCGGTGATGCGTCGCGAATGATTCGGGCGCACGGATTTGGCAAAGAAGAAGTACTGCCTGCCGGTACCCACCATTTTGCCTTTCTTGCGCAAAAAGTGTGATTTTTCCGTTATACTAAGAGTAAATGAAACCATTTCAAGGAGCAGTCATAATTATTTTTGTACTGTTAGCACTGTTTGCGGTGTTTATTTTTGCAACCATTTCTACAAACAGAACGACATCAATAGGAAACATTGTGTTATGGGGAACGCTTCCTGAAGATATGATGGAAACCCTGATTCGGGATTACGGAAGAGAGAACCCCGACGTTAAAGGTCTCTCGTACGTAGAGTTTCCGGAAGAGTCTATCTCGGCGTCTTTAGTTGAGGCGATTGCGTCAAATAGGGGGCCTGACTTAGTGTTACTGCCAACACGCGAGGCGTTGAGTGAATCTGATAAATTGATTCCAATTTCGTATAACTCTATTTCAAGAAGAACATTTCAAGATTCGTTCATTGAAGCAAGTGAAGTGTTATTAACAGAGGAGGGATTGATTGGCGTGCCGTTTTACATTGACCCCCTTGTGCTGTTTTGGAATCGTTCACTCTTTTCGGTTGCGGGCATTCCTCGTGCTCCCCGATACTGGGACGAGATTACCGATATTGCCCCGCGCCTTTCACGTTCAAACCAGTCGGGGACATTAGAGCAGAGTGCTGTTGCGCTTGGAGAGTGGCAAAATGTTGGATCGGCAAAAGAGGTACTCCTTTCGCTTATTGTTGGGTTAGGAAATCCGGTAATTGCCATTAATGCACGAGGAGAGTACGAAGCGACATTTTCAAACAGAGATAATTTGCCAACCGCGCCGGCAGAGTCAGCAGTTCGGTTTTTTACCGATTTTGCTGATCCGGTAAAAACGGTATATTCGTGGAATCGGTCGCAGCCACACTCTCGCGATGCATTTTTATCGGGAACTCTTGCCATCTATTTTGGAAGAGCGAGCGAAGTGATTTCAATTCGTGCGGGGAACCCAAACTTAAACTTTGATATTTCTGCGTTCCCAGAGGTGCGTGGAGGGATACCAGCCGTTCCCGCGCACCTTTACGCTCTCGTTGTGCCACGTGGCTCACAAAACCCGCAGGGGGCACTGCAGGTGGCAAATATCCTCTCTGGCCCCGGTATGCAAAGAATGCTTACTGAAGCAACAGGACTTCCATCGGTACGAAGAGACACGCTCTCTGTCTCTCCAGAGAACCCTTACGAGACTGTCTTTAGAGACGGAGCGCTTAACGCTTTTGTGTTTCTTGATCCGTCTCCTGCGCAAACAGATGCTATCTTTCAGCGAGTTGTAGAGTCTGTGTCTTCGGGAAGACTGCGAATCAGTGAAGCGATACGAAGTGGACAGGAAGAGTTGCAAGCCCTTTTGAAAGTGCAATAATGCAGTGTAAGTATAAATACTATACTATGAAAAAATATTTATTGATGCTCGTACCGGTTTTACTTCCAGTGCTTGTATATGCGAATGGAGTCTGTAACCCCTGGGAGCTTTGTAATCCTCTTGGTTTTGATTCTGTTGCGGGGTTTTTAACTGCCATCCTTAACGCGGTAATCACGATAGCGTTTCCTATTATTATCTTGTTTATTGTTTTTATTGGCTTTCGGTTTATTGCCGCGCAAGGAAAACCTGAAGAAATAACAAAAGTAAAAACGTACTTGTTTTGGGCAATTGTTGGAGCTTTGATTGTTTTGGGAGCACAAGCCCTTTCTCTTGCGATTCAGGGAACCGTACAGGGCCTTTCAAGTGGAGTCTTATAATAATGTAGTATGCCTCAAACACTCACTGGACTTATAAAATTAGTTACCAACCTTGCTTTAGATACCATTCCCATTTTGGTATCACTCGCACTTTTGTTTTTTTTGTGGGGCCTTGCGCTGTTTATTTTGGATGCCGACAACGATAAAGGAAGAAAAGCAGGCAGGGAGAGAATGGTGTGGGGCTTGGTGGCTTTGTTTGTCATTCTCTCTATCGGAGGGCTGGTTGCTATTATTGAAAGGACGTTTATTGATCCGAATGGTAGCGGGTATGGCGGTGCGTTATATGGTGGGGGGACGCCTCGGACAGGGGGAGGCACACCACCGTTGGAAGGCACTCTTGATGGAGGCGGTAGTGGGGGAAGCAGTTACTTTAACTGGTGTGTTGGCCGAGGATGGCTTAATGTGGGGTCTGGTTGTAACTAATGCCCAATGCAGAGAAGGTAATAGTAATCCACAGAGAATGAGTGTGATTTATTGCCACTCGCACAAAATGGTATAATTAAAGTACAGTAACTTATTAACTGAATTCACAATATAACGCATATGGACTTGCAAGGAATTTTAAACGAATTAGCTACTCTTATTCAAACAGCAACCCCGCTTGTTGTCGCGCTCGCACTCCTCTTTTTCTTTTGGGGTCTTGCAACATACATTCTTGCTGCTGGAAACGAAGAAAAGAAAAAGAACGGACGAAGTATTATGGTGTGGGGTGTCTTGGCACTCTTTATTATGGTTTCAGTATGGGGAATTATAAACGTTATCAGAACCACGTTTGGGCTTGAAAACAATCAAGTAGAAGTTCCTTCTGTTGAGCTACGCTCATAATTTTCAACCGGTTTACATACCTCTCCCGTGCGGGAGAGGTATTTTGGTTTATACTGAACAGTAGGTATTAATATAAAAATAAAGTATAGCTATGGAGCCTTTTAACGCTTTTTATAACAATGTTGTAACGCTCATTATTAATCCACTCATTGGACTTTTGTTTGCCGTTGGTATTGCGTACTTTGTGTGGGGTGCGGCTCAGTTTATTTTAAACGCCGACAATGAAGAGGCACGCAAGAAAGGGAAGCAACACTTACTATGGAGCGTCATTGGCCTTTTTATAATGGTTGCCGTATTCGAGATCTTGAGAATTGTTCTGAATACGTTTGGTGTTGCTCTTCCATAATAGTCTTGTGCCCTTTTAAAGACGTGTACAATCTGGTACATTTCTTACTATCCGCCTATAGCTCAGCTGGTAGAGCAACTGCCTCTTAAGCAGTGGGTCCTAGGTTCGAATCCTAGTGGGCGGACACGATTAAAAACGCCAACTGCTTGGCGTTTTTTTATACGTGTCCGAAGCGGAGCGATGTCGCGTAGCGACCGTGAGGCGGGGTCGCGGAATTTTGCGAGTGACTGACGAGCAAAATATCCGTGACGACCAGATACAAATATCCCGCCTGCGCACTGTTTTTGTTTACAAGTCCGAGCCGGAGGCATATTTTCCTGTCGCTGAGCTTCTTGCGACAGGAAAAAGCCGAGGCGTGGTCACCACAAGAGTACTTCCATTTCTCTAACTCGCAGACTCGTAAGAGAAATTGGTCGCACCACAAGAGTACTTCCATTTCTCTAACTCGCAGACTCGTAAGAGAAATTGGTCGCACCACAAGAGTACTTCCATTTCTCTAACTCGCAGACTCGTAAGAGAAATTGGTCGCACCACAAGAGTACTTCCATTTCTCTAACTCGCAGACTCGTAAGAGAAATTGGTCGCACCACAAGAGTACTTCCATTTCTCTAACTCGCAGACTCGTAAGAGAAATTGGTCGCAAGCGCACTTAATAGATTTTGAGCAAAGCGAAAAAATATATTTAGTGACGGGTGACGACTTGATAAAAAAACTGACCACAGGTCAGTTTTTTTATGCGTGTGGGCGAGAGAGGACTCGGTCACGAATATTTTCTTTCAGAAAATTTCTCGACCCCGACTCGGCGTTCCCACTCCACTCATGTTTCGTTGGAGCCCTGCGCCTCCGTCTTTCTCGTCCTCTCTCGCCTTATAAAATAAATCACCCTGATATCTCTATCAGGATTCATTATTTTTGTGGGCGAGAGAGGACTCGAACCTCCAAGCCTTGCGGCACCTGCTCCTAAGGCAGGCGTGTCTACCAATTTCACCACTCGCCCAAATGTATCGTGAACGCTCTCTAGATTATCACAAAGTAACATCTAACGCATCTCCCAGATGACGGTGTGTTTACCAACATTTTGGTGCTCGGGGCGGGGATCGAACCCGCATGACCTTTCGGTCACGAAATTTTAAGTCTCGCGTGTATACCAGTTCCACCACCCGAGCATCCCTTGATTCTAATACATATATCCTTTAAATAAAACTATTTTGGGTGTTCAATTTATACCTTCAATTTCAGGATTTTTTGTTTTATGGTTTCGACCACGATGAGTTGATTGCAGGCTGTGGCAGTTTGGACAAAGGATGCGTAGATTCTCTATTCGGTTGTCAGAATGCTCTCCATTTATATGATCGAGTTCAAGTGGGAGCCTTCCATCTTTTGAATATTGTGCCCAGCCACACAACTCACATTTTGGTAATTTTATTCCTTTTGCAAATAGTCTACGCTTTAATTTAAAGGATTGATAAGAGCTGTGTTTTACGAGGATTTTCTCTAAGGGTATACGAGGTTTGAACGTATGTTTTTTGCCTTGAGCCCAAGCTTTTCCTAAAAAATGAGAAGTGTCGATGTTGTTCTCTAATATGTATTTGTTTACTTGTGCGTAGTTACCTCCTGCGGGAATAAGCCCAAGCTTTCCTATTACTTGAGCAACGCTTGTTGATGAGGTAACGGCACTTTTTAATTGTAAGAGCGTCCATGATCGCTTACGTACCATAAGTAAACAATACTATGGTAGAGGATTAACTAATTACAATATCAACAACTCTACCTTACAGAGGTTTTCTTGAGGCCTGGGCGGGAATCGTCCCCAGAGTTCTAAGGATAATTCATCACTGCGTTCGAATTCTCCTAAGACTCTTGGACGGCGCCTCAGGTCGCTCAAGCGACAACTTCCGGCGCTTCGATTCCCGACGCAAGCACAGTCGTGTGCTTGCTCCCGTCCTCACTCACACCTCTCAACGAGGTGTTCTTGAGGCCTGGGCGGGAATCGTCCCCAGAGTTCTAAGGATAATTCATCACTGCGTTCGAATTCTCCTAAGACTCTTGGACGGCGCCTCAGGTCGCTCAAGCGACAACTTCCGGCGCTTCGATTCCCGACGCAAGCACAGTCGTGTGCTTGCTCCCGTCCTCACTCACACCTCTCAACGAGGTGTTCTTGAGGCCTGGGCGGGAATCGAACCCGCGCGTCGAGGTTTTGCAGACCCCTGTGTTACCACTTCACCACCAGGCCGGTATCTCAAAGAATACTACATCTACTCAGTGTCTCCAATTGCCGGATTAGGGTCAGCGAGAAACGTAACACGAGGAATTGCACGTAATTTTAACTTCTTTTTCATAAACTCTCTAAAGTCGTTTCTCTTTCTGCTTAAAAATTCTGTTGCAGCTTGCGTGTTCTCTTTAGGAAAGACGCTAATGTAGATTTCTGCATTTAAACCTCTATTATCCATAGAAACATTTGTAACCGTAATCAGTGAGGTACGGTTAGACTCTCTGTTTACAAACTCAGAGGCTGCTTGCTGAAGTACTTGAAGTGCGCGACCTTTCATTTATTTTGAATGGTTGTCGAAATTTCTATAATATCGCCAGCTGCAATATCAGACCGTGATTCAATTTGCGCTCCAAACTCTTGTTTTTCAGTACTGATACTATCGACGTCAGTCTTTTGTGACTGCATATTTATTATCTTTCCTTTTCCGATAGGGATGTCACGCCGAATAATAGACACCGTACTTCCTTTTTTAATTATTCCTTCTTCAAGGCGCCCCCCAACAACGTGCTTATTGCCGGCGTTTGAAAAGAACTTTAGTATTTTTGCGCGTCCGAGTATCTTTTCTTCAGGAATGCCTGGTGCCCTTGTCTCTACCTCTTTTGTAAGCCACTCAGTTAACTCGTAGATAATTTTTCGAGACTCAATGTGTACACCTTGCCTCTCGGCCAAGTCTTCTGCCGAGGCATCAGTGCCAACTCCAAATGCAAGGATAATCGCGTTATCAAAACTTGAGAGTGTCTTAACGTCATTCTCTGACACTGCACCAACGCTTTTGCTTACGATGGTAATGTCAGCGTTTTCTGCCGGTACTTTTTCCAACTCAAACTCGAGTGCCTCTATAGATCCCATAGTATCTGCCTTTAAGATAATCCTGATAGGTACTTTTTCTGAAGCCTCGTTGAGATTTTGCGGTACGTTTTCTGGACGCACACTCGCTTCTTTTGCGAGAGCCTCTGCTTCTTTTTTGGTAGCGACCGTAATAAGCTCTGCTCCAACTTCCGGTTCTTCTGAAAAACCTGACAAAAACGCCGGTTTACCACAAGAGAGCTCTTTTTCTCGCGTGCCGTCTGCAGAGACAATGGCGCGAAGTGGTGCCCACGCGGTTCCGGCGACTGCAAACGCCCCTGTTTTTAATGTTCCTTCGCGAACAATAACTGTCGCGGAAATACCAATTTTAGGGTCGCGAGCAGATTCAATAACCACTGCGCGAGCCGGCTTTAATGGGTCGCAAACTACCTCTTCAAGATCAGAGACGAGCACGAGCAGGTCTAACAGGTCTGGGATACCGTCACCGGTTTTTGATGATACTGCTGTCCATGGAACACTTCCACCAAGACCTTCAAGGTAAATACCTTCGGTTAGCACCGCCTCTTTTGCACGGTCCAGGTTCGCAGATTCTTTATCTATTTTGGTAAACGCAACGACACAGGGGATACCGGCATCCTGAATGGCACTCCACGCTTCTTTTGTTTGCGGTTTAACGCCATCGTCAGCGGCAACAACAAGAATGGCGATATCGGCAGAAGAGGCTCCTCGTCTGCGCATTTTTTGAAACGCTTCGTGGCCGGGAGTGTCAATAAAGGTGAGGTCTCTCTCGGCACCCTCTTTTGTAGTATGAGAAATTTCGTACGCCGAAATACGTTGCGTAATGCCACCCGTTTCTTTTTCAGCAACACGAGATTTACGGATGTAGTCTAAGAGAGAGGTCTTGCCATGATCAATATGACCCACGACGGCAATGACTGGTTGGGAGTATGTTGGAGTTTTGTCTGTCATAGACATCAGAAAAACACGGATTTCCAACAAGAGCAAGGCTTATAAATGAGGCGAGTTACGAAGAGAGCTCTTTCTTTGCTTTTGCTATTACCTTCTCTTCTTCTTCAGAAAGCTCTCGTTCTGAAGAAAATGAGTGCACTTCTTTGCTGTATACCCGTACACCATCACGTGCGTGAATGCCCGAAATAACGACACCGTCGCCATTTTCGTTTAAAAATGCACTCGCAAAACTTTGTTGCCCGCTCGCGTTTTGAAATGGGTCAAAGCGCTCTGTCGATATGTTTTGTACACTCCGTGCTAAGCGATATTCAATGTCTTTTATGGTTCGAGAGTTTTCCATAGCGTACGTTTCAAGTGCGCTCGTTCTTTTCTGAAGCCCCTGAATCGTTCCTTCAAGTGAGCGTCCGTTTGTGCCAGCGGTGAGTTTGGTAATTCTTTGCGAGAGTACGAGTATTGCTAGAAACATACCGACCAAGAGCACTATCACAATAGACACCACTATGTCGTTTTTAATTATCTCGATAAGTGTGTTTGCGTAGGCGGTAACTGTATTCATAGATGTTGAAAGTATAACGCATATTTTTTGATGCGAGCTAATGTACAATATGGGTATGTTGTTTAAAAAGAGGCGGGTCTATATGGATTTTGCGTCTGCGACGCCACTTGACCCAAGTGTAAAGAGTGCGTACGTACACGCGCTGTCGGTATACGGTAACCCTTCGTCTGTGCACCAAGAGGGGAGGGACGCGAAGCATATACTTGAAGAGTCGCGACGTCGTATTGCGCGCACCCTTTCCGTCAGGCCAGAGACACTTACGTTTACCGGATCCGGAACAGAAGGAAATAACCTCGCAATAAAGGGACTCGTTCTTTCTCTGCACGAAAGGGGGATGGCCTTTTCTGATATGCATATTATTTTTTCTGGCTTTGAGCACTCTTCTGTACTGGGTCCGGCTGAGTGGCTAAAGAGAGAGGGAGTTGCCGTATCGTTTGTACCTCCGTCTCCAGACGGACTGGTTCAGACAGACGATGTGCGAGCGGTGGTACGCCCAGAGACCGTGCTAGTTTCAGTATGTGCGGTGCAAGGAGAAATAGGAACGATACAGCCCCTCCGAGACATTCGTACAGCTTTAGAGGTCGTACGTACAAAACGAGATCAAAAAGCGTACCAGTATGCTCCAGAGGCACACTTTCCTGCTTTACATACCGACGCGAGCCAAGGGACCCTCTTTTTAGATATGTCTCCTGAGAGACTTGGCGTTGATATGGCAACGTACGATGCGCAAAAAATTATGGGACCAAAGGGAGTCGGCGTTTTGTACAAGCATTCAAGCGTTTCTCTTGCTCCGATTATTCATGGTGGTAAACAAGAAAGGGGGATACGGGCAGGCACAGAAAACGTTCCTGCTATTGTTGCGATGGCACGCGCATTTGAGTGCGCCCACAGAGGTAGAGAGAAGCGCACGCGCACAGTTACCAACCTGCAAGGATACTTTATTTCTCGGATACAGAAAGAGATTCCGGAGAGCAAGGTTACCGGCTCTCTTAAAAAAAGAATTGCCAACAATGTGCATGTTTCGTTTCCAAATGTAGATGCAGACTACCTTACCGTTTTGCTTGATAAAGAAGGTGTTGCGGTCTCTCCACGTTCAGCCTGTATAGCATCAGGAGAATTATCAACACTGGCATCTGCGTTAGAGCTCGGCGATGTCTACGAGCGGGGTACACTCAGATTTTCACTCTCTCCGCATACCAGCAAAGGTGATATAGAGCACGTGATACGAGCATTGAAAAAAGTGAAAACTCTAGCAACTATCAACAAAAAATAGTATAATCAGCACGATATGGATATTGAACAGTTAAGCAAATCACAAATCGTTCTCCTCGTACTGTTGGTCTCGTTTGTTACCTCTATTGCAACGGGTATTGTTACCGTGTCTCTTTTGGCTCAGGCACCTCCGGCTATAACTCAGACGGTTAATCGTGTTGTTGAGAGGACCATTGAAACTGTGGTGCCGAGTGATAGTCAGCAGGCAGCGTCAGTTATAACTACCGAGACAACCGTTATCGTCAAAGAAGACGAATTGATTACCGAGTCTATTCAAAAATCCTTTGAAAAAATAGGGCGGATTCGCAGTGGTACCGCAACATCTTCTCCGATTGTTGGTATGGGGGTCCTTATATCAAACGGACAGGTTATTACCGATTTATCAATAGCTGATAAAGAAGAGCATCTCATCTCTTTTTCTGGCGGTGACTTTTTGTACACGGTTTCTGCTGAACACAAAACAATAGGCGTTGCTGTACTGACCCCTGTAGATGAACGGCCTTCAGTGAGCGGTTTTCGTGTTGGCGACAGTAACTCTCTAAAATTAGGACAGACACAAATTGCACTATTTGGTTTGAATAATAATAAAGTCAGCATTAACTCGTACTCGGCACAATCAGTATTAACTGAGGTTGAAGTTGGAGAAAAGAAGGTTTCTGTTCGCCTCCTTGATACAACCCCTGAAGCGGCATTTACCCCCGGAGCTCCACTCATTACTATCTTTGGCGACTTGGTCGGCATATCAACATCGGTCTCTCGAACAGAAGGAAACAAAAGTTCGTTTGTTTCGTACAGCGACATCGCCTCTATTGTCTCTCCACGCCCACAATCATCAACGGCAACAACAACACCAGCTAACTAATCTCTCGCTTTGAGAGAGCCCTTAATTTTTGCACTGGTTTTGATATACTGTAAAACATATGCCTCCATTCAATAATTTCACTACAAAAGCAAAAGAAGCAGTACGAAGAGCTCACGAGCTTGCTATTGAGCGTGGTCAAAATCAAGTAAGTCCGCTTCATATGCTCGCAGCGCTCGTTTTACAAGACGAGACGATGGTTACTTCGATTTTGGAGCGACTTGAGGTTGACACTATACTCCTCACCGACTCTCTCATAGAGCTTTTAGAGACACCTCCAATAGGCTCTACCATTTCGCCTAGTTATCAACTGTACCTAACGCCTGACTTGGCGCAAACACTTGAGGCATCAGTTAAAATTGCGAGCTCGTTTGGCGAGTCATTCGTATCTGTAGAACACCTTTTTATTGGTGTGTTGCAACACCCCGGTCCGGTTGCCGAGGTTCTTAACCGTTTCCGTATTGATCAAAATGCCGTTATGTCGGTGATGAAAGAGTTTCGTGATGGAAGAAGCACAGAAGTTGAATCACCAAAAAAGTTTCGGGCGTTGAACAAATATACGCGCAACCTCACCAAGCTCGCGACTGAAAATAAACTTGATCCGGTTATTGGTCGCGATAGCGAGATTAGTAGGGTTATCCAAATTCTTTCACGGCGGACAAAAAACAACCCGATTTTAATTGGTGAAGCAGGTGTAGGAAAGACCGCTATTGCAGAGGGGTTGGCGCAACGAATGGCGGTGAACGACGTTCCTGAATCTTTGAAGGGCAAAGAGTTACTGACACTCGACCTCGGGCTTTTGATTGCAGGGTCTAAGTATCGGGGTGAATTTGAAGAGCGTTTGAAAAATATAATGAAAGAGGTTGAGCGTGCTGACGGCAAGGTGATTTTATTTATTGACGAGATACACACACTTGTGGGCGCCGGAGCGGCAGAAGGCGCGATGGATGCTTCAAATATGTTAAAGCCCGCGCTCTCGCGAGGAGACTTGCGAGTTATTGGCGCTACAACCCTCAAAGAGTACCAGCAACACATTGAACGTGATCCTGCTCTTACGAGACGCTTTCAACCGGTACACGTTAACGAGCCGTCTCTTGAAGACGCTATTGCCATATTGAGAGGACTGCGTGATAAGTACGAGCTGTATCATGGTGTGCGAATTACCGACGATGCCATCGTTGCCGCAGTAGAGCTCTCTGCACGGTACATTTCTGATAGATTTTTGCCTGACAAATCGGTTGACTTGATTGACGAGGCGGGCTCTGCGCTTCGTATTGCTCTTGAAAATAAACCACCGGCTCTTGAAGAAACCGACAGAAAGATTCGTCGTCTTGAGATTGAACTTTCAGCACTGAAGAAAGACGATGAAAATGATGGAGGAAAAAGCAAAAATATCACCAACCGTATAAAAGGCGTTGAAAAAGAAATCGCTGAACTTCGAGAAAAGACAGCAGATATTGAAGTGAAGTGGAAGAATGAAAAAGAGGTTCTCACGGCAATCAGCTCTCTAAAGAAAGAGATAGATCAGTTAAGAGCAGAAGCAGACTCTGCCGAGGCACGCGCGGACTTGGATCGTGCGGCAGAAATTCGTTTTGGCACGCTACCTGAATTAGAAAAAAATCTTGAAAAAGAGCAAGGTCGTTTGAAGCGATTCCAACGTTCACGACGTGTCTTGAAAGAAGAGGTTACCGAAGTTGATATCGCAGAGGTAGTTTCGCGCTGGACGGGAGTGCCTGTCTCAAGGATGTTGGAAGAAGAGGCAAAGAAGCTTGCTCGTATGGAAGAAGAGCTGAAAGATCAGGTTGTCGGTCAAGACGAGGCGGTGCGACTTGTATCAGACGCGGTGAAGCGTTCTCGTGTTGGTATTGCCGATCCAAATCGACCAATTGGCTCGTTCTTATTCTTGGGGCCTACCGGAGTAGGAAAGACAGAGCTTTCTAAATCTTTGGCAAAGTTTATGTTTGACGATGAGGGCGCAATTATCCGTGTCGATATGTCAGAGTTTATGGAGCGCCACTCGGTGTCAAAAATGATTGGCTCTCCTCCGGGATACGTTGGGCACGACGAAGGAGGCTCGCTTACTGAAAAGGTGCGTCATCGACCGTACTCTGTCATTCTCTTTGACGAGATTGAAAAAGCGCACCCTGAAATATTTAATATCTTGCTTCAGGTACTTGATAATGGTCAGCTCACTGACGCAAAAGGAAGGAAAGTGAACTTTAAAAACACCATTATTATCCTTACGTCAAACATTGGGGCAGAGTTTATAGACAAGATGAGCACGTTTGGTTTTTCGAGTGTTGAAGGTGATGACTCGAGTCAGTATGAGATTGTAAAAGGAAAGGTGACTGAGCGTTTGAAAGACTTCTTCAGGCCGGAGTTCTTGAACCGTCTTGACGAAATTATTCTCTTTAACATTCTGTCTCCTGACGCAATTAAAGAGATTGTGAAGATGCAAGTTGAGATTGTTATGGAGCGCTTGAAGAATAAAGACATTACGCTTGAAATTAAACCGGAGGTGTACGAGTACCTTGCCAAAGAGGGGTACAATCCTCAGTATGGAGCGCGTCCACTGAAGCGCCTCATTCAATCAAAAATCCTCACGCCGGTGGCAACCTTTATGGTTTCGCGCGGTGTGATGGAAGGTGGCGCGGTATCGGTAGGACTCGCAAATGGTGAGTTTACATTTGACGTGGTAAAGAGCGCGCGCGCATCAAAGTCTCGTAGACAGAAAGTTGAGGCAGTAGGTTCCAAAACTGCGTAAAAACTGATACAGTAGGCGAGTCCTTTTAGGAATTATGCGCGTCGGTGGCAGAGTGGTCAAATGCATTGGACTGTAAATCCAACGACTTTATGTCTACGCAGGTTCGAATCCTGCCCGGCGCACACTCTTTACTTCTCACACCTCATTGTGTATAGTACTTCCTATGTCACAAGATAACCTTGTAAAACTCAAATCAACCGCAACGGGGCGGATTATTTGGACACACAAAAACAAGAAAAAGCTTTCCAATCACAAATTGGAGCTTAAAAAATACGACCCGGTAGTTAGAAAGCGTGTTATTCACAAAGAAATAAAGAAATAAACAAAAGCCCCTCAGAAGGGGCTTTTTTAGTTTATAATGTGCGTATGCGCTTTATTATATTCTCGTTTGTAGCTTTGGTTTTTATTGCGACCCCTTTTATTGCATCAGCAGATGTTTTTACGGGATCTCTCGTTCCTGAGTGTGATGGTGGGGGATTTGGTCCATATTGTCAGGCGTGCGATTTAATGGTTTTGGTTCAAAATATTATTAACTTTGCGGTGTACGCGGCAATTGTTGTTGCTACATTGATGTTTGTATACGCAGGCTTTTTAAACGTTACCGCGGTTGCGGGTGGTGCAGAGCAGTTAAAAAAAGCTCGAGGGATATTTATCAAGGTGTTTATAGGATTGGTTATTATTCTTGCCTCTTGGTTGATTGTTGATTTGATAATGAAGACCTTTATTGGCAGTAACTTTAACCGAGACTTTGGTCCATGGAATGAAATACAATGTACCGGATTTGATGTCGTCGAATCTCGAGGAATTACTGGTGGTGGTGACGGAATAGTCACTGTTGATGAGTTACCGCGAGGCACTGACAATAATGAGGCCTTTGCACGTAACGTATTGAGTCACAATGGTGTGCGTGTTAACAAACTTCCCTGCAGTGGGTCCACAAGTAACTGTACTGATGTTGGAGGCCTTAAACCAGAGACACTCCAGTTTGCCACATATCTCGGAAGTGAGGTTAACTGTGCAAGTACCACACATTGTTTGGTTATTACTGGAGGGTCAGAAAATCACTCCCATAGTTGTTGCCTCCATAGGGATGGACATAAAATAGACCTCCGACTCAATAACGATATTAATAGTTTTTTCACCAATAACTTTAGACGTGACGGGTCTCGGGGTGGGGATCCACTGTATCGAGGCACCTTTCGCCTTGGAAACTCAAATGTTCCTGTTATTGCCGTTAGAGAGAATGACCATTGGGATGTATGTGTAAATCCGCCAAGCGGAGATACTGATTGCTAATTAAGTTGTTTCATTAACTTGCGACAAGGCGAGAAAACACGTAATCTTGTCTAGTTGGGCTTATAGTTCAATGGTAGAACGCTGGTCTCCAAAACCAGTAATCCAGGTTCGAGTCCTGGTGGGCCCGCCCGACATAAAACAGTGCCTGCGCACTGTTTTTTCGTACGGGCGGGAGGCGGAGGCATATTTCTCTTTCGTTGTAGTTTCCCACGAAAGAGAAAAGCCGAGCCGGGGTCGAGAGTGCTTAGTACATTATGAGCGAAGCGAAATAATGTACTTAGCAACTCGTGACCGCCGACCTTCAGTGCCTGTACCACACGGGCACTTCTTGTTTTCTAACTCCTTTCAGTCGTAACAAAACAAAGTCGCACCACACGGGCACTTCTTGTTTTCTAACTCCTTTCAGTCGTAACAAAACAAAGTCGCACCACACGGGCACTTCTTGTTTTCTAACTCCTTTCAGTCGTAACAAAACAAAGTCGCGCACTGTTTTTTCGTACGGGCGGGAGTCGTCTACTCATTCACCCTTTCCTCGATATACTCAATCATTTTCTCTGTTTCTTCTGGTCTGAACCACAAGATTTCCTTATTTCTTTTAAACCATGTCATTTGCCTGCGTGCGTAGCGCACACTCTCTCGCTCTATCGCCTGGCACATTTCGTCGTATGATATATCGCCCTTGAGGTGTCGGGCCATATAACGATACTCAAGACCAAGATCATCCATACGTTCAAATGTAAGCCCTTCTCTATTAAGTTTTTTTGCTTCCTCTAGCATTCCCTGTTCAAGACGAGAGGTAATTCGGGTACGTATTTTTTCTCGTAATTCTTCAATGGGTATTGAAAGCCCAATAAAAATAGCGCTATAAGGAGAATCTTTTTTGGGAGCGGGTACCGGCTTTCCCGCTGTTGCGATTTCTATTGCGCGAATAAGCCTGCGGGAGTTCTGCGCGTCTATAGAAGATGCGCGTTGTGGGTCAAGAGATGTTAGTTGAGCATTTAGTTCTTCTACAGAGAGCGTTTCAAGTTTTGCACGGAGCGCTTCGTTTGGGGCTACTTCAGTTAACGCGACAGTGCCTAAAAGAGCGTCAATATAAAAACCGGTTCCGCCTACAATGATAGGGATACGACCATTATTCAATATGTGCTGTATTGCCTCTGTTCCATTACGCACAAAGTCGGAAGCTGTGTATGTTTTTTGAGGATCCGCAACATCTAAAAGGTGGTGGGGAACACCCCCCATTTCACTTTGTGTAACCTTTCCCGAGCCGATATCAAGTCCTTTGTACACCTGCCGTGAGTCGGCCGACACAATTTCACCCCCAAAAGTCTGTGCAAGTTTTACTGAAAGAGCCGTCTTTCCCACGGCTGTTGGACCCAGAATTACAATAACTTTTGGTTTGTCTTTCGCTGTCATAGCTATGCTACACTAACATTACAGTAATTAAAGTACACATTATGGCTAAAGAACACAACACACAAAATGATGCTCATTATGAGGGTTTTATGAGTATGGTAAAGGTTGGACACCCTGTTCCTGACTTTGAGTTTGAAGTATTTCATAAAGATGCAATCGATAAGGTGCGTCTCTCTGATTATAAGAATAAGTGGCTCATTCTTTTCTTTTATCCGGCCGATTTTACCTTTGTATGCCCAACAGAACTTGAAGAGCTGGCAGATTGCTACGAAGAGTGCACTGGACTTGACACGGAAATTATCAGCGTTTCTTCTGATACTGTTTTTACACACAAGGCGTGGCACGATGCATCTCCTTCAATCGGCAAAATAAAGTTTCCTATGGCAGGTGATCCAGCCGGAAGACTCTCTGTGGCGTTTGGTACCTACGTTGACGGCGGCGACCTTGATCACACTGAAGATGAAGGTCTTTCACTTCGGGGAACATTTATCATTGACCCTGACGGTATTTTAAGAACAGCAGAGGTGCACGACAATTCTATTGGGCGCTCTGCGCAAGAGTTGATTCGTAAACTTAAAGCTGCGCAATTTGTTCGTACGCACGGAGGGCAAGTGTGTCCGGCAAACTGGAATCCTGGAGACGATACCTTAAAAGGAGGAGATCTTGATTTGGTAGGGAAGATTTAGTTAAAAAAGTTTCCTTGTGGCGCATCTTTTGGTTCTCGTATAGTTGCTACGTATGAAAGACACCGAACACGAGAGTGTTCGGTGTCTTTGTGACCATCCATCACTAAGTCTGCTCACATTGCCTTGCAATATTGCGCGGACAAGTGTGCTTGGTCTAGGCTCGGCTTTTCATTTCTGCCGTGGACGACAGCAAAAATGAAATATGCCTCCGCCAGGCACAAAGACAAAAATCGCCCCACACTATACGTGTGAGACTCATTTATTTTGTGCCCAGAGTGGGAGTCGAACCCACATCCCCGAAGAGACACGATTTTGAGTCGTGCGCGTATACCAATTCCGCCATCTGGGCATGAAAAACGTGGATACCAATAACATATTGGCTCCACACTAGGAATCCTAACGCTTTAGTGCAAATATGTCTATGTTACAATTCTTCGTATGTCACAGTTTCAGAATGATGCGATTTTTTGGGTTGACGTTGGCAAGGTTAGGCCAAACCCGTTTCAACCCCGTACCGAGTTTGACGAGTCTAAATTAAAAGACCTTTCTGACTCAATCCGCCAATATGGTGTACTGCAACCGCTTGTAGTTACACGACACGAAGAAGAAAAGGAAGACGGAGGTATCTCAACTTTCTATGAATTGATTGCCGGAGAGAGGCGATTGCGCGCGTCAAAGCTTGCAGGGATCTCGCAGATTCCTGTGTTAATACGTTCTGCAGAAGAGCAAGACAGAGTAAAGTTAGAACTTGCCATTATTGAAAACCTGCAACGAGAAGACCTCAACGCCATTGATCGCGCGCGTGCGTTTGAGAGATTGGCGAAAGAATTTAAATTAAATAACGTTGAAATAGGTAAAAAAGTAGGAAAGAGTCGAGAGTACGTTTCAAACTCAATTCGTTTACTTACACTTCCAGAAGATATTCAGCAGGCGGTGATTGGCGGATCAATTTACGAAGGACACGCTCGGGCACTCTTAATGTTGGACAGTAGACCTGAAGAACAGAAAACCGTGTTTAAAGATATTTTAGTTCGTCGGCTCTCTGTGCGTGATGTTGAAAAAATTACACGCTCTATTGCGACAGAGCGTGCGCGAAAGCGAGATATCCGCCCCGAGATAGTAGCGCTTGAGAGCGCATTTGCAGAGTCTCTTGGTACTCGTGTTGAAATAAAAGAAGAAGAGAAAGGAGGAAAGCTAATCATCAACTTTTTCTCAACCGAAGACCTTGAAGGAATGCTTTCGCATATGTCTCGAAAAAACGCACCACAAGAAACACCACCCAACCCAACACCAGATGGAGAGGTAAGTGAAGAGTTGCTTGATGACGGACTTGGTACAAACGACAATCCTATACCAGACGACGAAGACGATTTTTCAGTAGAAAAATTCTCTATTTAGATTTTTTAGTTTCTCGGTGCGCGTTACGTATATGACGCTTTGCGTTCGCTGTCTTTGCGTGTTGGATCCACTTTTTGTTCGGGGTCCCTTGTTTTTTAGTGAGTATTTCAACAAAGTTACCGTTTTCAAGTGGAGTTTCAAATGACGCCATTCTTCCATTTATTTTTACGCCTGACATTTTGTGCCCGATTGACGAGTGAATCGCGTACGCAAAGTCTACCGCCGTTGCACCAACAGGGAGGTCAATCACATCTCCTTTAGGAGTAAAGACAAACATTCGTTTTGCAAAAAAATCTTCTTTAAACGCTTGGTCTAGTGTCTTGAATCCCGGAAGGTCACGCTGAGCTTCAGTGAGATCTTTCATCCAACGAGGAGCTTCTCCGGTTTTCGTAACCCCTGTTTTTATAAGGTTTGGAAAAAATCGACGAACCCACTCAATAGGCACAACCGCACTCGTACTGTTTGCTGTTTTATATCCAAAGTGAGACGCAATACCGTACTGACTTTCTTGGTGCATTTCTTCGGTGCGAATTTGTGCTTCAACCGTAATTCCGTGACGTGTTAATACTGACGTATGAAGGGAGCGGTAACCGTTTGGTTTTGGAAATGCAATGTAGTCTTTAATCCTTCCCGGAATAGGGCGCCATACAGAGTGAATAACTCCCAAAATTCTATAACAATCTTCTATATTCTTTACAATGATACGAAGCGCAAAAAGGTCGTACACGAGCGCAATTTCTCCGTTCTTTCTCTCTAACTTTTTTGCAAAACTGTATACGCCCTTTACTCTGGTTTCGGTACGGAAAGCGCGAATGCCGTTTTCTCCGAGCCCCTTTTTTAAATCTTTCACCTCTTCTTCTAACCTGTCTTCCAGTTCGCTCCTTTTTTGGATAAGGATTTTTTCTGTTTCTTTGTACGTCTCTGGTTCAAGTGTTTTAAAACACAAATCTTCAAGGTCAGATTTTATCTTTCCCATACCAAGTCTCTCGGCAATAGGAACGTAGACCTCCATTGTTTCAAGTGCCTTTCTTTGTTGCCGTTCTGGCTCATGAAAGTTGTTTGTCTCCATATTGTGAAGACGGTCATACATTTTAACGATGATCACCCTAATGTCTTCAGCGGTTGCGACAAGCAACTTACGCATACTTTCAACGTGTCTCTCGAGTCCTCTGTATTTTAATTTTCCAAGCTTCGTTACTCCCTCTACAATAAAACGGACTTCTGCGTTTAATTCTTTCTCTAGCTCTTCGGGTGTTGTCTGAGTGTCTTCAAGTGTGTCATGCAATAGTCCCGCTGCGATTGACGCGGCATCCATACCAATGTCGGCAAGATAGTATGCTGTTGTTGCAAGATGAGATTCAAAATACGGCTCTCCTGAAAGTCGTGTTTGCCCCGCGTGGACCTTTTGCCCAAACTCCCACGCGCGCTCAATCAGTGCCCGAGACTCAGCGTCTTGTTCGCGCATCTTTCTGAGAATATCTTTCAGTGTAAAATACTCCTGCTTCATTATTTCTCCATCATACCTCTTTTGCGTATTCTTTACGATGGCGATCTGAAAGGGTATTAACTGTTTTTGAGTATCTCTGCAGCTGTTTCAGGAGTGAGCTTTTTTGCCTCCTCTTCTGGAAGAAGGATGTGACGGAAGCCCTTTTTAAGAAAGAGTCCACGTTTTGATTTATACAGAGTAATAGGCTTCTTTGTTCGTGGATGTGGGCCGATAACTCGCACAGCCTCAATTCCGGCGCGCCCCTTTTTTGGCTCTTTTAAGATTTCTAAAGCCCTCTCTAAAGTAATGGTGTATGGATCATCTGCGGGTGTGTCCGCACCTTCTGTTTTTTCTGAAGATTTAAGAGAACGAAAATCTCCAGCGTGAACAATATATGGACCAAATTTACCAATGTTGGCACTGATCATCTCGTTTGTTTCGGGATGTACGCCAAGTTCGCGAGGCAGTATCAGTAATTTTACTGCTTGCTCTAATGTAATCTCTTCTGGGTTTATATCTTCAGGAATACTCGCACGTCTTGCGTTTGGCTTTTTCTTACGAGCAGGTTTCTTCTTTTTGGTTTTTGCTTCTTTTTCTTTTACTTCTTCTTTTTTCTCTTTTTCTTTTTCAATTTTTTCTTCCACCATTTCAACGTATGGTCCAAATCGTCCTGTTTTTACATAAATAGGAAAACCTTTTTCGGGATGCATGCCAATAGGCTCACTCTCTTTTATTGCTTCTCCTTTTTCGGTTCGTGCTCCAACACAGTCCGGGAACCGTGAACAACTCATAAAGACACCGTTACGAGAAAGCTTCATATCCATTTTTGCACCGCACTCAGGGCAGGGAAATTCTTTTGGAGCGTCACCGAGAGTAGTCAGTTTTGGAATATCTTCTTTTGATGCAACATCTTTTAAGAATGGGGTGTAAAAATCGCGAAGCGTTTTTTTGTACTCGCGCTCTCCAGAAGCTATTTGGTCAAGCTTATCTTCCATCTCGGCGGTAAACGAGTCGCTAATGTAATCGGTAAAGTTGTCTTCCAAGAAGGTTGAGACAACCTCTCCGGTTGCGGTTGGCATAAGCGAACGGCCTTCTTTAAGGACATACCCTCTATCAACAATTGTCTTCATAATAGACGCGTATGTTGAAGGCCTTCCAATACCCCTCTTTTCAAGCTCTTTAATTAAGCCTGCTTCAGTGTAGCGTTTTGGTGGTTGGGTAAACTTTTGTTCGCTTTCCAGAGATTGCAAATTAAGCGGGTCGCCAACGGACACTTTAGGAAGAATGGTGTCTTCTCCTTTTGCGCGCGGATCTGCTTTCAGCCATCCGTCAAAAACAACAATAGAACCGTTCACAGAGAAATCAGGAAATGTTCCATCTGACTCTTTGATATTTAACGTGACCTTTGTTCGAAGGAGTCCTGCGTCAGTCATTTGTGAGGCGATTGTTCGTGCGTAAATTAGTTCGTACAATTTTTCTTCGTCAGCAGTTGCTCCGGCGTTTGTGTTGTGCGCGTCTGTAGGACGTATTGCTTCGTGAGCTTCCTGAGCGTTTTTTGATTTTGTTTTGTACTCTCTTACTTCAAGGTACTCTTTGCCATACTGCTTTTCTATTACCTGCGCAAATTGAGTCACAGCACTTTTGGCGAGCGTCATACTATCCGTTCGCATATATGTTATGTGACCGGCCTCGTAGAGTTTTTGCGCGGCACGCATCGTTCGCGAAGGAGAAAAACCAAGGCGAGAGCTCGCCGTTTGTTGTAGTGTTGATGTAGTAAACGGAGAACGCGGAGCACGTTTTATTGGAGTTTCAGAAACATCGGTAATGCTCCATGTACCGCTCTTTCCACGAGTCACAATCTCTTCTGCTTCTTGTGCTGTTTTGGGTTCAATAGATGCAGACGCAACAAAACGCTCTTTTGTTTTTGTATCAAACGTGCCCTCAATAACATAGAACTCTTCGGGTATAAATGCTTTTATTTCTCTCTCTCGCTCAACAACAATACGAAGAGCGGGTGATTGTACGCGCCCCGCAGACAATCCGTAGCGCACTTTTTTCCAGATGAGTCCTGAAAGATCGTACCCGACGAGCCGATCAAGGACTCGTCGCGCCTCTTGCGCTTGGCGTAAATGCTGGTCTATGGTTCGGGGGTGCGCAACCGCTTCTTGTACCGCTTCTTTTGTAATCTCGTGAAATACAACCCGCTTTGGCTTTTTGATGTTGGTGGCTTCGGCGACGTGCCACGCAATTGCTTCACCTTCTCGGTCGGGGTCAGTTGCCAAAAGTACTTCTGTAGCATTTTCTGCAGCTTTTTTAATGTCATTTATAACCACACTCTTACCAGGAGAGATAACGTAGTTAGGGATAAATCCTCCCTCAATATCAATAGCGTCCTTGCTGGATTTAGGAAGGTCGCGAACGTGTCCCACAGAGGCAAGGACCTTGTACTCTTTTCCAAGGTATTTTTCAATTGTCTTTGCTTTCGCCGGAGACTCTACAATAACTAACGTGTGTGCCATAAAACATACTACTACGTTAGTTCTTTGTTTGTGTCAAATTTTTTTCTTGTAAAAAAGGTTTTTATGTATTATCTCGTCTTTCGTATTTCACCCATCACTTCTTTAATCAGTCCATTTATTTCCATACGCAAAAGTAGGGCATTTGCCTCTGATGTTGGCATATCTAACTCACGAATAAGTTCGTCGCGGGGCAGTGGAGAAGAAAGTTTTTCGTACACGAACGCTTCAATATCAGACATTTCAGGAGGTGCGATGGTTTCTTCAGTAAGCTGTAGTGCGTCTAAGATATCGCCTGATGTCCGCACGGGACTTGCTCCAAGCTTCATAAACAGGTGCCCTCCTTCACCACCTTCTGCAAATATAGAGTGGGGGACGACCAATAGGTCTCTATTATAGTCAACGGTTAGCTTAGCGGTTATAAGAGTCCCTGATTTTTGCGTCGCCTCTATAATAAGTACTGCGTGACTCATTCCGGCCATAATTCTATTTCGCTTTCCAAATTTATACTGCGCGGGAGGCTCTTCGGGCTCAAACTCTGAAAGCAATGCCCCTCCTCCTGCGACGATTTCTCGGGCAAGGTGTATGTGGGTGCGAGGGTACAGCACCTTTTCTGATAGTCCCGATCCGGGAACGGCAACGGTATGAAGCCCCGCCTTCAATGCGCTTTTGTGGGCAATGCCATCAACGCCAAGGGCCAACCCAGAGACAATAGAAATGGGGTAGCCGGCAAGTCCCTGAACGAGATGTTCGCAGGCGTCTTTTCCATACCGACTGACTCGACGAGAGCCCACGACCGTGAGAAATTTATAGTGAGGAGGTGGAAGAGACCCCTGTACCCATAAAGATTGCGGAGGGTCAGAGATTTCACCCAAAAGCACAGGAAATTCGTCTTCCGAAAGACGCATTAATTCCGACATGGTACTATAAATCTTATCACTGAAATATATGCTCGATATAAAATTTATACGCGAAAACGTTGATTTAATAAAAGCAGGCGCAAAGAAAAAACACATTGAGGTTGATATTGACCGTCTAATTGAAGTAGACGATACCAGGCGGTCGCTCCTTTCAGATATTGAGACAATGCGCGCTCGTCAGAATGAAGTCTCTAAAATTATCGTCAGCACCCAAGACGATCAACAAAAAAACACGCTCTTAGGTGAAATGAAAACTTTGAAGGAGAATCTTCAAGGTAAAGAAAAAGAGCTTGAAAGCGTTAACCATGAATGGCAGTTACTGATGGTGCAGGTGCCAAATATTCCTGACGTCTCTGTTCCTGAAGGAGAGAGTGATGCTGATAATCAAGAAATAAAAACATGGGGCGAGCAAAAACAGTTTTCGTTTGAAGCAAAAAGCCACATCGACATTATGCAAACGTTAGGAATGGTTGATTTTGAACGAGGTACAAAGGTTGCTGGTTTTCGTGGGTATTTCTTAAAGAATGATGGAGCACTGCTCTCGTTTGCTATTTGGAGGTACGCGCAAGACTTTTTTGTTAAAAAGGGAATGTCTCCGATGGTTGTCCCTTCTTTGGTTCGACGGGTTAACTTTTTAGGTACGGGGTACATACCGCAAGGAGAGGAAGATTTATACCAGACGCAAGACGGAGACTTTTTGGCAGGGACGGCTGAGGTTGCGACCATGGGGTACCATATGGGTGATGTTGTTGATATTGGAGAATTGCCCATTAAATTTTTGTCTTTCTCTCCTTGCTTTAGAAGGGAGGCGGGGAGTCATGGAAAAGATACAAAAGGCCTGATTCGTGTACACGAATTTTACAAGTGGGAGCAGGTTATCTTGTGCGAGGCGTCGCACCAAGAGTCAGTAAAGTGGCACGAGTGGTTAAATAGAAACACAGAAGAGTTTATCGAGTCTCTCGAAATTCCATACCGCACCGTACTTAACTGCGGTGGCGACATTGGGTTGGGGCAGGTCAAAAAATATGATGTTGAGTTGTGGGTTCCGGGAGAAAAGACATACCGCGAGATAGCTTCGGCGTCATATTTTCATGATTTTCAAACACGACGATTAAATATCCGCTATAGAGACGCAGATGGAAAGATGCGATACGCGCACTCGCTAAACGCAACAGCAATACCGACACCACGCATTCTCGTTTCTCTTATAGAAAATTATCAACAAGAAGATGGTTCTGTAATTATTCCTGAATTGCTTCGTCCGTATATGGGTAAGGACGTTATTCAAAAATAACTTTGTGAAAGTATGCCTCGACGTGTCTCAAAACCTTCACTGAAAGAGCGTAGGCGTCGAGCGAGAAACGTCACTGTTTTTTTATCGTGTGTGTTAGCGCTCTCGCTCATACTATTTATAGCGGTGCTTGCACGTATTCCGGAGACTCGTGTTGTGTCGGTGACATCTTCGGCGGTGACGTACGCAAGCAATACAGCGATTGAAGGCGTGGTGCGCGATATGTTAGAGGGAAGCCATTTGTTTATTATTCCTCGGTCGCATGCTTTTTTTATTCCTACCGCGTCAATAAAAGACGAGATAAAAAAGACGTTTCCTTCTATACAGAGTATTTCTATAAAAAGAAATGGGTTGCGAGAGGTAGAGGTGGTACTTAACGAAGAGACCCCTTCGTACCTTTGGTGCGCGTCTTCAGAAGACAGTCCCTCGTGCTTTTTTATGAACAGTGACGGATATGTATTTGCGCGGGCACACACTGAAAGCACGCCCTTCATTCGGTTTACCGGAAATATAGAAGGTGATCCAATCGGACAAAGGTACCTTTCAGAAGATTTTCAATCACTTATAAAAGGCGTTAGCGGTATTGAGAAAATCGTAGGAAAAACAGTGACATCGGTTGATATGGATGAACACAACGACATTGCCGTCCACTTTATTGATGGCTCGTACATACAGTTTGTGCGTGCATCTTCGTACGACGCTCTATTAGAAAACATCTCTTCGGTATTCTCTTCTAAAAAGGTTGAACGAGAGCAAGCGTTAGAGTATGCAGATTTTCGTTTTGGAAATAAGATATACGTGAAATTTAGAGAAGAATAGTATATTCTCTCCACATGGCAAAAGGATTTTGGAAAGAGTGTAAAAAGCCAATTATGGCGCTTGCGCCAATGGCCGATGTTACTGACCCCGCGTTTCGGGCAGTGATTGCACGGTACGGCAAGCCAGATGTTATGTGGACCGAGTTTGTCTCGGCAGACGGCTTGGTGCGCGCCCCTGAGGAAGGAAGAAGGAAACTTTTGGCAGACTTACAGTACAAAGAAGAAGAGAGGCCGATTGTCGCGCAATTTTTCACTTCTAACCCTGACCATATGGAGCAGGTAGCACGGCTCGCGGTTGAACTTGGTTTTGACGGTATTGATATCAATATGGGCTGTCCCGACCGGTCAATTGAAAAACAGGGAGCGGGGGCAGGACACATAAAAGATCCAGACCGAGCGGTTGCAGTCATTGAGGCGGCACAACGTGGGGCAGGAGACACTCCGGTTTCAGTAAAGACTCGTTTAGGATATAACAAAGACGAATTAGAAGAGTGGTTACCTCGACTGCTAGAGACAAATATTTCGGCGTTAACGCTTCACGTCCGGACACGAAAAGAAATGTCAAAGGTGCCGGCGCGGTGGGAGCGAGTCGGGCGCGCTGTTGAGCTGAGAGACAAGCTAGCACAAGAGACGCTTATATTAGGAAATGGTGACGTGGTAGATATTGCAGACGCGAGACAGAAGGTTGCGGAAAGCGGCGCCGATGGTGCAATGTTAGGGAGAGCGATTTTTGGCAACCCGTGGCTTTTTTCAAATGTTGGACGTCCGACGTCCAACATTTCGCTCAAGGAACGTCTTGAGGTGATGGTTGAACATACAAAACTGTTTGAAGAAATGCTTCCGCATAAAAACTTTGCAATTATGAAGAAGCACTATAAAGCGTACGTCTCCGGTTTTGAGGGTGCGTCTGATCTTCGTGTTCGTTTAATGGAAGCAGAAAACGCGGCAACAGTAGAAGAGATTGTCTCAGATTTTCTCTCTAATGCCTAAGCATTAAAGCTCAATATCTAAGCACTTCTTTTTTGTGGATAAGGCTCTCAAGGGAGGTGCGATAGAGGTGTATACTTTTCAAAGTTTGCCTTATGAGAAAATCTCACAAAAAGATTTCCCCTGCCGGCACAATGACATTTGTTATCAAAAACCCCTTCCATTCGGAAGGGGTTTTTCTTTATACAAACTAACGCACAACACTATGCCTTTTGAAACATCACAAGAATCTCTACTGCCAAGAACTCCTGTCAGTTTTGAGGGATTAGAAACACGAGAGCCGCTTTGTCGCGCAGTCGCGCTTTCAGAGCTCTTAGATTTGGGGCTGGTGGCACGGGGACATTTTGTTTTATCGTCGGGCAGGCACTCAGACAGCTTTATTGATAAAAGAATCATTACAGGGAATAGAAAGGCGCAAGAGATTATCGGAAGACTGTTTGCAGAAGAAATTCAAAGATTTGAATTTGATATGCTCGCCGGACCTGCAACAGGAGGCAACGAAATCTCGCAAATTGCTATGGATGCGTATTACGAAACAACGCACAAACCTGTCTTGCGTACTCGAATGACAAAGACCGAGAGTGGGCAAGACGTGCAGTGTCCATTTGACCGTGAACGAGTCAAAAGGAAGAGGATTCTTCTTTTAGACGATACTGCGACGTCTGGTAGTTCGATACTGCAAGCAAAAGAGGCGATAGAGCACATTGGTGGAGAAGTTGCAGGGGTGATTGTGTTGGTAAACAGAAACCCGAAGGCAGTGAACGAAAAAAGCATAAAGACGCCCGTGAACTCTATTTTTAAAATGCAGTTAAAAAGCTGGCCGAAAGAAAGGGTTCCAGGATGGTTGAGAAATGTTCCAATGAATACCGATCTTGGGCACGGCGGCAAAAGTAGTTAGTTATTAGTGCTTAGGTATTAGTATTGAGAAAGAGAAGACACTAAAACACTATGATATATCATAGTGTTTTAGTGTAAGGTTTTAGAGTTTGTGTTGAAAAGGGGGACGTCGGACGTCCCCCATTAAGGGCTGTTTTATCCTAATTACTAATTCTCTCCTTTATCTTTCCTAACACCCTAACTCCTAATTCTCCTAATCCTCCTAATAACCTAGTCCTTCTCATAGGTTATACTGTCCTGTATATGCAAGAGCTTGCTCTCTATAGAAAGTACCGTCCGCAGACGTTTAAAGATGTTCTCGGTCAAGATCATGTGGTAAACGCTCTTAAAGGAGCCATCGCCGAGGGAAATGTTGGGCATGCGTACTTATTTTTTGGATCACGAGGAACAGGAAAGACATCTATCGCTCGTATTTTTGCTCGAGAGCTCGGTGCGTCAGATACCGATATAAACGAAATTGATGCCGCATCATACACCGGAGTTGATAATATTCGGGCGCTTCGGGAAGAGGTTCAAAACCTTCCGTTTGAGTCTGAGCGAAAAGTATACATTGTTGACGAGGTGCATATGCTTTCAAAGGCAGCGTTTAACGCATTTTTAAAAACACTTGAAGAGCCACCCAAGCACGTCGTGTTTATTTTGGCGACGACTGAATTGGATAAGGTCCCTGACACGGTGCAATCACGATGCCAAACGTTTACCTTTAAAAAACCAACAAGCAAAGCAATTGCCGAGATGGTGACAAAGGTGGCAAAAGCAGAAGGCTTTACCTTAGAGAAAGCGTCAGCAGAGCTTATTGGTCTTATTGCGTCAGGTTCGTTTCGTGACGCGTTGAGTGTGCTTCAAAAAATTCTTACCACCTCAAGTGATAAAAAAGTTTCTGTCGCAGAAGTAGAGTCGGTAACAGGAGCACCTAAGGGTGCACTGATAGGAAGAATAATTCAGGGGCTTGGGGCAGGAGAGTCAGAGGATGCCCTTAAGGCGGTACACGAGGCAGTTGAAGAGAATGCTGATTTTGATATCGTAACAGCGCTTCTGTTAGAGCGGGTTCGTATCCTACTTTTACTGCGGTACGCTCCATCGGTTGCAGAGGGCCTTGTTGACGAATTAACTGATACCGATAAAGAAATGATTACCGGCCTTGCAGAAGACACGTCTTCAAAAATCAACTCAGAGACACTACGACGTTTAATAGAAGCGTCTATTGCAATCCGCCGTTCTCCAATAGCGTACCTTCCCCTTGAGTTGGCGATTATAGAATTGGCAGAAAAGACACAAGGTTGATGGCAGGGAGAGGAGGTTAGGTTGAGTGTAAAAGATTGAAGAGTTTTGATGCTCTGTTGAAAATAGGCCTATCTTCAGGTATTCTTTGGCAAGTACTAACCTTTTGGGCTGTACGTACTGGCAAGTACTTAGTTATTAGTGCTTAGTTTTTGACTAACGGCTAATGTCTAACAACTAACAACTGTTTTTATTGGGGAATCGTCTAATGGTATGAATACATACCGACTGCGTTTGTTCAGAAATGAAAGAGTGCTCTTTCTAGAATTATATTGAGCTCGTGCTCATCGCTGGGGAATCGTCTAATGGTAGGACGCTTGGTTTTGGTCCAAGTAATCGGGGTTCGAGTCCCTGTTCCCCAGCGATGTGCATGAAGCATACTCTTTCATTTCACTCACTGCACTTGTTAGTAGGACGCTTGGTTTTGGTCCAAGTAATCGGGGTTCGAGTCCCTGTTCCCCAGCTAGCAAAATTTACAACCCCGATGCGTAGGCATTGGGGTTTTAGTTTTGCTTTGGGAAACGGGACTCGAAAGACGGAGGCGGTACACAAGACGAGCGGAGCGAGTGCTTGTCGCCGAGTCGGGGTCGAGCGCACTTAGCATTTTAGGAATACTTGGACTAAAATGGTTAGTGACGGGTGACCGAGTCCCTGTTCTCCAGCCAAGTCGTGCGTAGTGTTTACACTCGAGGAGCTTGGTCACCTCGTGCGCTCGAAGAGCATTGTAGGCAACTTACTATATAAATATGGTGATTGCGATAGAATTAGAATATGACAAAAAAGAACAACAAAGAATCGGGAACAATAGGTGAACAAGAAATTGTTGATCTTGTTCCGTGTCCGAATTGCAATAAAAAATTGATGTTGCTTCCGCCAGGGTACCCACTTTATGATGTCCAATGCACAGGATGTTCATTTCGCGCGCAAGTAAAAACAAACGCATCAAAACCAAAAGCAGTTGTATTTGGTGCAGGGTGGCAGATTATGAACAAGGTTTTGAAGTCGGGGTATATGACACCGCCTTTGTTTCTAAACTTCAAATGGTCAGAAAAAGGAGAACCGAAACAGGAAATCAGGTTTTATCCATTTGTACCAAAGAAAAATCTCTCTAACTACAAACTTTCAGAAACTGCTCGTCGAGCAAACTACGAGATGTTTACTTACAAGGGTATGGATAAACTCCCATACTTTTTAACGTATCAGAAATGAAAAAAATTCAGGACGACATATTGAGTTATAGAGAAATGTGTGATGCCGAAAACGTGCAAACGTTACAGCGTGGTATGAATTTTAGAATGAATCCTTCCTACTCTGTTATTTTAATGTCCCAACGGTCTAATGCACCATATCAAGATAAAATTCACGAAGACGGTTTAACGATTGAATATGAAGGTCATGACGTTTCAAAAAAGTCTTACGACCACAACCCCAAGGACGAAAAGAAAATGGGGTCAGCCACCATTAGTCCGCAAGCATTTTCTTGGAATTTTGTATAAAATGTAATCATGACGACAAAAATAACTTACTTCGTGCATAGCACGACGATTGATAACGAGAACAAAGTCTCTTCCGGGTGGTCTGATGTGGCGCTTTCTGAGAAGGGAGCTATTAGTAAGGTTTTGTTACAATAGGTTCGTTATGCGAGTGCTTCTTATAGATAATGGCTCTACACTTTTAGAAAAGTTAAAAAATCTGATTCCGGGCGACGAGTCAGTTGTGTGTTTTGACTCTTTTTCTAAAGATACAGCAGAGCATGCTGATGTCGTTATTTTGTCAGGGAGCAGTATTGGTCCATTAGTGGGCAACGAGGAAAGATATCAAAGTGAAATTGATTTTATACAAAACACACAAAAGCCGATTATCGGTATTTGTTTTGGGTACGAACTTATCATTTCTGCACTTGGTGGAAGTTTAAAAAAATTACCGGAGCAGAAAGTTGGAGAGGTGGTGGTACGGGTTCTTAAAGATAAAGAGTTATTTTGCGGTAAGGAGCAGTTTGTCTCGTTTGAGAATCATCGTTGGGGCACAGATACACTGCCAGAAGATGTTGAAGTTTTGGCAGAGTCGGATCATGGACCAGAAGTTATTCGTCATTGCTCTAGACCAGTGTATGCGTTGCAATTTCATCCAGAGAATCACACTGAAACAAGTTTTGGCGATGAGTTATTTTTGAATATTTTAAATAGAATAAACCCATAATTCATATACCATATGAAGAATAGGCATTAAGGGATAGGGTATTTAGTATTCTGTATACAGTATTCAGTATGTAGAAAAAAGTCCGAAACTATGAATTATGAGTGTCTTTTCTTACTAACGACTAAGCACTAATGACTGACAACTAGCTTTTAGGCTTTAGACACTAGGCTTTAGCTAACAACTAAGCACTGGTTTTCAACGTCCTAACAACCTAACTCCCTAATAGCTCGTTTTCTATTGTAAATGTTTCAGACATTCAGTCATTCTGAATTGACTCAAAATTCGAAACTTAAAATTCTAAATTATCTCTTTCTTCCAGCTAATCCCTAACTCCCTAACTTCCTAGTTTTCTCATATTTCACAGGCGGTAGGGGGAGAAATTTGGTACACTTGTTTATAATGTTTACACAAAAGGCGGTAGGGGTAGTAGTTTTTCTTATTATTTTTGTCGGTTTGGTTTGGTGGGTTTCTGGTGTTGATTTTTCACCCACGAACGTGGAGCCGTCAAATACTGTTGTGCAAGAAGAAGAGGTGCCAGCAGACGATGAGTTGCCTGCGCTACAGCTTTCTGAACGTGTTGTTATGTTTTCTGACGGGACAAAAGAAGTGTTTCGTGTTGCCGAGCCTTTTGACATCGCTATTTCTGCTGAAGGGCTTGGAAAGGCGCGCTTTATGGCAATGAGTCCTGACGGACGATTGTTTGTACCTGATATGGTTGACTATAAACTTTCGCACGAAGGGAAGTTGTACATTTTGGATGACTATAACAGCGAGACACGACAGTTTGAGACAAAGCATACGTACCTTTCGGGACTGCGTGGGCCGAACAGTGTTGCGTTTTACACAGACGCTGAAGGAAACGATTGGCTGTACCTTGCCCTAACGACACACCTTTTGCGTTACCCGTATCGTGAGGGAGATACCACCCCTTCCGGAGAACCTGAGGTTGTGTACGAATTTCCTAACGAGCAAAGCCCCGGAGAGGTAAGCGTTGTGTGGCACGTAACCAGAACGCTCTTATTTAAAGACGATACGCTTTATATTTCTGTTGGAAGCGGATGTAACTCGTGCGAACACTTGGCGGGAGACTTGCGCGGGATGGTGGTTGCGATGAACCCCGATGGAACGAATGCGCGAATGTATGCCGATGGACTGAGAAATTCTGTCGGCATTGAGTGGGCGTTAGGATCGGTGTTTGCAACCAATAACGGAGCAGACCACCTTGGGGAAGACCGCCCAGACGAGACACTGTACCGCCTTTCGGAAGGTACGCATTACGGTTGGCCGTTTTGCTATGAGTCGGAAGGGTCAATGCACAATGACACTACGTCTTTGTGGGACGACACGATAGAGTGCGCAGACGTACCGCGCCCTTTGGCAACGTTTGAAGCTCGTTCTGCTCCACTTGGTATCGCGTTTTTTGAAGAGGGACACATGGCATTTAAGGGTGCGTTTCTTGTAGCGCTTCATGGCTCGTTTAATCCGGAGTTGCGTAAGGGGTACGAGATCGTGCGCGTGTCGCAAGAAGGAAAGACAGCTGTTTTTATGGACGGCTTTCAGAAAGAGGACGGTTCTCGAACGGCGCGACCGGTGGATATTTTTCAATACACTGAAGATTCGTTTTTCTTTACGGACGATTTTTACGGCCGGCTTTACCTTGTATACGCGCGTGATTAAAACCTTTTTGACAAAAGTGACATACAGGAATATCTTTACAAAAGCATGAAAGACACACACAAAGAAAGCGCCCCTATTCTTGAAAGAGAGATTACTGAAGGAAAGACAAAAATCATTTATGAACACCCCCTTGATGCTTCGCGGGTCGTTGTTCGCTCTAAAGACGACATTACTGCAGGTGACGGAGCCCGACGCGAGACCATTGAAGGAAAAGCTGTTTTGGCAACGGAAACTACATCAAATGTTTTTACCTTGCTTAACAAGAAAGGCATTCCAACCAGTTTTATAAAACGCATCAATGCAACTGACTTTGAAGCACTGCACTGCAAAATGATTCCACTTGAAGTGGTTATGCGAAGACAGGCACTTGGCTCGTACTTAAAGCGTAATCCCAACACGCAAAAAGGTGAGACGTTTAAACGTCCTCTCGGTGAGTTGTATTTAAAGACGAAAGATAAAAAATGGAACGGAAAAGCTATTCCAAAAGATGACCCTCTGTCTTTGGTTGAAAATGGGTCTTTTGTACTGTTTCGCCCCGATCAACCACTGATAAAACAAAAGCCGTTTCTCTCCGTTCCTCGTTCTGAGGTTTTACCTGCTAAAGTGTCGCTCTTAGAGATTGGAATCATTGCCGAAAAAGTGTTTGCAACGCTCGAAGAAGCGTGGCGCACACTCGGCGTTGAACTTGCCGATATGAAGATTGAGTTTGGAATTACCAAAGAGGGGAAGGTGGTTGTGTCTGACGTTATAGACAATGACTCGTGGCGCTTACTGCAAAACGGAAAACATTTAGACAAGCAGGTGTTTCGTGATGGCACGGGAGGGCAAGAGGTGAAAAATTTGTATGAGCTGGTTGCCAAGCTTACGAGCCGGTTTGTGTAATTTTTGCACGGTGTAACCTGTGATAAACTGTTTTGTATGAAAATAAAAAAGAATACGTACATCTGGATTGGTGTGTTTGCGCTTTTAATTATCGTTCCGTTTGGTCTGTTTTTATACAATCAATCAACCCCCGGGAAGCTTGATGCCTTTGCACAGTGCCTTGGTGAAAAAGATGCAGTATTTTACGGTGCTTTTTGGTGCCCGCACTGCCAGACACAAAAAAGTTTCTTTGGTAAATCATCAAAAGAGCTTCCGTACGTTGAGTGCTCAACGCCGGATGGGCAAGGGCGTACGCAAGAGTGTATCGCAAAAGAAATAAACACGTACCCAACGTGGGAGTTTGCCGACGGAGAGAGACTCTTGGGCGAGCAGTCACTTGCAACACTGGCAGAGAAAACAGGGTGTGAGCTTCCTGCAGAATAATGATCACGATAGAAAATCTTAATGTGTTGGTAGGAGTTGGGACGATTGTTGTCCAGGTACTAACAGTATTTCTTATTGCGCTCTTTTTTGTAAAAGAGCAAGACATTCATAGATTAATAAGAAAGATTGCACTTCCTGCATCACTCGTGCTTGTTTTTGCCGGAACAGCGCTCACGTTAGTATACTCTGAATACTTGGGAGTAACGCCATGCGGACTTTGTTGGTTGCAACGTGTCGGACTGTATCCGCAGGTCATTTTGTTTGCCATCGCACTCTTTGTAAAAGACAAAAGCGTAGCTCTCTACAGCATAGGGCTCTCTCTCTTTGGTGCAATTGTCGCCCTCTATCAACACTACCTTCAAATGGGAGGGATAAGCTCGCTTCCGTGTCCGGCGTCAGGCGCTTCGGATTGTGCGCAACGATTTTTGTTTGAATTTGGGTACATTACCTTTCCGCTTTCGGCATTTTCGCTCTTCGCCCTTCTTATTGTGTTGATGCTTCACTATCGTAAGAAGGACAGGCAAGCAGTATAAGATTAATAGCCTCCTTTTTGATATACTGGATGTATGTCTCAGTATTACGTAGATAAAGAAAAACAGCCGGAGGGCGATGTGCACATGGTTCATATTTCAGGGTGTGTAAAATTACCGCCCGAGTATCAAAGGGAGGCGTTGGGAGATTTTAGTTCTTGCGAGCAAACACTTACGGAGGCGAAGCAAACGTACCCTAAGGTAAACGGATGTTACGACTGTTCGTACTCTTGCCACAGGTCACTTTAATTTAGTTACTATAATATGAAAAAAATACATACATCTGATGCGCTTCAGGAGGGGTGGAAGCAATTTGCAAAGAGACCTCTGTTTTTGCTTGGACTCTCTTTTTCAGTTGCCATTCTCTTTATTCTTGCCGGTACCAGTAACGGATTGGTTACTGCACTTGCGTACATTGTGTACGGAGGGTACCTAGGGGTGTTACTGCACCACTTTCAGGGCGATACCATATCGTACGACGACCTGTTTTCTTTAGACAGTAGGTGGATTTCTTTTGCCTTTTTAGGTCTCATTAAGGGACTCTTACTCTTTCTTGGCTTTCTACTGCTTATTGTTCCCGGAGTATACCTAAGTATTCGGTGGATGTTTGCTGAACTGCTGGTTATTGATCAGGGAATGAAACCACTCCAAGCACTTAAGGCGAGTGCCGATATGACGCGAGGGCATATGTGGGAGCTGTTTTGGTTTTCGTTTGTTGCATCAGTGCTCGTCATTTTAGGGCTCGTGTTTCTTGTAGTTGGAGCGGTTGTTGCGGCACTCGTTGTTGCGTTTGCGATGATTAAAATTTACCTTGACCTTAAAAATATCGTAACCGTTGAGTAACATATGAACACATTTATAAAGATTTTTGGCGCTGTACTTCTGATTCTTGTTGTTGGGTTTTTTGCTTTGAATGCATACATTTATAACGAAAAGCAGGCAGAGACTATACAAAACCAAGAGGCATTTACCGCATACTTTCAAGAGCAAATAGTTGAACGAGGAGTTGCTGACATCGGTATGCCGATTGAGGGTTTTAGCGGAGGGTTACTGATTCAGGCATACCCGGGGTTAGAAGTTTCAGACTTTGAAGGCGTCCAGACCTTTGAAGGTCACTACGAGGTGAGCAGTCAAGGACAACTAGCGTTTGTGCGAGATAACGAGGAAGGCCCCGTTACCTCTGCAGAGACGACTGTTTCCAAAGAGGGGTATGCTACATTGCTTGAAAATATTTCTGCCCGCCTTGAAGTACCTGTCTATACCCTTGAGGATATAGATGCAATACTTGAAGAGATCAATACCCGCGAGAATATCTCGGTTCAAATAGGAGAGTCTGTCTCGGCGCTCGGCGTTACCGTTACGCCACTTTCTATTGTTGAAGACAGTCGGTGTCCGCCACAGGTGCGGTGCGTCTGGGAGGGTAGATTTGTAATAAATGTACGCATCGAAGACAGTGTTGAAAGTGTGGAAGAGGGAATTGAAAAGGGAAAGCCTTTCATATTTAAAGAAAGAGAGATAACACTGCATCGGATAGAGCCAACTTTATTTGAAGAGGGTGGCATTGATGAGTCTGAGTACCTCTTCCATTTTATTATTCGCACACTTTATCGCAGTGAGTAATGGCTGTTAGTTTTTTTGCTATACGTTTTTACAGAAAAATGTATACTCTTCTGCTGGTTGCTTGGACACTGTATGAAAAAGAATAGTTTTAGCATACAGGGAAAAGTATGGCTTTACCCGGGAATGTCGGGATGGCATTTTTTAACCATCCCTAAAGAAGAGTCGCAAGAGATAAAAGAGAGATTTGGCGCGAACGCGAGAGGGTGGGGGTCGCTTCCGGTTTCAGTGGTGCTCGGCGAGACTACGTGGCAGACCTCTATATTTCCTGACAAAAAATCAGAGACGTACTTACTGCCACTGAAAGCTTTAGTGAGAAAGAGAGAATGTGTGTACGCAGAAGATGCTGTTACTTTTACCATTACGGTAATGGGATAGAATGGGTGTATGAAAAACTTTTTTAGAGAGTACTTCGCATATATAAAAGATAATCCAAAGCACTACTGGTTTAAGAGAAAACTCTATGGGTGGGGGTGGACCCCGGCAACGTGGGAGGGGTGGCTCGTTACGGCAGTATTTATTGTGGCTATTGTATGGAACGCAACATACCTTAGTGGTGATGAAATCGTGAGTTCGGACACAGTAACGAATGCTGTTATGCGCGTACTTGCCTTAACGGTACTCTTTATTCTTATTGCGTGGAAAAAGGGTGAACCACCAAAATGGATGTGGGGGATTCCAAAGCGTAAAGATAAAGGAAGTGCTTCAGAGAGTGATACAAACGATTAAGGCACTCTGAACAGCATCAAAAAACCGTAGAGTATTCTACGGTTTTTTGATGTAAGGGAACTTTGGTATCTACCGTCTAGCTGATGACGAGACGAACGTGAGTGCCTTTCCTTTTTTAGAACCGCGACCCGTTCTTCCGATACGGTGAACGTAATCTTCAAACGTATTGGGGAGGTCGTAGTTAATAACGTGGGTAACGTCGTCAACGTGGATTCCGCGAGCGGCAACATCTGTTGCTACCAAGACCGGTGTCGCACCACTCTTAAACTTTTGAAGTGCGCGTTGACGTTGCGTGTGGTTTTTATTGCCATGGATAGACTCGGCAGGTACACCACAGGCAGTTAGCTCAAGTGCCAACTTTTCGACAGAGTGTTTCATTGCGCCAAATACAATCGCACGTTTACACTCTGGGTCTGCGAGTAGTTTAGCGAGCGTATCAAATTTTCCGTGCCCGTCATAGTGCACCACGTCTTGCGCGATACTGTTTGTGACGTCTTTCTTTTTTACTGAAACCGTTATCGGATCACGTAAAAATTCTGTTACCAGCTGTTTTGTAGCAGGGGACATCGTTGCAGAGAAAAAGAGTGTCTCTCTGTCTTTTGGTGTAGAAGACAGAATTGACTTCATATCATGGATGAACCCCATATCGAGCATACGATCAGCTTCGTCGAGCACTACGGTGGTTACCTCTTCGGGAGAGAAGGCACGTCTTTTAATAAGGTCGAGGACTCTTCCGGGAGTTCCGATAATGAAGTGGTTGTTTCGTCTGAGAGAGTATATTTGCGGACGGATGTTTGTACCTCCGACGCAGGTTACTGAAAAGAGCCGGAACCCTTTAGAGAGTTGACGCAGTTCTTCTTGGATTTGTATCGCGAGCTCTCTGGTGGGAGCAAGGATAAGCGTGAGTCGTTGATTTTCTTTTAACGTCTTTTCAATCAATGGGAGGAGGAAAGCGGCTGTCTTTCCGGTGCCCGTTTCGGCAAGTCCGATAACGTCACGCCCCTGTAAAATTTCTGGGATGATTTGGTCTTGAATAGGGGTTGGGGTCACCATTCCGAGATTTGTTACCGTCTCAACCAATTTTCCGTTTAAGCCGAATGAAGCAAAGGTATTTGTTGAAACGTACACTTCTTGCGATACATCAACCGGATTGGTGTTAATAAACTTTGATGGGTCAAAGGTAGGCATTTTTCGCCCGCCTCTACCACGATTTGCATCGCGACTTGAACGGCTTGGACGCCACGGTCCACGAGCACCTCCTTGGGTTGGTCTTCGGCCTCTATATGAAGAAGGCCCGCGTGAAGAGCCGTAACTTCGGGCACCTCCTTGTGATCCTGCACTTTTAAATGGACGACGGCCACTCGTATGAGACCCGCTCCGACTAGGTCGGTTATTTGTTGTTTGCATAAACTAAATGTGTGTTACAGAAACGAAGTATCGTTTCAGGGCTGTGCAGGTAAATAATCCAAACGTGACTGAAAAGCAACCGTCTGCAGCTCAAGAGCCCTACACGAGTAATCAAAAGCTAAAGAGTATAATAATGTATGTATTGCTTTTTGTCAAATTTAGAGAGGTGAATTCTCACCCTAATCGCACCAGAGTTTGCAGGCTAATTGCACCACCCCCTGAAGCCTCCATACTCTGGTGTATATGGCACATACACACATTGGACCTGCCGAATGGCCGGTCATTGCTCGGC
>Ga0210057_1001308_pt1 | contig 38150 bp, 32 predicted proteins | sample CryGeyCG2114_010_2_FD_183968 | JGI IMG/M metagenome (GOLD analysis project Ga0210057, IMG submission 183968) | Groundwater microbial communities from aquifer - Crystal Geyser CG10_big_fil_rev_8/21/14_0.10 (SPAdes) (version 2) | ecosystem: Environmental > Aquatic > Deep subsurface > Groundwater ... | reverse complement strand
GCGAGCGGCTACAGTTGGCGCGATCCCGTTATCTCCGAAATCAGATTTTGAGACCATGCTCTCATCGCGGACAAACGGGATCCTCGCAAATTTAACCTCAGGCTTCGCCTTTCGGAGATTTGCGGGACAATATTCGCTCAAGAAAGTTTATTTTTATTGTGGTGGTATAATTGAGGTAATTAGGATAAAAGATTTGCTTACCCTGAGTTTTATCGAAGGGCTGGAAATTGAACGACCGAGAGAGAAGCTAAAAATCGTGGTAGAATAAAAGATTATGGGTATACAGGCCATAAAAATTACTCAACAAATTAGCATTCCCAAAAATCCCGAGACATCACTTGAGAATGTGGATTTGTCATTTGCTGACGTGCGCGAATATGAAAGAACAAAACACGTCCATCGGCTTCACCCATATTTAGGGAAATTTATCCCTCAACTTGTAGAAGTATTTTTAAAGCATTATTTCAAGAAAGGAGATTCAATTCTTGATCCCTTTTTGGGGTCTGGAACAACCCTAATTGAAGCAAATGTGTTAGGTATGCATTCTGCCGGTGTTGAAATTTCAAATTTTAATTGTTTAATAGCCGATATCAAAACAAGAGAACATGATATATCCTTAGTTGAAAAAGAAATAGAAGATATTCTTTTTAAAACAAAGGAATATAGTAATTGGTTAGTACAAGGTCAAAAACAAAACACTCTTTTACAAAAATCTTTTAAAAAATATAAAACCGACAGCGAATATCTTAATAAATGGTTATCAGATAGGGCATTACAAGAAATATTGTTTTATAATGGTCAGATTAAAAATTATCAGAATCAAGACATTCTTAAAATTATTTTAAGTCGGGCAACGAGGAGTGCTCGTTTAATTCCGCATTATGATCTGGCTAGACCGTCAAAGCCGGTTCGCGAAAAATATTATTGCATAAAACACAGACGAACCTGCGAGCCGATTAATGAAGCAATGAAATTTATAAACAGGTATAGTTGGGATACTATCAGAAGAATTAAAGAATTTAAAAATATAAAAACTGATGCCCATATCAAAATAATTCAAGGAGATTCGAGAGAAATTGACTTTAATAAAATCAGAGGATACAAGGGTGGAAAATTTGACGGTATTTTCACTTCACCGCCATATGTTGGTCTGATTGATTATCATGACCAACACCGTTATGCTTATGAGCTTTTTGGTTTTGGTGATAACGGATTTAAGGAAATTGGCCCCGCTTCAAAAGGTAGAAGTCGTGAAGCTAAAGAAGAATATAAAAAAGACATCATTGCGGTATTTCAAAATATGAATCGGTTTTTAAAGCCGAGAGCAAAAATTTTTGTTGTAGTTAACGATAGAGACAATCTTTATCCGCAAGTTGCCTCAGCTTGCGGTTATGAAATTGAAAAAGTTTTTCACAGACCCGTTTTAATGAGAACAGAACGGGATAATACCCGTTTTTCGGAAAGTATCTATTTTTTTATAAAACAATAATATGGCTCTATCTTCAAAAACAAAAAATGAAATTAGTCAGCTCCTTATCGAAGCGGTTGAGAGTAAATTAAAAGAGTACAAACCAGAAACTGCTTATGCTCCTTTTCATCATCGATTACTCGGTAAAGACAGATATGCCATGTTTTCTTTTATTCAATCAATGAATACTACCTTTGGAATGTCTATTTGGGAACAAGTTGCAGTGATATTAGCCAAGGGAGCTAATTATAAAGCCGATAGACAATATAAATTACTTGGTGAAATAGATAATAATACTGACGCATTTATTAGAAATACTCATTTTAAATTAAGAGAAGGGAAAATAGCGGCCAATAAAGAGGAAGAAATTGAGCAGATTAGAAAAATAATAAAGAAAGGTAAAACGAATGAAGATCCAGATTCAACTGTAGATTTATTTTATTTATAAATATTAAAGGCGTAGAGAATTACTTTGATATTACTAGTGTCAAACCCAACATAAAAGAATTTGTCGCATTGAAACTTAAATTATTAAGATGGACCGCATTAAGACTAAGTCAAGATAATAATGTTGCTGTCTTTACTAGATTGGCAATAGCATATAATCCTTATTATCCTGAACCATATGAACGTTGGACATTGAAAGGATTATACGACTTGGCAAGAGGAGAAATTTTGGTAGGCGAGGAATTTTGGAATTTTGTTGCTGGTGATGATATTTATAAAGATTTACTTGATGTTTTTCAAGAAGCGGGTGAAAAATTAAGGCCGGAAATTGATAAAAGGTTTGCTGAGTTCAGAAAAGTTTAATTTCTTATTTTTTTAAAAGTTCCCCGCAAATTGCCGGAGGAGTTGGTGAAATAATCCCCCCGCGCCCCAAAGGGGATTTTGGAAGGGATTAAAGAAAGAAAAAAGAAACGCAGTCAATATTATGTGAAATAAAAAGACTACTATGATGGATGAGGAAATACAAAAAGAGATATTGTTAAAGATAACCGACGTGGAGCGTATTCTGATTGAGATGAAAATTCTCAGCCAGCCTTTTAACGACAAAGAATGGGAAGGGCATCCGAGAAATAATGGAAAAGTAAATGGAGCTACGCTCGTTGCAGAAGTGTTTCCTAATCGTGTGGTAAAAATGAAGAAGCTCGAACAGGAACTAACCGAAATAGTTCCATCCAACTATACTTGGAAAAGTGGTCTCTTGCGTCACATACACTTTGGAGAGGTTCACGACTGGCAAGATATCAATAATCGAGATCTACCCACAGAGTTCGAAAACTTGAGCGATTACAAGGAAGAGTTTTCTTTGATAAGAGCGGTTGCTCGGCTACATAGCGCCGTTGCATCAGTAGTACCACTTCTTTTCCATAAAGACTACGATACAGCCCTCACAAAGGCATTTAAGAAATTGGAAGTGGAACTGAGAGTAAAGACGGGGCTAAAAAATAAATCTACAGTAGATTTGGTTCGCCAAGCATATAACAAAAAGGTTTTGAAATATTCAGATCAGACGAAACAGGATGCCACAAGAGATTTCTTGTGTGGAGTTTTTGGATTGTTTCGCAACTATATAATTCATCACGAAGTTTTACCTTCTACCCAAAGCTTGTACTATTGTTTTCCGCTTTTGGTCATTTGTAGCGAAGCGTTCAAGATACTTGATAGATCTTCTAAGTAGCTTCCCTATAGAAGAGTAAATAGTTAAGTAGCGGCGCGCCAGCTTCGCTGGCACGAAATTATATGTCTCACCGCGCCCCAAAGGAGATTAAATAAACATTCCAACATTCTTGAGAATGTTGGAATGTTACTTGGCCACCAAAAAATTAAGAGAAAAAAATAAGGTCCTTTTTAGCCAGAGCATTTAAGAGAATTAGTAGAATGAATAAAGAATTTAAAAAATTATTAAAGGAAAGAATAAAAGAAGATTTTAAAAATTTAGATGAGCAGAAATTAGAAGCATTCTTTGATAAATTTATTAGCGACAAAAGTTTTAGTTTTATAAAATACTACAATAAAACGGTTCTGAATAAAGAAAAAATTGATTTTAAAGAATTTATCTCTTCGAAAAATTGGGCGGTCAGAGGTATGTCCAGAGAAACAGTAGAATATTTCAATAAAAATTACGATATATTAAAAGAAGAAATACTAAAAAAGAGAGATATTCTAAAATTTTTTAAAACCCATTGTTACCGAAAAAGAAAAGATGGTCGCATAAGAAGAGAGGGTTCTTTCTGTAGCAAATTATTTCACACATTTTTGCCTCACGAATTTCCTCCCGTTGATAGCCATATTAGAGAACACTTTGGTTTAAATGATGAGAATTTTATTAATGATGTATTATTGGTTAGAGAGGGGTATCAACAGTTTATTAAAGAAAATCCTGAAATGATAAAAAAGATTAGAAAGACTTTATCAAAAGATAAATCTTTCGAACTAAGAATTAAAGAATTGTCGGATATCAGAATTTTAGACATGTATTATTGGTTTAAAGAATATTCTCGATGAGTAATAGATGAGCCAGATCCATTTTTAAAAACAATCGATTTTATAAAACCCCGGAGTAGGTCCATCTTTAACCAAACAAAAGGTCGAGGAAATGATTGAAAATTAAAATTAAATGAATCCAGAATTTTTTGCGAAAAATAAAACGCCAATAGCGCTTCTTATAGGCGCAATTATTGTGGCTGGCGCTATTTATTTAGTGGGGTTGCAGCCCGAATCTGGCATTGATAAGTCACAACTACCAGCTCAGTTGCCATCTGTTGTAAATTCAGGCGAAAATTCAGATACAAATACAAACTGTCTCATTAAGGGAAACATAAGTAGTAATGGAGAAAAAATATATCATGTCCCCGGCGGGCAGTTTTACGATAGAACTGTGATTACTCCGTCAAAAGGCGAGAAGTGGTTCTGTTCAGAAGTAGAAGCTCAGGTCGCCGGCTGGCGCCGCTCTTTAAGATAAATTTATGCCTTGGCCACCAAAAAATTAGGAGAGTAAATTTATGAAACAAAAAATAAAACTCAATCAAGATGCTTTTGGGCAGGAAATTCTGGCCTATTTTAAGGGCAAGCGAAGTTTTGAGATTATAGAACGTGATGATGGTTGGTTTGGGGCAGCGGGAGGCGCTCCAATATATTTTTCTACCTACAAACACTGGCAGAATCACTATAAAAAAGCGATTAAATTAGCCAGAGGCCGGATTTTAGATATTGGTTGTGGCGCTGGCCGGCATTCGCTCTATCTTCAAAAGAAAGGCTTTGATGTTACGGGCATTGATAATTCGCCTTTAGCCATTAAGGTTTGTAAAGCCAGAGGCCTGAAAAAAGCAAAAGTTATGTCAATATCCGATGTTGGTGAATTTAAGACCAATTCTTTTGATACTATACTTATGCTCGGCAATAATTTCGGATTATTTGGCAGCCCCAAAAGAGCAAAAGTTTTATTAAAGAAACTTTATAAAATAACATCACCCAAGGCCTTGATAATTGTCGAGAGCCGCGATCTTTATAAAACCGATGACCCCGATCACCTTGCTTATCATAAACTTAATAGACAAAAAGGCAGAATGGCGGGGCAGTTGAAGTTTAGAATCCGATTTGGTAAATATATTGGATTATGGTTTGATTACCTTATTGTTTCCAAAACAGAGATGAAAATGATTTTGAAAAGAACTGGCTGGAAAGCGAAGAGATTTATTGATGATAAGGACGGTATCTATATTGCGATAATTGAGAAGGTGCCACCAAAAAATTAGGCAAGTAAATCATTGAACAATTCTATGGAATTGTTCAATGCCGAGCCAACAAAAATTAGGAGAGTAAATCTCTATGGTCTAATTCGCGCGAATGGTAGAATAAAGGAAGTTGGCCACCAAAAAATTAGGAGCGTAAATTAATATGCAAAAAAGGAAAAACACCCGGCATCGTCGGGTGTTTTTTATAGATAACCTTGAGTCGTAACTTTAGCTGAGAGGTACTATTTCCGTTTCAAAGTGGCTCCCCACGAATTCAACGTTGACTCCGAACGTTAATTCTTTAATGCCCAGTTCTTCATTGCGTTTGTCGTGGTGGGTTTGAACCTGTTCAAAGGTGTAAACAACCCTGCGTTTGCGATTGACCACTCTGACCCAGTCAGGATCTTCATTGCAGAAACTTGAAGCTAATTCCAGGGCTTCTTTTCGCGTGCGGCAAGACCAGTCTTCGACGCCAAAAGCCTGCCCGCGTTTCAGTTTGACCACGAAAGGATCTTTGGGATTGTAGTGGTTCATCATACGAACCTCTCTTTCGTTGTTTAACAAGTTGATTAATAACTAAAAGCAGTTTAGCTTGGTTTTATTTTACTGTCAATTTTAAATAGAAATGCTTTAAATTTACAACATTCTGTGGAATGTTAGAATGTTGTAGAAGGTAGCCAACAAAAAATAGTTCAACTCCTCGACTTAACTCAGGGCAGGCAAAAAATTAGGCAAGTAAATCATTGAACAATTCCATAGAATTGTTCAATGCCAGGCCACCAAAAAATTAGAAGAATAAATTTATGACTCAAAAAGAAGCTTTTGAAATTTTAAAAGCCGGCCACAACGTTTATCTTACCGGAGCTGCCGGGAGCGGAAAAACTTACCTTCTAAATGAATACATTAAGTTCTTGCGGAGGAAAAAAACCGGCGTCGGGATTACCGCCTCAACCGGCATCGCCGCCACGCATCTTGGCGGAATTACAATTCACTCCTGGGCGGGAATCGGAATTTCACGCACCGCTTCGGATAAAGAAGTTAGGATGTTTGCGGCAAACCGCAGAGTTGCCAAACGGCTTGCCAAAACCAAGACACTTATTATTGATGAGATTTCCATGCTTGATGCGGACCGCCTCTCACTGGTTGACCGGGTGGCAAGAACTGTGAGATACAAAGAACCTTTTGGCGGGATGCAGGTAGTGCTCTGCGGCGATTTTTTTCAACTCCCGCCGGTTGCGAACGAAAATGAGCCGCCTCCGCAGTTTGCGTACCATTCTACGGTTTGGGAAGAGCTTGGTCTTAAAGTTTGTTACCTTGACGAGCAACATCGGCACGGAGACAAAAAACTTTCTCAAGTACTTGATGCTATTCGGCGCGCGGAGGTTGATGAGAGCATAAGAGTTTATCTGCGCGGACGGTGCGGCGCGAACTCGCCGGACGGGCGCATTACCAAACTTTATTCATACAACACTGATGTGGATGCGGAGAATTCCCGTGAACTTCAGCACTTGCCGGGAGAGGAGGTAAATTATCGGATGGAAACCTACGGCGTTCCCGCCATTGTGCAGTCCTTGAAAAACGGTTGTCTCGCCCCTGAAAATTTAGTTTTGAAAAAAGACGCCATAGTGATGTTTGTTAAAAATAACTTTGAGAAAGGATATGCGAACGGGACGCTCGGCCGGGTGACCGGCTTTAGTGAACAGGGTTACCCCGAAGTAACCACCCTTAAGGGCAGAAATATCAGCGTTTCTCCGGAGAGCTGGACGGTTGAGGAAAACGGTAAACGGCTCGCCAAAATTACTCAAATTCCGCTCCGCCTCGCTTGGGCGATTACCATTCACAAAAGTCAGGGAATTACGCTGGACGCCGCTGAGATCGACTTATCGGCCGCCTTTGAAAAGGGTATGGGATACGTGGCGCTCTCAAGAGTTCGAACGCTTGACGGAATGAAGCTTCTTGGATTTAACGAAACATCTCTTGAGGTCCACCCGGAAATTTTAGAGTTTGATGCTGAACTGCAAAGAAAATCGGAAGAAACGACGCGATATTTAGAGGTCAATCCCTACCCTAAAGAGAAAGTCGAAAACCGAAAACCTTCAAAGACTTATTCGGTTGAAAAAATTAGAAAATTTCATCCCGCGGCGTACCAAAAATGGACTGCTGAGGAAGAAAAGCGACTCGTAGCGGGTTTTCGTGCTGGGAAAACGGTGCCTCAATTGGCAAAAGAGCTTGGCAGACAAACCGGAGGGATCCGTTCCCAGTTGAAAAAACTGAGCCTCGGTGGTTAGTTGTCCTTAGGACACCACAACATTCTAACATTCTGATAGAATGTTAGAATGTTGTAGAAGGAAACCAACAAAAAATTAGGCAAGCAAATCATTGAACAATTCCATAGAATTGTTCTATAATAGCAATAACATGAAGAGATGGACAGTTGTCTTTAGAACTTTGACCAATATCAATCGGTTGAAAATCATTGGACTTCTTTCCGACGGTCGCAAGATGAATGTAGGCGATATCGCGGAAAGCTTAAAGATTTCCTTTAAAGCCACGTCCAATCATTTAGCCATGCTTAAAAATCTGGACGTTTTGGAAGCAGAGGGGGCGGCCGGCCACGTCTTCTACTCCCTCAATCCCCAAATGCCAAACGACTTTCGTAAAATTTTAAATCACATCCTTAAATAAAATCCCCATTGAATCCGCATTGAACAATTCTATAGAATTGTTCAATGCCAGGCCACCAAAAAATTAGGAGAGTAAATTTATGAATCCTGACAATAAAGAAAAATCCAATATTTTTCTGGAAGTTGCTGGTGAATTAAATAAATCGTTTGAAATTATCCCCATTCTTTATGGCTCCCTCGGCCTTAATCGGGTAATTGAAGAGAATGGAACAGTTAATGATATAGATATTTTAGTTCCCAACGAGTTTGTTGATGGAAAGTGGGACGAATTGATTGAAACTATGAATCGTTTAGATTTTAAATTAAAAAATGAGCACGAGCATGAATTTATAAGAGAGGGGAAAATTATTGCATTTGCTACTAATCTGGATTTAGTCGAGATGGCTGGTATAAGACCCGAAGATCTAAAAATCTCAAAGGAAAGTGGTATTGAATTTAAAGAGCTTACTCCAGTGCAATATCTCAACGTATATCAGTTTATGTTAAGAGACAGTTATCGACAGGAAAAACGTGGTACAGCGGATAAAGATAAAATTACGCTGATTAAGAAATATCTAGCCGCTAAAAAATTAGGCAAGTAAATTTCTATGGTCTAATTCGCGCGAATGGTTGAATAGATGTCAGAATGTGTTAAAATAGAATTTAATGAGGGAGTTGGAGAAAAATTTGAAGGCTTTAGCAAACCGTCGGCGGTTGGCTATTTTAAAGTACCTAAAAATTAACAGAGAAGCGCCGGTAGGTGAAATTGCTCAAGAAATCAATTTATCTTTCAAAGCCACTTCTAAACATCTCGGAATTCTATCATCCGTAGATATAGTGGAGAAAGATCAACGCAGTCTTCAAATGTTTTATCGTCTTGCGTCTTCACAAAAACCAGCGGTGCAGCGCATCTTGAATCTTCTCTAATTCGCGCGAATTAGAGAATAGGTTAGTCAACAAAAAATTAGGTAAAGCTTCGCACCGAATTTGTTCTGACGTGGGGTGTTATAATGTTGAAGTAATATGATTTCAAAGACGCCACAATTTGATAAAGCGCTTGATGAAATTTTGAAAGATTTGAAACCTCAGAAACGAGTTTGTAAGCAATGCGGTTTGGATTTTCAAATTGAAAAAGAAGATGTTGATTTTTACGAAATACTTCGCGTGCCGCCGCCAACGAAGTGTCCAAGTTGTCGTCAAAGAATAAGAAAAGCGTTTATAAATTACACCACGTTTTTCAAACGCGATTGCAGCGTGTCTGGCCACAAGGAGAAGATAATTTCCCAAATTCCCGATAACTCGCCGTTCCCGGTTTATGATTTCGATTATTACTGGTCAGGCGATTGGAATCCTTTTTCTTATGGCGGCGATATCAAGGTTAATGAAAGATTTTTTGACCAATTCCGGCAGTTGTTGAATAGAGTGCCTCAACCGGCTACGACCAGGGATCCGATGAGCATAAACAGTGACTATAGTTCTTACGGCCTTCAGCTTAAAAACTGTTACTATATGTTCGGCGGCCTTTATTCTGAAAATGTCCTCTATGGCAATTGGCCAATGAGAACCAGGATGACGATGGAAGTACTGGTGTCCTGGGATTGCGAGCGATGCTACGAAATTGTTTATCCCGAACATTGTTACAATTGTAAGTTCGTGTATTATTCCAATGGCTGTCTGGACAGCTCTTTTATTTATGATTGTCAAAATTGTCGCAACTGTTTTGGTTGTGTCAGTTTAAGGAATAAAAACCATCACTTTTTCAACCAACCGCTTTCCAAAGAAGAGTACGAAGAGAGAATAAAAGAAATAGATTTAGGAGACAGGGAGGTATTAAATTATTGGAAGACTAAATTTTTGGAGTTTTTGGCCGTTTCTCCGAAGCGTATCACTTTTAATCCTCGGAGCGTCAATTCCATCGGCAACCTTCTTGAAGATTGCCGCGACTGCTACAAGTGTTTTTTTATTAAAAAAGGGCAGAATAACCGTTATGCCGAAGTAAATCTCGGGGCGAAGGATTGTATGGATTTGCTTTTGGGTACGAATCCGAGCCGGTGTTATGAAACCGTTCTGCCTTACAGCGGTTCAGGTCACCGTTTTGTCTTAAACTGTCGGGGCGAATGTCTGGATCTTGAATACACATTCAATATGAGGGACTGTTCTAACTGCTTCGGTTGCGTGGGCTTAAGAAACAAACATTTTTGCATTTTTAACAAACAGTACACCGAGGATGAGTATTGGTCGAAAGTTGATGAAATAAAGACGGCAATGCTTACAAGAAAAGAATACGGGGAGTATTTTCCGATGAGTTTCAGTCCCTTTCCTTATAATGCTTCTATGGCTCAGTTGGCTTTTCCTCTTACGAAGGAAGAAGGGGAGAAAAAGGGATTGTGGTGGCAAGAACCGCAGGTGTCAGATTTTATAGGTAAGGTGATTACTAAGGAACAAATTCCAAAAAACATCAAAGATGTCAAGGATGATATTCTTGAATCAGCAATTCGTTGTGAGGCAACTGGCAGACCTTTTAGAATTATAAAAGAAGAACTGGATTTTTATAGACGCGAAGGGTTGCCTATTCCCTTAATTCATCCTGCGGCGCGTCTTAAAGACCGTTTTTCTTGGGTTGGTTATTTCAGGATTGAAAAAGCGATCTGCGCTAAGTGTAGCAAAGAGATTCTAAGTAGTTTACCGAGGGGGATGACCAACAATATTTATTGCCAGGAATGTTTTAATAAGGAGCTGGTTTAAAGTGAAACGTCGGAGTTGGATTAAGAATCACTATGACAACAGAAATCCGTCGATGTCAGAACTGTCCCGATTTTGTCAGCCGTAGGCGGATACAAAATCGAGGGTCCGCGATTCCGAAGGAATCGGGATAAAAATCTATGAACCAAGAATCAAGAAAATGTCAAAACTGTCAGCAAGAATTCTGGATTGAACCGGAGGATTTTACTTTTTATGAAAAGATGGAAGTTCCGCCACCCACATGGTGCCCGGAATGCCGAATGGTTCGAAGATCGATATTTGTTACTGATCGAACACTCTTTAAAAGGAAAGATGATTATACGGGAAAAGAAATCTTCTCGATTTTTCCTGCCGATGCCCCGTTTCCTGTATATAGTCACGAAATATGGTGGGGTGATGAATGGGATGCAATGTCTTACGGAACTGATTACACACCAAAGCAGTCTTTTTGGCTCCAGTTTCGTGCGCTCTTGAACAGCGTTCCACGATATAACCTCGTAAATTTAAACTCGACTCGTTGCGAATATTCCAACGCAAGCTTCTCAAAGGATTGCTACTACACCATTGGGTTTGAGGCGGAGAATTGTTTGTATGGTTACTACTGTCGCAGAGTGAAAGAGTGTGCTGACTATGTTTTTCTCGTGGATTGTGAACGGTGTTACGAATCGACGTATTTAAAGAAGTGTAACAATGTTTCGTTTTCTCATTATTCGGAGGAATGTCGTGATTCCGCTTTTCTGTCTGATTGCAAAAATTGTAGCAATTGTTTCGGATGCGTGGGACTTCGTAATAAACAGTTTCATGTTTTTAACGAACCACGTTCGGAAAAGGATTATCGAGAGTTTCTTTCCGGTCATGATATTGGCCGCTTTTCGAGCATAGAAGGTGTCAAAAGGGAGTTTCAAGATTTTTCACTCACATTTCCGAAAAAGTACGCGCGGATTGTCCGCTCACGTAATAGCACGGGTGACAACCTGAGAAGTTGTAATAATTGCCTAACATGTTTTGACATTGACCCGCTTACTTTTTCCTCCGATGACTGCAAATACATAATTTCGGCTACCGCCACCCATGATTGTCATGATCTCATAGACACTGGCGAAAACTCAGAGCTTTGCTATGACAGCACGAATTGCTGGGGTTCGCGCATCGCATTCTCTTCCCTTGTTATCCAATCAACAAACGTCCAGTACTCTTATAACTGCCACAATTCGGAAAGCCTTTTTGGTTGTGTGGGGCTGCGGAAGAAACAATATTGTATTCTCAATAAACAATATACAAAGGAGGAGTACGAACAACTCATGCATCAAATCATCGCGCACATGAAGAAGACTCCGTATCTCGATGAGCGGGGGCGTGAATATCGCTATGGAGAGTTTTTTCCTCTGGATTTTTCTGCCATGAACTATAACGATTCGTTGGCACAAAGATGGTTCCCTTTTACAAAAGAAGAGGTAGAAGCACAGGGATATCGCTGGCGCGATCCAGATACCCGCGATTATAAAATCACCATCAAAACCGAAGACCTCCCAGACTACATCAAAGACGTCCCTGACTCCATCACTAATGAAATCATCCAATGCGCCCACACCAATTTTACGAAGTCCGACTTCGTAAGATTGGAGTCAACCTGCAACGAACAATGCACCACTGCCTTCAAAATCATCCCTGAGGAACTCCAGTTCTACCGAAGAATGAATCTGCCCTTACCCCGTCTCTGTCCCAATTGCCGTCATTACCAACGTCTCAAACAAAGAAATCCTTTGAAACTCTGGTACCGCAAGTGTCAATGTGCTGGCCAGAAAAGTGAAAATGGAGTTTATCAAAATACAATCAGTCATCAGCATGGAACAAATCATTGTCCTAATGAGTTTGAAACCTCTTATGCTCCGGATAGGCCTGAAATTGTCTACTGCGAGCAGTGCTATAATGCCGAGGTTGTTTGACCGCCTTAATCGGGCTTATAATTAAGGGAAAGGTCGGGCTGCGTTTTAAACGCAAATGGTTTTCATTTATACAACCTGTAAAGATATAGTTCAGGCAAAAGAGCTGGGGGGTAAGATTATGCGGGCAAAAGTGGCTGCCTGCGTTAACGTCTGGCCTATTGAGTCAATGTATTGGTGGGAAGGCGAGCTTAAAGAAGATAACGAAGCAGTGCTTTTCATTAAAACCAGCGAACCGAAAATGGCGGAGATTGAAGATTTTCTCCGGAAGAATCACACCTACAGCACGCCTTTTATTGCTTCGGTCAAGATTGACCGCATTAACCTCGAATACCGGGAATGGGCCAACCAGGTGATTGTCCGGTAGAATTTTCTCCAAAATTACCTTGGGATTTGCCTTAGGTTTAAATCCCGTTACACAACTGCGATTGCAACTTCTGGCTGATTCGTGATTATGGCATTTATTTTTGGGAATTTCTTTTAATTCTGAATCTATTTCTATAACCTCGAGAAGTTGGGTCAGCCCTATCGCAGTTGTTGTACGGGGTAAACCTCGGGCAATAGCCATATTATTAAATTCGTGCCAAGTGAGACGAAAAACACTTCGAAGAACTCAGTGTCTTCGACCTGCCAAAACTGTCCCGATTTCTGCACTGCGACGCAGTGCCGAGAAATCGTGGATCCGCGACCCCAAAGGGGTCGGGACAAACATCTATGAGCGCCGAAACCCGTCAGTGCCAGAATTGTCATAATCCTTTCATCATTGAACCGGAGGATTTCGCGTTTTACGAAAAAATGCAGGTGCCGCCACCGACCTGGTGCCCGCAGTGCCGATTGCAGCGCCGCTTGGCGTTCTTGAATATTTTCAATCTCTACAAGCGCCCCTGCAATCTTTGCAAAAAAGAAATTATTTCTATTTTTCGTCCCGGCGCTCCGTATGTTGTTTATTGCCCCAAATGTTGGTGGTCAGATAATTGGGACCCGTTTGAATACGGTCGCGACTACGATTTTTCACGGCCATTTCTTGAACAATTCAAAGAACTTTGGCAGACGACGCCGGTCCTGGGGATTTCAATTGATATTCCCACCTTAGAAACTTCGCCCTACACCAGTCATACCGGCCATCTCAAGAATTGCTACCTTATTTTTCACGCGGATAACGACGAGGATTGTACTTATGGGTTCTACGTCAATGACTGCAAGTCAACGCTCGACTCGTCGCTCATCATTTCGTCGGAGCTCTGCTACGACGTGATGCATTCTTACCATAACAGCCGGTGCGTTGGCACGCGAAGCCAGGTGACCGAATCCATTGACTGTGCGTTCCTCAAGGACTGCATGAATTGCCAGCACTGTTTCGCTTCGGCAAACCTGCGGAATAAAAAACATTATATTTTCAATAAACCTTATTCTAAAGAACAATATTTTGAGGAACTTAAAAAGTGGGACTTGGGTTCTTACAAAGATTACAAAGAAGCACAGAAACTTGCTGAAGCGCACTGGAAAACATTACCGCCCAAACCTCATATGGACGAGTTCACCGTAAACTGCAGCGGCAGTCACGTCTTCCAGTCAAAAAACTGCAAGGAGTGTTTTGAGGTGATGGGAGTGGAGGATTCCAAATATCTGCTCATGATGTACGACCCGCCCATCAAGGACTGCTAAGACGTTTCAAGCTGGGGGAACAATCAAGCGCGCTGTTATGAATGCTGCAATGTGGGTGAGTTTGTGGCTGACGTGAAGTTTTGCCAGGAGACCGGCATTAATCTTTACAATGCTGAGTACTCCAAACTTTCTACCGGCGGCTCGCACCACTTCGGCTGCGTATCAATAAAGAAGGGGAAATACTGCATTTTGAACAAAAAGTATTCTCAAGAAGAGTACGAAAAACTTCGTACAAAAATCATTGAGCAAATGAATTCAATGCCTTACGTAGACAAGAAAGGCAGAATCTATAAGTACGGGGAATTTTTCCCGGTTGAAATTTCGCCGTTCGCTTACAACGAAACCATTGCCAGTAACTTTTTTCCGCTTTCCAAAGAAGAGATTGAAAATAAAGGATATAGATTTGAAGAGCCGGAAATGAGGAATTATAACATTACCAAAAAAGCGGGCGAATTGCCAGACCACATCAAAGACGCAAAAGATGATATTTTAAAAGAGACAATAGAGTGCGAGAAGTGCGGAAAAGGTTTTAAAATCATAGAAATGGAGCTGGCTTTTTTAAGGAATATGAATCTGCCTTTGCCGCGGCAATGCCCGTTTTGCCGAATCAGCGAAAAATTCAATCAGTGGATTAAAAATCTCCGCGTGATTGAACGAATCTGTGATAAATGCGGCGCTGTTTTTAAAACCAATTATCCCAAAGAAGAAGCGCCTTATATTTTATGCAAGAAATGTTATCTTGCAGAAGTAGTATGACCAAAACTCCACAATTTGATGAAGCGCTGGATGAGATTTTGAAAGATTTGAAGCCGCACGACAGAACCTGTAAACAATGCGGCCAGAATTTTCATGTTTTTCAGGAAGACATTGATTTCTACCACATGCTCCGCGTGCCACCGCCGACTCTTTGCCCGCTTTGCCGCAAAAAGCGCCGCTTTGGTCACTTGATGCGCGTTCCCAAATTTTTCAAAAAACGCTGTTCTGCGTCTGGCCATGAAGAAGAGGTAATTACGGTTTATCCGCCAGCTTCGCCTCATAAAATTTATGATTTTTCGTATTGGCATTCTGATGCGTGGGATGCGGCGGATTTCGGCCGAAATTACGATTTATCAAAATCATTTTTTGGACAATTTAAAGAGCTCTTTTTCGATAGTCCGCATGTGTCTCTTGAACGCAATCCTCAAGCAGTCAATTCCGATTATCTTTTAGGTGGTTCAGGCGGCTCTAAAAATGTTTATTATGGCGGTATGGCCTTTGAAACTGAAGACGCTGCTTATTCTTTTGATCTCCGTTATTGCCGTTGGGTCTTTGACTGTAATTTTATGACTCATTCTGAATTCTGTTTTGGTTCCATTAGCTCTCTTACCTGCAATCGTTGTCTCTTTGTCATTGAATCAGAGGGCTGTCTTGATTCTTCTTTCCTCTACGATTGCAGGAATTGTTCTCATTGTTTTCTTTCTTCAAATCTCCGCAATAAATCCTATGTTTTTAATAACCAACAGTTAACTGAAGAGGAGTATAAAGGACTGATTAACAAGATTAATTTAGGCAATCGTGATGTTTTGGAAGATTATCTTAAAAAATTCAAAAGAGAAATTTTAGTGAGGGCTTTACACCGGGCCCTTCGGACTATTCATGTTTAAGATTCTATCGGCGATTCCATAAAGGAATGCCGAGCCTCTTATTATGCTTTTAGAGGAGAGAAAGGTGATAATATCCGCTACGTTGATAACTTTATAGAAGCTAGAGATTCAATGGACTGTTTAAATTTAGTTGGTGAGTCAAGTTATGAGATAGGAGCATGTTTGCGGGGTAGTAATAATAAATTTTCGGTGTATATTAGGAATTCTTCTTTTTTAGAATATTGTTCTGAATGCTACGATTGTCATTACTGTTTCGGCTGCGTTGGTTTGAAGAACAAGAAATTTCATATCTTTAATTGTTCTTATTCAGATTCAGAGTATTGGCAGATAGTTGATCAAATTAAGTTTAAAATGCTTGCCGAGGGAGAATATGGAGAATTTTCCCCACTTTCTTTGGGTTTAGTGCCTTACCAATCAAGTCTTGCTCAAGCTTATTTCCCTCTTACTGAAAATGAAGCGGTTAAAATGAGCATTCCTTGGTATGCCGAAGCCGAATCGAACATCCCTAAAGATATACCTCTTCTTAATGCTCCAGAGGAAGTGCCAGTTGACATCAAAAAAGTGGGTGATGATATCTTAGATAGGGCCGTTATTTGTGAAATAAGCAAGAAACCCTTTCGAATTATCAGAATGGAACTTGAATTTTATCGAAAAATGAATTTACCTCTACCAACTAAACATCCATGGCAAAGAATTCAAGAAAGGTTTAAATCGGAACGTCAGCCATGGCTTTATTCTTTCAAATGCCCCAAGTGCGGCGAGCAAACCCATACAGTTTATTCTCCGGAACAGTAAAAAGAGTTGAAAATATACTGCGAAAAGTGTTATCTTCAAGAGGTGGTATAGTTGATTGAAATATCAAACGTTAAAAACTGCGTTTAAAAAGCCATGGCTTTTTAAACGCAAAATGACTTTATGAACATCAAAGCAACAACAAAATTTTTAAAAGAACCAGCATTGGTTTTTATCCTCAAGGAAAACCAAAACATAGAAAGTCATTCTTTTTTCAGAGAATTAGCCGAAAAAGATCGAAATCATCTTAAATTATTTTTCAAAAAAGTCAGCAGCGAAGGCGACTATAGTTATTTAATCCCGCTTCCAAACGGCGGTCTGGTTTTGCTTTTGGGCGTTGCCGGAGGTTTTTCTCATCGGAAATCCATAATCGCGATGCGGCGGCTGATTGCAGCGGTTAGAAAAGAAAGAGTTAAAAAGATTTTGGTGAATCTCAAGGATTTTGAAGCGCCGCAGCAGAATTTTAATTACGAAACTTTAGCCGAAATAACTGCCACTCAATTTGAATTGGCTGATTTTGAGTTTGTTCGATACAAAAAAGAACCTAAAAGCGGTTGGAGCACGGTTCAAGAGGTTAATGTTTTCTCAAGATACAATCCACGAATTTTGAACAGCGTTTTAGAACGCGGCCAAATTATAGGCGAGGAAATAAATCAAGCGCGGATTCTTTCAAATACGCCCGGCGGCGATATGACGCCGGCTCGCCTCGCCGAAGCCGCAGCAAAGGCGGGTAAACGTGCCGGCTTCAAAGTAAAAGTTTTAGGCGAAAAAGAAATCAAAAAATTAAAAATGGGCGGGATTTTGGGAGTATCCCGGGGTTCAGCCGAAAAGCCGAGATTTATTATCATGGAACTTTTAAGAGGTAAGTCAAAAGAAAAACCAGTAGTTTTGGTTGGCAAAGGCGTTACTTTTGACAGCGGCGGTCTAAACATCAAGCCGTTTCAAGGAATGTGGGAAATGCATTTGGATATGACCGGCGGCGCGGCCGTGATTCATATTATGGCCGCTTTAGCCCGTCTTAAAGTAAAGAAAAATATCATTGGTCTTGTGCCGGCTGTTGAAAACATGCCATCAGGCTCAAGTTTTCATCCGGGCGATTTACTGCGTTCAATGTCGGGAAAAACCATTGAAGTTTTAAGCACTGATGCCGAAGGAAGAATCATTATGGCCGATGGTTTAACTTATGCTCAAAAATATGGACCGAAATTGATAATTGATATTGCTACTTTGACGGGTGCAGCTGTGGTTGCTTTGGGCCAGCGGGCTTCGGCTGTTTTTTCCAATAACGGCGAAATCCTAAATGATTTAAAATCAGCCGGCGAAGTGAGCGGCGATTATGTTTGGCCTTTGCCCTTGTGGGAAGAATACGAGGAAGAAATCAAAGGAACTTTCGGCGATTTTGCCAACGCTTCCATAAAAAGCCATTATGGTGATGCGATTTTGGGCGCGGTGTTTTTGCGTCAGTTTATCAAAGACCCGAAAACCGGTTTGGAAAATGTTTCTTGGGTTCATCTTGACATTGCGCCGCGGATGACAACCATTGATGGCGAGTATCTGGCCAAAGGTTCAGCTGGTCCTTCAGTGGCGCTTCTTGTGCAATTTTTGAGAAATTATTTTTGAAATGCCACCCTACAGGATTTTTTTCTTCAGCGCTTTGTTTTTCTTAGGCGGCATTTTTTTGGCAAGTTTTTGGCCGGTTGCTTTGATTGTTCTTATTACGTTTTTAGCAGCCCTGATATTTTTTCTTTTATTTATTTTTGAAGAAAAAAAGATTTTTGTTTGGCTCACCGTCCTGGTGTTTTTTGCCGTAATTGGCGCTCTTTATTATGCTTGGGATGATTTGAATTTCAGGAGCGCTAACGTTGTTTTTGGCAAAAAAACGGATTTTAAGGGAGTGATTGTGAATGACCCGTCGCTCAAAGCCGGCAGTCAGGAAATTGTTTTGAAATTAAGCCAACCTTATTCAGGCAATATTTTGATAAAATTAGCCCGTTATCCGGAGTTTCATTACGGCGATGAACTAAATTTGAACGGCATAATTAAAAAGCCGGAGCCAGCCGGTTATGAGCGTTACTTGGCCAAAGAAAAAATTCGGGGAATCAGTTCTTTCCCCAAGGTAGAACTTATCGGGTCAAACCGGGGCTCTGGCATTAAAGCCGCGCTTTTTGAATTCAAAAATAAAATCATCGGTTCTTTCCAAAAAGTTTTACCTCAAAAAGAATCGGCCTTTTTAACCGGCTTGACTTTAGGCGGCCGGAGCGAGTTTTCGCAAGAATTTAAAAACGCCATGCAATTGAGCGGCACCACCCATTTAGTCGCTCTTTCCGGTTACAATATCACCATTATTGTCTGGGCCGTGATGGGTTTACTGGCTTATTTTTTATCAAAGCGGCTTTCGTTTCTGCTCACCATTTTTATAATCATTGGTTTTGTTTTGATGACCGGCGCCGAGGCTTCGGTGGTGAGGGCGGCAGTTATGGGCATTTTGGTGCTTTTGGCGCGGGAACTCGGCCGGCTTTATGACATTAAAAACGCCGTTGTTCTCGCCGGTCTTATCATGGTTTTGTTCAATCCCAAGGTTTTGGCGTTTGACGTCGGATTTCAACTTTCGTTTCTGGCTCTTTTGGGAATAATTTATTTGCGGCCGGCCATCGCCAGATTTTTCAAAATGGGCGAAGAGCCGGGGTTTTTGGGCTGGCGGGATAATTTCTTAACAACCACCTCGGCCCAGCTCGCGGTGGCGCCGGTCTTAATAATTAATTTCGGCAGTTTTTCGCCGACCTCGCTTTTAGCCAATGTTTTGATTCTCGGAGCAGTGCCGGTAACAATGGGTCTTGGCTTTATTATTGCTTTTGCGTCTTTTGTTTCTTATTACTTGTCCTTGGTTTTCAGCTGGCTGGCCTGGATTCTTCTTAGTTTTGAAATTTTTATAATTAATCTGTTTGCCAAATTGAGCTTGACTTTCAGTTCTGCCTTGAGTTGGGCCGCCGTATTTTTGTACTATATAATTATTATTGGTTTTACCGTTTATGTTGGACGAAATCATTCTAAAACTCAAACGTCATAAAAACAAAGCAATAATTTTGGTTGTTGCTTTGGTAGTTTTGGATTTTTTGATTTTTTGGCAGATTAGCGGCGAGGGAAGAACCAATCGCGATTTGAGAATTTATTTTCTGGATGTCGGCCAGGGCGATAGCGAATTAGTGCTTTTGCCCGGCGGCGTAAAAGTTTTAATTGACGGCGGGCCGCCAAACAGCAGGATTTTGGGTAATTTGGAAAAGATTATTTTGCCGACCGACCGCTACATTGATTTGGTGATGATGAGCCATCCCCAATTGGACCATTTCGGCGGCTTGATCGACGTTTTTAAAAGGTATCGGGTCGGCGCTTTTTTAACGAATGGGCGCAAAGGCGAAGCCCAAGCTTTTGCCGATTTGGAAAAAATAATTGAAGAAAACAGCGTTAAAACCGTTGTTCTTGCCAAGAATGACGTCATCAGATACGAAAACAATCATTTTAAAATAATTTCACCTGACAAGAATACTCTTCAGGCAAAAGAATTGAATGACACGGTTTTGGTGGCTGAACTTACAAGCAATAATTCCAAAACTCTTTTTACGGGCGATATTGGCGTCAACATAGAAGAGGAATTATTAAAAGTTTTTAATTCCCCAATTGATATTTTGAAAGTCGCTCACCACGGTTCCAAATATTCTTCATTTGGCGGCTTCCTTGAAGTTTTGAATCCCAAAGTAGCCGTGATTGAAGTCGGCAAAAACAGTTACGGCCACCCCACTGCTGAAGTTTTAAAACGTTTGGAAGGGGTCGGTTCAAAAATTTTCAGAACCGACCTTGACGGCATCATTGAGCTCATCATTGACGGTCAAACAATAAAGGTCTTAAAAAATATCTGAACCCGTGTTAGAATTTAATTTGTAATTATGACCTCAGAACAAATCAGAAAACTTTTTTTGGATTTTTTTAAGAAAAAAAGGCACACCTTTGTGCCTTCATCTTCTTTAATTCCCGATGATCCGTCAGTGCTTTTGACGACGGCCGGCATGCAGCAGTTTAAGCGCTATTTTACCGGCGAGCTTGACCCAATTAAAGATTTCGGCAGTCAGCGAATCGTTTCCATTCAGAAATGCTTTAGAACCTCGGATATTGAGTTGGTTGGCGACGAGACTCATCTCACTTTTTTTGAAATGCTCGGCAATTTTTCTTTTGGTCCGGTTGGGAGCGGTGACCCCAAAGATTTTGGCACGGAGGGATATTTCAAACGTTCGGCAATTTACTGGGGCTATGAATTTTTAGTGAATGATTTAGGAATAGATGCGAGCAGGATTTCAGTTTCAATTTTTAGAGGCGACGGAGAAGTTCCTCGCGATGATGAATCTCACGGAATTTGGCACGAAGAAATTGGCATTCCCGAAGACAAAATTATGGAAGGCGGCCGCGAGGATAATTTTTGGGGCCCTACCGGAGGCGAGGGTCCTTGCGGTCCCACTTCAGAGATTTATGTTGACGGCGTTGAGGTTTGGAATCTGGTTTTTAATGAGTTTTATTCAAAGCCGGACAAAAGCTTGGTAAAGCTCCAAAATCCCGGCGTTGATACGGGCATGGGCTTTGAACGTCTCGCGGCTTTGATGGCTGGTACGACTGATGTTTTTGAAACAGACCTTTTGCATCCGATTATTTCAAAAATTAGAGAGCTCTCGCCGGCGTTGGACGAAAGAGTGGCGAGAATTCTTGCCGACCATTTGCGGGGAGCTGTATTTCTGATTGGCGATAATCTTTTGCCCAGCAACAAAGAAGCCGGTTATATTCTGCGGCGGCACTTGCGGAGAATCCTAGCTTACCAGGTGAAATACGACATTCATGCCGACCTTTTTCCGCAGCTTGTTGATTTAATCAGCAGTAAATACCGTGAGTTTTATCCTGAACTCGAAAAAACCAAAGAAATTCTAAATGTTCTTGAAGATGAGCGTTTTCGTTTTCAAAAAATCATCAGGCAGGGGGTTTTAGAAATAGAGAGTTTGAGTAAAAAAGGTCAAACCATTGATGCCGAAAAAGCTTTTTATCTTTATGAGACGCTCGGCCTGCCTTTTGAATTAATACAAGAATTGGCGCCGCCCGATTTAGTCAAAAATTTGACTCGCGAGGATTTTAATAAGGCGTTTAGCCGCCATCAAGAAGTTTCCCGGGCCGGCGTGGCGAAAAAATTCGGCGGTCACGGTCTGATTCTTGATACCGGCGAGCTTAAAGCCGGCGACGAAGAAGAGCTCAAAAAAGTGACCCGGCTTCACACCGCCACCCATCTGTTGCATCAAGCTCTGCGAGACGTGCTTGGCGAAGAAGTGGCTCAGCGCGGCTCAGACATAAATACCGAGCGGACGCGGTTTGATTTTGTTTTCCCGAGGAAACTGACGCCCGAAGAAATTGAAAAAGTTGAAGATTTGGTGAACCGGCAGATAAAACAAGATTTGCCCGTTAAATTTATTGAAATGTCTAAAGAACAAGCTCTAAAGACCGGCGCGCTTTACTTTTATAAAGGGAAATATCCCGAAAAGGTTAAAGTTTACTATATTGGTGATTCTATTGAATCCGCTTACAACAAAGAGTTTTGCGGCGGGCCTCATGTTTCGCGTACAGGCGAAATCGGACATTTTAAAATTTTAAAAGAAGAAGCCAGTTCAGCCGGCATCCGCCGCATTCGCGCCGCCATAGATTAAACCCAAAAGCTTATTTAAGATGGGGGATTATATTGCTATAATAAAAGTAGTGGTGAACCGCATTAAAGATTTTATCCGAGGCTTATTTAAAATTAAGGCCGAGAATTTTTTGGTCATTGAAAGTATTGACAACCGGATTCAGGCGGTTAAAGCCAAAGTTGATTTTAACCGGAAAGAAATTAAGCTGAAGGGATTTAAATTGTTGGGCGGCTTTGGAGAAGTGCGGCGTCCGATTTTTCCGATTGATAAAGTGATTCTTGCCCTTGATTCTTCTGAGGCCACGACAATTGAGAGTTTGATTCGTTTGAAGAGGAGCCAGCCGCTTAAGGAAATTACCGAAGAGGAAATGGACCAGCTTATTTTTCGGGGGCTTTGGGAATTTTTGAATCGCTATCGCAATTGGGCCGCCAAAAAAATGGGTGTGAGCGACCTTGATTTGATTCTGGCCAACATTGACATCTTGGACGTGAGTTTGGGTTCGCATCAGGTTTTCAACCCTTTAGGATTCAAAGGCGGAGAGCTTTTTCTTCGCCTCCGAGGAACTTTTGTTCCGAGGGTAATTTTGCCGGTGCTCGAGAATTTCAGAAAATGGGCTAAAAATTTTGTTGTCGTTGAAGGCACGAGTATTCTTGCCGCTGCTCTTGGGGAATTGGCTGATTTCGTGGTTCATTCAAGTCAATTAAAAACAACCATTTTTTCTTCTCGGAATGAAGAGAGGGCTTATATTAAAGGTTTATCCTGGGGCGGTAACAATTTAATTAACTCTTTTTCAAATGAATTAGCGGTTGATAGTGAGGTTGGCAGCCGGATAATGGAGCGTTATATTAATAATCAGCTATCCGATCGGGTGGCGAGATTTATTGACAGATTGCTCGGGGAAGAGTTCAAGAAATTTCTGGAAAATCTTGAACGGTTTTATTCCAAGAAAGCGGCCGGCCATCGGCCGATAGTTCATTTTAATTTTCGTTTCAATCTCCCGGCTTACAGTTCGTGGCTTCAAGGATTTCGCGGTCAAAGGATATTATTTGACGAGTTAGCGGCGGAGCAGGGGTTTAAAATAGTTCATCATCGCCGAGGCTGGGTTCGCGATTTTTTAAAGACAAATAACAGCATTTTAGCCCTGCTCACTCATCAGTATTCTTATCCCCAGTATGAATTCTTAAACCAGCTCTTGCGGCGTCGCGCCAAATGGCTTATTCCTCATCCTTAGTTTAAAATTCAATTGTAAGATAATGACTAAACCGGAAAAAAAGTTTTTTATCGACAAACAGGAAGATTTGGATTCGGTTGTTGATAAAATTATCAAAGCCAAGGTTCAGAAAGTAATTATTAACGTTCCCAGGGATTCTATTTTAGGTTCCTCTATAAACAATTTCGCGATTTTAAAACGTGAAGCCGCTACGGCCGGCAAAGAAATCGCCGTTGAGTCGGTTGATGACCATATTTTGGAGTTAGCCGCCATATCAAGAATAAAAGCCGCGAATCCCGTATTTCGGAAAAGAGAACGGCCGGTTTTCGATATAGTTCCCAGAGCCGGTTTAAAGAAAAGAGAGGCGGCGGTTGTCGTTCCGAAAATTGAAGAGGAAGTCGCGCCTAAAGAAGAAGTTGGGCCGGAGAAAATCGCAGAAAAAGAAGAGAGAATAGAAAAGATAAAAATAGAGAAGGAGGGAAAACCAAAAAAGCGACCATATAAATGGCTGATTGTAATTTTAATCTTAGGAGTTTTGGGAACAGGCGTTTGGTTTCTGGGTTTCAAGGTTTTGCCGAAAGCCGACATAAAAATAGAGTTGAAGAAAAGCACTGTTAATTTTGAAGAAAACATTGTAACCAGAAAGAACGTTACCGGCGTTGAGACGGGAGAAGAGGGGATGGTTTTGCCCGGCGAACTTTTAATTGCTAACCGCAATCTCCAGATGAATTTTCCGGCTCATGGCAAAGAAGAAATAAAAATCAAAGCTCGCGGCAAGCTCACCGTTTACAACAGTTATAGTTCTGAACCCCAAGTTTTAGTTGAAGCTACGCGTTTTGAATCTTCAGGCGGAAAAATTTTTAAATTGGACAAACGTACCGTAATCCCCGGAGCTAAAATTCAGAATGGCAAAATTGTTCCTTCAAAAATTGACGTAGCAGTGACGGCAGCTGAACCGGGGGCGGATTATAATGTTGCGGCTGGAGGCGGGTGGCGCATTCCCGGTTTCAAGGGTTCGCCAAAATACGAAGGTTTTTATGCCGAAGCCGCAGAAGCTTTTAGCGGCGGTTTTGTCGGCGAGCGTTTGGTTCCTACCGCAGATGACATTACCCAAGCTAAGACAAAAATTGAAGAGGCGTTGAAAGACGCCGCCCAGAGTCAAATGCTGGTTTTGCTTACGCCGCGTTTTAAACTTTTGGATGAGGCGGTCAGTTTTAAAATAATAAAAGAAGAAGTTAATTCCAAAGTTGACGATAATGGCAATTTCAGTATTTTTGGCGAAGCGGAAATGAGAAATATGGTTTTTGAAGAAGATGTCTTAAAGAACGCTCTGATTGAAAAAAATAAAGGCGCTGTCGAGGGCAACTTAAGGGTTCTTGATTTTAATTTAGGTTACGGCGATGTGAAAGCGGATTTATTAAAAGGAGAAATGAGTTTTACCGCGAAGGGAAGCACCACTTTTGCGCCGCTCATTGTTGTTGAAGATTTCAGAAACCAAATTCTTAGAATGGATGAAGCCCGGCTTAAGGGAACATTGCTTAGTTTACAAGGCGTTGATAAAGCCAAGATTTCATTTTGGCCATTTTGGGTTCATCGGGTGCCTCAAAATCCCAAGAGGGTAAATATAAGTCTGGAGTAAGGAACGGGGCTTGCCCCGTAACGCATCCCGATGGACGTTACGGGGCTTGCGTTTTAAAAGTATTGTGCTATAATGCTTATTGTGAGTGCTGAGTTTTCCTTATCTCGACTCCGCAAGGAGGCGACGAAATCTAAGGAAAACCCTTCTGATTCCCCTCCGGCCGCAAGGCCGGAGGGGTTTTTTTACCCCGTTAGAAATCCGCTTCCCGCTAAAGATGTAAATTTGCATTTATCTTATCTAAATTGGCATAATGAATTGGGCGGATAGGTAGAGCACTCATCAAATAAACAAAAAAATTAGAGGTCACCACTATCCGCCCTCCGAAAGATGGCGGCATTTTTATCAAAAATATTCAGCAGTAGTGCTTTAAAACGTCTTGAAGGCGTTGTTTCGCTTATAAATGCAGAGGAGGAAAAAATTCAAAAGTTGAATAATGGTGAATTGCGCGAACTTTCGGGCAAGTTGCGTCAAAGGGTCAAAGACGGTGAATCAGAAGAAAAAATTTTACCCGAAGCTTTTGCTTTGATTCGGGAAGCCAGCCAGCGCACTTTGAGCCAGCGCCATTTTGACGTTCAGCTCATCGGCGGCATTGTTCTTCATGAAGGCAAGATTGCGGAGATGCTGACCGGTGAAGGCAAAACTTTGGCCGCCACTCTGCCGGCATATTTTAATGCGCTTTCCGGCAACGGCGTTCATGTGGTTACAGTCAACGATTATCTGGCAAAGCGCGACACAGTCTGGATGGGGCAGGTTTATCATGCTTTGGGTTTACGAGTTGCGTGTTTAGTTCATGACGCCGCTTATCTTTATGATCCTGAATTTCTTGCCCTGAGTGCATCGAAGGGTGAATCCAGTGAATTAGATAAAGAAAGAGATATTATGGGCAGTTTTAAGGTAGTTGAAAAATTTTTGCGGCCGATTACCCGCCGGGAAGCTTACGAAGCCGACATAACCTATGGCACCAATCATGAATTTGGTTTTGATTTTTTAAGAGATAATCTGGTTTTGAATTTAAAAGACAGGGTTCAGAAAAAGCATAATTACGCCATTATTGACGAGGTTGACAGCATTTTAATTGATGAAGCCAGAACGCCACTGATTATTGCGGCGCCTGATGTTCAGTCAAGCGATTATTACAAGGTTTTTGCGAGAGTGGTGGAGAAACTGGAGCCGCCCGAAGATTATGTTGTTGATGAAAAACTCCGGGTGGTGAACATTACGGAAAAAGGCATTGAAAAAGTTGAAAAAATGCTCAATGTGCCCAATATTTTTGACCCGGAGCATTCCCGCTTGGTTCATTATCTTCAGGAAAGCTTGAAAGCCAAAGCCCTTTTTCGGCGTGACAAAGATTACGTTGTTAAAAACGGCGAGATAATTATTGTTGATGAGTTTACCGGTCGGATGCTTTTAGGCCGGCGTTTTTCTCACGGCCTTCATCAAGCCATTGAAGCCAAGGAAGGCATGGCCGTGAAAGAAGAAAACCGCACTTATGCCACCATCACTCTTCAGAACTATTTCCGGCTTTACAAGAAAATTGCCGGTATGACCGGGACGGCTCAGACCTCGGCTGAGGAATTTCACAAAGTTTACAATCTTGAGGTTGTGAGCATTCCGCCGAACCGGCCCATGATCAGAAAAAATTTATCGGATTTGATTTATAAAACCAAAGAAGCTAAGTACCGGGCGGTGGTCAAAGAAGTAAAAGAACGTCACGCCAAGAGCCAACCCATTCTTTTGGGTACGTCTTCAATAAGCAGCAACGAAACCGTTTCAGCTTATTTGCAAGAAGCCGGCATTCCTCACGAAGTTTTAAACGCCAAGAACAATGAACGCGAAGGCGCGATTATTGCTCAAGCCGGCAAATCAGGGGCCGTGACCGTGGCCACTAATATGGCTGGCCGCGGCGTTGACATAATTCTCGGTGGTAATCCGCCGAGCCCCGAGGAGGCTCAAAGGGTTAAAGAAGTTGGCGGTCTCCATGTTATAGGCACTGAGCGGCACGAAGCCAGAAGAATTGACAACCAGCTCCGCGGCCGGTCCGGCCGGCAAGGCGATGCCGGCTCAAACCAATTTTTCTTGTCATTGGAAGATGATTTGGTCCGGATTTTCGGCGGCGACAGAATCAAGAAACTGATGGAGAGCGTGAATTTCCCGGAAGACGTTCCCATTGAATCAAAAATGGTTTCCAAAGCTGTAAACCAGGCCCAAGCCAAAGTTGAAGGCGCTAACCTTGATATCAGGCGTCACCTTCTTGACTTTGATGATGTTTTAAACAAACAAAGAACCGTAATTTATACCAAGCGCGAAAAGTTTTTGGAAGCCGGCGAAAAAAGTGAAATCAAGCCGTTACTTGTGGAAATTTTGAATAATTTTTCGGAGAAGTTTAAGCGGCAGATTCAGGAATTGGATTTAGTGCAGGAAGAGAGACAGAAGCGGGAAGAAGAGATAAAAAAACTTGATGAAAAAATAACTTCTTTGCCGAAAGAATTTGAAAAAGAGCGTTCAATAATGGTCAGTCAGCACTTGGTGAGAATTTTGGACGCGTTGTGGATTGACCATTTGGAAGATCTTGAGGCGCTTCGGGAGTCGGTTAATATCAGGGCCTACGGCCAGCATGAACCGCTGGTGGAATACCGGCGGGACGCTCACAAGCTTTTTGAGCGCTTGAATGCCAGTTTTGAAAGTTTAACGGCTAATACGGTTTTTCAAATCTTTGAAATGGACTTGGCAAGAGTTAAAGAAAGCATTGAGCCGCAAACTCCGCCGCCGCCGCAGGCAAAAAACATAGGCCGCAACGACCCCTGTTGGTGCGGTAGCGGCAAAAAGTATAAGAGATGTCATGGGGCATAGGAACATGGACCACGTCGCAATAATGAAAAAATCTTGGGGACTGACAGAGAAAATTTTAAGCGGCGAGAAATAGAAAGAACGACAAATAAGATGAAAAATCATTCAAAAATCGGCAATCGCAAAGGCAACCCGACCTATCGCACGCCCGCTCTTTTCCGCTATCGGCAGTATTTAAAAGTCCAAAAAACAAGGAATAAATCCAAGAAATAAAATGGGGACTTTGTATATAGTTGGAACGCCGATTGGCAATTTAAAAGACATTACCTTTCGGGCTTTGGAAGTTTTAAAAGACGCTGATTTAGTTTTAGCCGAAGACACTCGGGTTACGAAGAAGTTGTTTTCCCATTTCAATATTCACAAATTAGTAAAACGCTATGATGAAAATATCGGACAAGCTATTTACAGCGAAGTTAAAGAGCGACTGCAAAAAGGTCAAAATATCGCTTTAGTCACTGACGCTGGCACGCCGTCAATTTCCGATCCGGGTTCGCGACTGGTTGCATTCATAAGACAAGAATTGCCGGATGTGAAAATTATGCCGATCCCCGGTCCGTCAGCTTTAACTGCGGCGCTTTCAGTAGCCGGCGTCAATGCCGACCAGTTTACTTTTCTCGGCTATCCGCCGCATAAAAAAGGACGGCAAAAGTTTTTTAAAGAGTTGAAAGACACGGAAATCCGGCCGATTGTTTTGTATGAATCGCCTCACCGAATCGTAAAAACATTAGATAATCTTGCCGAAGTTTTTGGTCGAAATTATAAAATTGTGGTTTGTCGCGAACTCACCAAAGTTTATGAGGAAATCTTTACAGGAACAGTAGAGAACGTTTTAGAGCATTTTAAGGGCGAGCGGCAAAAAGGAGAATTTGTTTTGATTATTCTCTAAAGCAACTGATTGAAATTGAAAGCGACCACTTTTTCCAGATTTTTAAAAACAGCAATCCTGCGTTTAAAAAGCTATAGCGTTTTAAACGCAGAAAATACTACTCAAGATTATTATCAGGGTTATCAAGGTTATTATTCAATGGCCCACTTTTTCAATTTTTCATAGTCAGTGGCGCCGCAAAACCATTTATCGGTTTTAGTATTGTAGAAAAACGGCACGCCACCGCAATAGTTTTTATCGTATTTATCCATTAGTTTGGCATTTTTTTCATTGTGCCAGACTTCATATTTTTTCACTTTAAGTCCGGTTTCTTTTTCCAATCGTTCCACCAGCGGTTTCATGGTTTCGCAGTGGGCGCATTCTTCGCCGTAAAATTCTAATAAATGGCTCATGGTGTTATCATTATATCATGAAAAAGCATTGGAAAAAGTTTGTTCTGATTGGAGTAATCGTAATTTTTCTTGGTTTTTGTTTTTGGGCATGGCTTGTTTATTCCAATTTAAGCAAAGCGGCTGATTTATTAAGCAAGGATGGCGATTTGATTTTCAAGAATTTCAGCGCCGCCTTTAACAGAATTCAGGAATTGAAACCAGGCGAAGCCAGAAGATATCTTAATCAGAATAGTGAGAAATTTTTTGCTTTGGACGATATTTTAAGTAAAGCCCACAGCAGTTGGTTTGTAAAAATCGTGGGCGGCATTATTCCGTTGCTTCGCGAAGCAAGCGGATTATTCAACCAAATCGGGAAAACGAACGAAAACTTTTTGGACCTCACGGATTTATTTGAGGACCTTCTCCAAAACGGCTTTAAATATTTATCTTACGACGGCGACGCGCTTATAAATATTTTCGATTCTAGCCGCAACGATTTAAAGGGAATCGTTGTTCAAACCGAATCGTTGAGAAATTATGTGGGAAACTTGAAATCAATTTTTCCTTCTCTCGCGGGTTTAAATAAGGCAATAAACGACAATTATCTTACTTACAGTTCTGATTTAAGGAGCACCGAGTCATTATTTGACGGCATTCTTAAGCTGTTGAACGAAGAAAACGAGCGGCATATTCTTTTGGTTTTTCAAAACCCGGCGGAGATGCGGCCGAGCGGCGGTTTTATCGGCAGTTTTGCCGATTTGATTTTATATAAAGGTCAGATTCTTGATGTTGACGTCCGCGACATTGCCGATATTGACGAAACGGTGTCCTTGAAGTTAATCCCGCCCGAACCGCTTCGGACCATTGCCGAAGAGTGGCGGGTCCAAGATTCAAACTGGTTTTTTGATTTTCCGACTTCAGCCCGCGCTCTTATTCAGTTTTTTGAAAATTCAGAGATTTATAATGGGGTTGGTTTTGATGCGGTTGTCGCGTTAAATACCAATGTTTTGAAAGATATTTTGGGAGTTGTTGGCCCAATCCAAATACTTGATTCGGGTTTAGAAATCAGCAAAGATAATTTTTATGAACAAATCCAAAAAACCGTGGAGAGCTTGAACGATTCTGAAGACGTTATTAATCGTAAAGAAATTTTAAGCATTCTTGCGCCTCTTATTCTTGAGAAGATAAATGAATTGGGGAGCGTCGAAGAGTTCGTTGCGGCTTTAAAAAATAGTTTTAGTTGCAAAGACATAATGGTTTGGAGCAAGGATTCGCAAATAGAGAATTTTTCGGCCCATAATAATTTGGACGGCGCGGTTTATGAACTGCCCAATGATTTTTGGGGAAGTTATTTGGCGGTGGTGAACGCCAATATCGGCGGTGAAAAAAGCGATGCTTTCATTGAACAAACCGTGGAGGCAAAAATTAATCTGGATAGTGAGGGTAACGCTTTCACGGATTTGACCGTAAGGCGCAAGCATAACGGTAACGTTAAAAAAGAATCCTGGTGGCGGGCGACTAACAAAGATTTTATCCAAATTTTTACAGCGCCCGGCTCAAGCATTTCTGCTATAAAAGGTAACTTCATTCAAGCGTCAACCACCCAAGTTGATTATCAAGCTGGCGGCTACGGCGTGAATCCGGATTTGGATGCGATTGAGAAAGAAAAAGTTTTTCTTACTTCTTATAAGATCTGGCAAATGCCCATGGCCGGTAAAAGGGTTTTCGGCACCTGGTTCAATGTAGCAGCCGGCAAAACCGGGGTTTTAAATTTGAAATATGAGACGCCGAAAAGGGGAGCTTTTGTTCTTAATGCCGGGGAAACTTATGGTTTTGTTTTTGAGAATCAAGCCGGGGCGAAAAACAAGCTCGAGATTTCAATTGGCGCGCCGTTAGGTTTTATTTGGCAAGAATCAAACGCCTCGTTTTTCAATTATGAAACCGATGACCCCGAAGGCAGGATTTTATTGAATTTAACTTTACTAAAGGCGGCTGAACAGCAATAATGATTAGTATGAATTCCGAGGTCAGACAACGTCAAAACTGTCAGCAGGAATTCTGGATTGAACCGGAGGATTTTCAGTTTTACGAAAGGATAAACGTCTCGCCGCCGACGTGGTGTCCGGATTGCCGACGGCGGCGGAGAATGGCCTGGAGAAACGATTACAACTTTTATAATCGGCAATGCGGATTATGCGACCGGAATATCATCTCCATTTATTCACCGGACAAGCCGGTTCCGATTTACTGCAATAAATGCTGGTGGTCGGATAAATGGGACCCCAAAGTTTACGGTCAGGAAATTAATTTTTCCAAGCCATTTTTTGCCCAGTTCCGGGAACTTTTAAATCGGGTTCCGGCCCTGGCTATTTTGAATGATAACAATATCGCGAGCGTCGGATGCGAATACACGAATTATTTTGCCTTAGGCAAGAACTGTTATTTAACGATGAATTCCTGGAAAGTGGAAAATTGTTTTTATTGCTACTACATGGTGGATGCGAAGGACATGGTGGACGTAATGACAGTGTTCTCAAATGGTAGAAACATTTACGATTCAATTTCCGTGGAAGAAAGCAATTCGTGTAAATACATCTTTAATTCCAAGCTTCTTATTGATTGTGCTTTTTGTTATGATTGTCGCGGTTGTACAGACTGTTTTCTTTCAGTTGGGTTGAGGCACAAAAAATATTACGTGAAAAACAAACCCCGTTCCAAGGAAGAGTATGAGAAAATTTTGGCTAGTTATAAATTAAACACTTGGAGTGGAATGCAAAAAGCCAAAAAAGAATTTGCCGAGTTCATAATCAACTTTCCGCGCCGACCGGCCAATTTCAACAATTGCGTCAATTGCACCGGGAATTACCTTGTTAATTCCAAGAATGCCATCAGTTGTTTCAATGCAATCCGGGTTGAAAATTCCAAGTTTTTTGAAAACGGAGACACCATAAAAGACAGCTATGACTGTCATAGCGGAGGCGAACAAGAGTTGTGTTGCGAAGGAATCAATCCTGATAATTCCTATGGAACGCATTTCACGTCTTATTGTCATAAAGACCGGAATGTTTTGTATTCTAACAGTTGTCAAACATCAGAGGAATTATTCGGTTGCGTGGGACTCAAGAACGCGAAGTATTGCATTTTCAACAAGCAATACGATGAAAAGACATATTACGAATTAAAAGCGAAGCTTATCGACCAGATGAAAAAAAGAGGGGAATGGGGTGAATTTTTCCCCATTGAACTTTCTACTTTCGGATATAATGAAACTCTTGCCCAGGACGGTTATCCTCTGGTAAAAGAAGAGGCTTTAGCAAAAGGATACCAGTGGCAGGATAAACTCCAATTCACGACAGGGAAAGAGACAATCAAACCAGGAGAAATACCGGAAAGCATCAATGACGTTTCTGATTCAATCACGAAAGAGATTCTCATTTGTAATCAATGCAGTCGGAATTACAAAATTCTTGAGGGAGAACTTTTGTTTTATAGGGTAAATAAGATACCGATTCCAAGAGAGTGTTTTTTCTGCCGGCTTAAAGACAGATTAGAAATGAGGAATCCGGTTAAGTTGTGGCATCGAAGATGTCAGTGTGCTGGCTTGAAGTCAGAAAATGGAGTTTATCAGAATACAATCAGCCATCAACACGGTTCAAGTCATTGTCCCAATGAGTTTGAGACTAGTTATGCGCCAGAAAGAAAGGAGATTGTGTATTGTGAAAGTTGTTACAATTCTGAAGTAGTGTGATAAAAATAACTTTCATCTCTTCGAGTCCGAGCTTCAGAGCCGAGGGCCTGAGCGTATCGAAGGGCGAAAGCTGTTATAACGCCGAGGTGGTTTGAATGGAGTGCTTTGCCGCGGCAAAGCATTATGACAGGGTATGGCAAACAAAATAAAAAATGGAAAAATCCAGCAGTCATATTAGAAATTTTGTAATTGTTGCTCATGTTGACCATGGGAAATCTACTTTAGCTGACCGGTTTTTAGAAATTACTGGCACGGTTCCAGCGCGCCAGATGAAAGAACAGTATTTGGACCAGCTGGAACTGGAACGAGAGCGGGGGATTACGATTAAAATGGCGCCCGTCAGGATGCTTTATAAGCATCCTTCACAGATAAACGCAGATAATGACGCGGATCAGCGCGGATTACTTTATGAGGATTTAACTTATAAAATGCGAGGGGCGATTTTTAACGTTTATAATAAGTTAGGCCCTTCATTTAAAGAAAACGTTTATGGTAATGCTCTCGAAGAAGAATTTAAAAAAAATGGATTGGAATATGAAAGAGAAAAATCGATTGATATTATTTATGAAGGGAAGAAAATCGGAGTTTACAAGCCCGATTTTATTGTGGAGGGTAAAATTATTTTAGAAATAAAAGCACAGCCATTTATTGGTAAGCTAGAGATTAAACAGGTTTGGCACTACCTTAAAGGATCCTCTTATAGATTGGCTTTATTAGTTAATTTTGGGTCGAGGGAGTTGCAAATTGAGAGAATCGTTTACGATGCTATCCGCGAAAATCCGCGTTTTGATCCGCGTAAATCCGCGCAAGTTGAGTATATTCTCAACTTGATTGATACGCCCGGTCATTCGGATTTTTCTTACGAAGTTTCGCGGGCTTTGGCCGCGGTGGAAGGCGCGATTTTACTTGTTGACGCCACCCAGGGCATTCAAGCCCAGACGTTGGCTAATTTTCGGTCGGCTCAAGCAGCTGGTCTTAAAATCATTGGCGCGGTGAATAAAATTGACCTTTTCCCGGATAATAATGACTCTCGGCTGGAGAATGCCGTTAGAGACCTTGCCGAATTATTGGGCGTTGCAAAAAATGAGATTTTTTTGGTTTCTGGGAAGACCGGCCAAGGCGCCAAGCAACTTTTGGATGCAGTGGTTAGTAGAATACCGTTTCCAAAAATTGCAATTTCTAATTCTCAATTTTCAATTTCTAATTTCGCGCGGGCTTTGATTTTCGATTCTTTTTACGATAATCACAAAGGCGTTGTGGCTTCAGTCAGGATTTTTAACGGAAAAATTGAAGAGAGTGACGGGATTAAGTTGCTCGCTACTGAAACCGATTCCAAAATAAAAGAAACAGGTTATTTCACGCCTCAGTTAAAGCCGGTTCCGGAATTATCTCAAGGGGAAATCGGTTATATTGCCACCGGCATTAAAGACCCCCAAAGGATAAAAATCGGAGATACAATAATTACAAATAACAAATCACCTGCCTGGCCGGCAGGCAGGCAAACAACAAATTACAAAACTTATGCCCTGCACGGTTACAAAGAAGCGCAGCCGGTTGTTTTCGTTTCTTTTTATCCGGAAGAAGCCGATGATTATGAATCGCTGCGAAGCGGTTTGGAGAAACTGCATTTGAATGATTCGTCGTTGAAAATTGAGTCGGACCAAAACGAAGTTTTGGGCCGGGGTTTTAAGGTCGGGTTTTTGGGCCGGCTTCATTTTGAAATAACCAGTGAGCGGCTGAAGCGCGAGTTTTCAATTCCGACAATCAACACTTTTCCTTCGGTGCTTTATAAAGTAAAAGTGAAGGGTGTTTGGCGGGAAATTGTGAAGCCCGAGGATTTACCGGAGGAGTATGAGGAAATTTTTGAGCCGATGATAAGCATTGAAATAATCGTTCCTTCGGAATACGTGAAAAAGATTTACCCGCTTCAGAATATGTTCAGGATGAGCGGGATTGTCACCGAAATTTTTCATGAGCGAATCAAAATAAAGGCAAAAATGCCTCTGGCAGAGCTGGTAAGCGATTTTGACGATAAATTAAAGTCGGTTACCCGGGGCTTTGCGTCTTTCAGTTACGAATTAATCGGTTATGAAAAAGCGGACATTGTGAAAGTTGACATTTTAGTGGCCGGCAATTTGGTGTCGGGGCTCAGCCGTTTTTTCCCGAGGCAAAGTTACGAACGGGAAGCAAGAACTACGGTTGAGCGGCTAAAAAAACTTTTGCCGCGCCAGCAGTTTGCCCAATCTCTTCAGGCGTTTGCCGAAGGACGAGTGATTGCCAGAGAAGACATTCCGGCTCTTCGGAAAGACGTGACTGGTTATCTTTACGGCGGCGACCGGACCCGAAAAATGAAACTTTGGAAAAAACAGCAGCGGGGCAAGAAAAAATTGAAAACAATGGCCAAAGTGAGGATAGCGCCGGAGATTTTTAAAGAGCTTTTGAATAAGTAGCGGCTTAGTTAGCGCCTTTAAAATTCAGGAAATTGCTGATATAATGGTTTTATGAATTTCTGGAAAGCCGGCGTTTTAGTCGTGATTTTGGCTGTTTTGGCGTTGGGTATTTACAGCCTGGTCAGTAAAAATCAGGCGCTTGGAAAAAAGGCGGGCGAGCTCGGGGCATCTTTGCAAAAACTGCAGGACGAGAATGACTATTTGGCATCCCAGATAAAATATTTTGAGCATCCGGAAAATCTGCTTAAGGAATTGAAGTCACAATTTAACTATCGCGAAGCAGGTGAAAAGCTGATAATTATTGTGCCAAGCGCCACTGGTACGCGGCCATAGTTTAGCGGTAGAATGACTGCTTCCCAAGCAGTAGGTGCGAGTTCGATTCTCGCTGGCCGCACACAGGTTCCCTGCCTGCCGGCAGGCAGGAATTCCCGTATCCCGCACAGGCCGAAGTAGTTCAGTGGCAGAACACTACTTTCGTAAAGTAGGAATGTGGGTTCGATTCCCTCCTTCGGCTCAATTTTATGAATTTTAATCCCAAAATTGTGACAATTTCAGTTCTTGCCGGTGCGGGCGGTGATGATGCCAAGGATTGGGCAAAAATGCTTTTGCGGATGTATGATAAGTTCGCTGACCTGAAAAATTGGAAGAAGCGGTTTATTAACGACACGACTTTGGAAATAAAAGGCCAAGGCGTTTACGAGATTTTGAAGAATGAATCTGGCGTGCACCGCTTGGTGCGCATTTCGCCGTTTGATGCCAAAGGTTTAAGGCACACTTCTTTTGCCTTAGTGGAAGTGTTGCCGGAACTGCCGGCGCCGGAAGCTACTCAGTTGAACATTCCGGAAAAAGATTTACGCGTTGAGTTTTATCGTTCGGGCGGGCCAGGCGGTCAAAACGTTAATAAAGTGGAAACGGCGGTAAGGTTGGTTCATTTGCCGACTGGTCTTACGGCTTCTTCTCAAGCCGAGCGTTCGCAAGTTCAGAACCGGGAAAAAGCGTTGAATCTCTTAAAAGCAAAACTTATGAAGCTCATGGAAGAAAAACACGAAAAAGAAATCAGTAATTTAAGAACGCGAGTAGCGCCGGAATGGGGTCATGAAATCCGTTCGTATGTTTTGTATCCTTACAAGCAGGTGAAAGACCATCGCACCGGCCGTAAAGTTTCAAAAGTTGAGGATATTTTAAACGGCGACCTTGATATTCTTTTTGAAAACGGTAAAATATAAATAATTCGCATGATAACATTTCAAAACGTTACCAAAACTTACAATCACAATATGGTGGCTTTGGACAAGGTGAATTTCAAAATTCAACCCAATGAATTCGTGACCATTGTCGGCCGCTCCGGCGCCGGCAAATCAACCATCATCAAGCTCCTTATTGGCGAGGAAAAGCCGACTAAGGGGCAAATTTTTTTTGGCGCTTATGAAGTCAATAAACTGACTTCAAAGCAGCTGCCGGAGTTCAGGCGCCATGTCGGCGTTATTTTTCAGGATTTCCGACTCCTTGCCCAAAAAACCGTTTTTGAAAATGTGGCTTTTGCCTTGGAGGTTGAGGGCCGGTTCCAGAAAGATATTGATGAAATGGTTCCTCAGGTTCTTGATATGGTCGGCATTAAGGATAAGGTGCTCAATTTTCCAGCCGAACTTTCCGGCGGCGAAAAACAAAGAGTGGCTCTTGCCCGGGCAATGATTAACCGGCCCGATGTTTTGGTGGCTGACGAGCCGACCGGCAATCTTGACCCGTTTAACACCTGGGAGGTGATTAAACTTCTTTTGAAAATTAATGAATTGGGGAGTACAGTTATTTTAGCCACTCATAACAAAGAAATCGTGAATACCCTCGGCCGGCGGGTCATCAGCATTGAAGCCGGCAAAGTCATTAAGGATGAAGAAAACGGAAGATTTATTTTAGACCAAACTTGAACGGTATAAAAAAATGTTAGTTACGCTTTCAAGAATAATCAAATACGGCGTTCAAGGATTTTTAAGAAACAGCTGGCTTTCGGCCTCAACCATAATTATCATGATTTTGGCTCTTTTGGTTTTTGAAGGGTTGATTATTTTTAACGTGGTGGCGAAAAATACCATCAGTTCGCTTCAGCAAAAAATAGACATCAGCGTTTATTTTAAAAGCAACGCTTCGGAAGACGACGTTCTTAATTTGAAGAAATCCCTTGAGGGATTAAACGAGGTGAAGAGCGTTGAGTATATTTCCCAAGAAAAAGCCCTTGAGGATTTCAAAATCCGTCACGCCAGCGAAGAGACCATTACCCAGACCCTTGAGGAATTGGATAAAAATCCGTTGCTTGCCTCTTTAAACATCAAAGCTCAGGACCCGAGTCAATACGGCGCGATTGCCGATTATTTATCCAATCAGTCGCTTCAAAATTTAATTGAGAAAGTCAGCTATGCCCAGCACCAGGTCGTGATTGAACGCTTGACCGCCATTGTCGGCACCATGAAAAAAGGCGGCATCGCTCTTACGGTTTTTCTGGCTCTGCTGGCAATAATCGTTACTTTTAACACCATTCGTTTGGCGATTTATTCCAACAGCGAGCAAATCGGCATTATGCGCTTGGTTGGCGCTTCCAATAGTTTTATCCGGGGGCCGTACGTAGTTGAAGGAATTATTT
>Ga0210057_1001307_pt1 | contig 38158 bp, 31 predicted proteins | sample CryGeyCG2114_010_2_FD_183968 | JGI IMG/M metagenome (GOLD analysis project Ga0210057, IMG submission 183968) | Groundwater microbial communities from aquifer - Crystal Geyser CG10_big_fil_rev_8/21/14_0.10 (SPAdes) (version 2) | ecosystem: Environmental > Aquatic > Deep subsurface > Groundwater ... | reverse complement strand
TTTTTCTTTGGATTTTATTCTTTTTATTTTTTGAATTTATTTTTTTTAAGAATTTAACTCTTTACAATTTTTTTTGTTTAATCTTTAAACTATTTTTATTTATTTCTTGTTTTTTCCAAAAGCAAAATAATGCCTTGAATCTGTTTCAATGACTTTTTTATTATTTATTTTTTGTAATTCAAAGAATTTTTCAAGTTCTGATTCAAGTTCTTTTTCTTCCAGAAAACAATGAATTACTCCTTTTTCTCTTCCGCTTACCGGAACAAAAGTGTTTTCTTTTTCTGAGTAAAACCATTTTTCTTTGTCAACTAAATTAATAAAAATATTTTCTTTTTCTTTTAAAAGATATTTTTTTGGAGTGTGAGAAACAAAAAACAACCCGTTTTTTTTCAGTATTCTTGATATTTCAGCCAAGCATTTAGTTATTTCTTTTTTTGTTCCATGGTTTATTGCAGAAAAACAAATTACACAATCAAAAAAATCGTTTTCATAGGGAAGAGTTTCATACATATTCCCTATTTTCAGTTTGCTTTCATCAATTTTTTCACTGCATTTTTTTATTGCGGTTTTTGATGCATCAAATGCATAAACATCAAATCCTTTTTCCTGCAATAAAAATGAGGCTCCCTTACATGGCCCGCAACCTAAATCAAGAATTCTTTTAATATTATTTTTTTCTATTATTGGGAGAGCATAATTAATGTGGTTTGAAATAAATTTTTTAGAGTCCTTGTTTTTCCATATTTCTTCGTAAGCTGGATGCATATAACTTCTGAAAAACAAAATTATTATTAACCCTTTTAACCCTTTATTTAATTGATTATTTATTGTTTAGTGTTGTTTATGAAAAATAAATTATTTTGTTTGATTATTTTTTTATTACTGTTATCCAATGCTTTTGCTGTTCTCCCTAAAGGAGGAATGAAAGTTTTTGCTGTTACAACTGAAGGAACTGCTGTTACAGCTGACTTGTATTTGACTATTGAATCAGGCACAGGAGAAATCTGGACTAATGTAAACCCTTTAGTGGGAACAACAACTCAGAGCGCGGCAATAACTGCAGTTCAGGTTGCAGGAAATTATTCTTCTGAAACAAAAAACCTTGACTTTAAGTTTGACATTGATTCTGATGCTTCTATAGTTGAAGGCCCTAGTGCGGGGGCAGCAATGGCCTTATTAACTATTTCAATGCTTCAAAACAAAGTTTTAAATCCAAAAGTCGGAATGACTGGAACAATTTCAAGCCAAGGAAAAGTCGGGCCTGTAGGAGGAGTTTATGCTAAAACAGAGGAAGCAAAAAATCAGGGATTAAAATTGTTTATGATTCCTGCAGGAGAAGCAAGACAAGTGATTAAAGAAGATGGAACAGTTAAAACAGTTAATTTAGTTAATTATGCAGCAGAAAACTGGTCAATGAAAGTAGTTGAAGTTGCAACTATTGATGAAGCATTAAAGTTTGCTTTTTCTGAAATAGAACAAATTGATGTTAATACTTCTGGTCAGCCTGAAATAAAAGAATTTATTCCAGTGACTTTGCCTGAATCAGCTGATTTGAAAATAATGAAAGAGTTATCTAAGGGAATGATGGAAAACGCTAAAATTACTGTTAAAGGAGCAAGAAATGCTTTATCTAACACTGCTTTAAGTGATGCAGAAATTTCTTTTTTGCTTTCAACTTTGAATTCTTCTGAACAGGCTTTAATTGAAGGAGAAACATTGTATGAAAAAAATTATTTGTATTCTGCTGCAAACAATGCTTTTATTTCAAAAGTTTATGCTTCTTTGGTTAAAGATGTAGCAGAAAACCCTTCTATTCTGAATTCTGATTCAAAACTTTTTTCTTTGAAAGTCAATTCATTAAAAGATAATGTTGAATCACTAAAACAAAACCTTGATGCTTTTGTTCCATTGGATTTCATTGAATGGCATATTGCCGCAAAACAAAGATTGTTGTGGGCTGAAATTAATTTAGAGAAAATACAAAATGTCTCTGAAATAGTAATTGATGTCGGAGCCAAAACCCAGGAAACAGATCAAATGAAAAAAATTGAAGAATATGAATTTGCTTTGGCATGGTATGATGCCGGATTAGAGTTATACAATAAAACAAAGGATTCAAAAAAGAAAGTTGAAATAGATGATGCATTCAAAAATTATTCAGATAACTATATTATTGCTTCAGAGGAATCAATTAATTCTATTCCGGAAGACCAAAGAACTGATTTGGAGAGAAGACTTAGTTCAGCTAAAAAAGCCGATTATTATTCATGGTATCTGGTTACTGCATTTGATTCTGCTTCAACTTATGCTTTAATTAAAGCTTCATTGGAATCAGAAAACCTTTCATTAGACGAAGCTTCTGCTTTACTGGAAACAAAAATAAATGAAGTTGATGCAAATCTTTCATTAAAGCAGTCAAAAGAAAAGCCTTTTATCTGGACAAGACTTTACTTGGATCACGCTAAATATTTTTTGCGTTCAGCTAAATTTTATGAAGAACAAGATTATGCTTCAACTGCTTTAGAGAAAGTCAAAAGCGGGTTGTCTTTAGTTTATCTTTCAGAAGAATTATTTACTGTATCTGATTCAGTTTACTCTTATTATGGTTCTTTCACTGAAAAAGATTTTATTGGAGCAAAAAAACCATTGATTTCTTCTGAACCAAATTTAGTTGATTCTTTATTGATTGCTTCAGCTTTTGTTTTATTGACTTTAATTTTAGTTATTGCAGGGTATTTAATAATCAGAAAAACAAAAGAACAGTCTCTGGAATCACAGTTAGATGAAATAAGGAACTTAAAAAGGCAGGCAGATAACATGTTTTTTACCGGAAAAATTTCAGAAGAAAAACACAGTGAATTAAATCAAGGGTATTCCCAGCAAATAAATGATTTAAGATTAAAGATTGGGGAAGTTTCAACTCATTTAATTCAATCAGAAGAACTAAAAGAAGAAGCTAAAGCAAGAGAAAGGGCTATAAGGGATTTAAAGAAACTAAAAGACAAAAAACTGATTTCTTTAAGAGAATATGATGTTGAATATGACAAGCTTTTTTTAGAAGAACTGAATTTAAAGAAAGACTCTGAAGAAGAAATAAATCATTTAAAACAGGATAAAAAGCAGGCAACTAAAAAAACAAAAGAACTCAAAGCAAAAACAAATAAAGTAAACACTGCTAAAACTTTAAATAAAACAAAAAAATAAAGTTTTTCTAACTCTTGAATTTAGTTACTGCAAAAATGATTATTCCTATTATTAGTATTCCTGCTAATGCTAGTGTTGTTGGGCTTGTTGGTGGTTCTGTTGTTGTGCATGTTTGTGGTGTGTTGCATGAACTCCATGTTCCTGAAATACAGGATTGTGTTCCAGTGCATTCTTCTGTTTCACAGGATTTTGTTTCTCCTTTTGAGTTAGTGAAATAAGTTTTTAGTGCGTATTCTATTTTTGCTTTGTTTAGTGGATGTCCTTTGTTGTCTGTTACTGTTATTGTGAATGCTTGGTCGTTTTCTAGTTCTGTTGGTGTAATGCTTACATCAAATTCGTTTAATGGTGTTGTTCCTTGGTTATTGGTTGTTGTGCATGTTTTTGTTTGTCCTGTGCTGCAGATGCATGTTTGGGTTTCAGGAGGCTTGTTATTTGTTGTTCCGCAGTTTGCTAAATCTGTGCATGTTCTTGTTTGGTTTCCGTTTAAGCATGTTGTCCATGCTGTGCATATCCAGTTTTCAATGCATGTTGGGCATCCGTCGTTTGGTGTGTCATTGCATGTTTCCCATGTTCCTGTTGTTGTGCATGTTTGTGTTCCTGGACAGGATTCTGTTGTAGTGCATGATTGTGTTTGTCCATTAGTGCAGGTAATGTTTGTTGTTGTTCTGGAAACAGTATTTGAGGTTGTTGACCAGTTTGGTATTTCGTCTGCTGTTTTTATTGCAAAATAGTATAGTGTATTGGAATTTAGTCCTGTGATTGTTGTTGATTGTGTTGTTCCGGCAATTAAAGGAGTTGGTTATCCTGTTGTTTGTGTTGCTGAACTAAAGTTTGTTGATGTTATGGTTGATGTTGAGTATCTTAAGTCATATTGTGTTGCTGTTCCGGTTCCTGAGTCGTCTCCTGGGGAAGTCCAAGTTAAAGAACATGAATTGTTTGTGCAAGAATTAACTGATAAGTTTGTTATTGTTGAAGGAGCTATTATATCAGGACAATTATCTCCTGAAATATCATTGCATGTTCCCCATACTCCTGAAGAACAAGTTTGAGTTCCAGGACAAGACTGTGTTGTAGTGCAAGATTGTGTTTGTCCTGTAGTGCATGGAGTAGTATAAAATGTTTCAGTTTTAGATGCATTTAAAGTAACACTTCTTGTTTCATTAAAGCTTCCTGAAGTAACTGTAATTGAATAAGGAGAATAATTTGTTCTTCCAGAAGAAGACTGTCTGAATTCAATTAAAGTTTGTTGCGGGATTCTTCCATTTGAACCAGTTGTTCCAATAAAAGCTTGTCCTTGTGGTCCAGTAATTGTTACTTGCGCACCATTAACTCCTTGAGTTCCATTAGAAACAAATACATCTAAATACCATTGGACATTAAATGCGTCTCCATTAATATAAAAATCTGGAGGACTAGAAAAAACGCTGTCAACTAAATAAATGTCATGGCCTTGATTAGAATAAGTATAACCTGTTCTTCCATCAGGATCACATCCTGAAACACAAGGCAAAAAAGTATTGCTTCTAAAGTAAATTGATTCATAAGGATAATTTACTCGAATTTTATGGTAAGTTGAATAAATAGTATTATGATGGATGTCAGGTCCTTCAATTGTCTGGTCATAAAAAAATATTCCTATTCGTCCACTAAATGTATTGTTATAAATTTCTCCTGTAACACGCATTGCAGGAGAAGCACCAAAAACCATTGCAGTTTTAGTGTTATAAACTGACTTAAAGACATTGTCATGAATACTAATGTTTAATCCTGATCTGACTCTTAAAGGACTTCCATCAGAATCATCAGCATGAGTGTCATAAGATAATACTGTATTACCATATATTTCAACATTTTCTGTAGGAGGGTTTTCTTCAAAATAAATTCCTCTTGCATTCCAGCCATCAATATTAATTTCATTATCATGGATTTTGCTGTTACTCCCAACATTAACTGTTGATAATGTCCCTCCGTTTGGATATTCATCTAAATCTATTCCATTAACAATATTATTGTAAAAATCAGCATTAATTGGAATTGAAACCCCCCAAGATCTAGAGCCTCCAGAAGGACAACCAACTTTTGTTGGATTAAAAGTATTATCATAAATATTGAAAACACTTTCAGGATAATACTGTCCATATTCTGTTCCTAAATCAACAATTCCATTACAACCAGTAACAGAAATAGTGTTATTAAAAACTTCTGCAGAACGCACTATCCATAAACTTCTGATTTGGTCTGCATTTCCAGTAATTGTATTGTCATTAATTATATTTAATTCACTTTGTCTTGAAGTAACAATTCCTCTGCCAGAATAACCTTGAACTGAAATTGTATTATGATGCAAATGAGCATAGTCTCCATCAACACTTATTCCTGCTCTCCAATCATCTCCTACTCCAGGACCAGGAGCAGTCCCATCATTAATTATACAATTTTTTACTTCCACATTATTTCCTGAAACATAAACTCAAGAACCTCTTGTTCCGGTTGAATGAGTAATTGAATGATTTTGACAGTCTAAAACAATGTTGTTTTCAGAAATAGTCAGACAACCAGAAGAACTTGAAATATTTCCAGTTAACTCATATAAAGTTCCATTACTGCTTAAAGTTTGACTGCAACTGCTTACAGGTAAGCCAAAAACTGAATTAAATAAAATTAAAAAAAACAAAACTGAAATTAAATGAATTTTTTTAGCCATAAACTTCCTACTTAATAAGAGTATTTCTTTATTAAATACTTTCTTTTTTTTTGAATTTGGTTGTTTGCGTGTTTTTTTTATTAATTGCTTTTTTTTTGAATTTGGTTATTGTTGTGTTTTTTTATTGAATACTTTTTTTTTATTCCTTTTCCGTTTTTTTTGATTTTATTCTTTTTTTTTGAACTGATTCCTTTTTTTTTATTGATTTTTTTTAAAATTGCCTGTATTTTCTTCAATTCTTTTTTTGTTTCTTTTTTTTCAGCTTCTTTTTGAATTGTTTTTTTAAAGCTTTTTTCAGCTTGTCTGAATTGATTCTGCTGGTTCTTTTTTTTCTTCCAAATTTTCCTGTTCAATTTTTTCTTTTAATTTTAATCCAATTACAGAACTTTTTTGTTCATTTAATGTTACTCCAATAATCTGGTTAGATTCTTTTATCAGTGAATCATTATGAGTTATTGCAATAAACTGGCTTTTCCTGCATACTTCTGCAATCATTTTGCTTAACTTTAATGAATTAGTTTTATCTAATGCTGCATCTGCTTCATCAAAAATATAAAATGGAGCAGGTCTGAACAGCTGAATTGAAAACAGAAATGCCAATGCAGTTAAAGTTTTTTCTCCTCCGCTCATTGAATCAATATTAATCATTTTTTCCTGGTCATATTTTGCTTCAATTAACAATCCAGAGTTATTTATGTCTGCTTCGTCAGTCAATTTCAGTGTTCCTTCTTTTTCTCCTAAAGAATAAAATGTTTTCTTAAAATGCTCGTTCACCTGGTTAAAGCAGTCAATAAAAGCCGTAGCCCTTTTAATCTCAATTTTTTCAATCATATCAAGTACTGCAATTCTTTCTTGGTCAAGTTTTTCTGATTTTTCTTTTATTTCAATTAATTCTTTTGTTTGCCCTTCAAAAGAATCAATTGCTTTCATGTTTACTGCGCCTAATTCAGTAATCCTTTTTTCTATTCTTCCAAGTCTTTCCTTTAATTCCCCTAACTCTTTTCCTGTAATTAATTCTATTTCTTCAAATCCTTTTATTTCCTCGCTTAAATCAGCAATCCTTACCTCATTTTTTGAGTTATCAATTCTCACTTCATTTTCTTCTCTTGAAAATTTTGAGATATTTGCGTCATTTTTATGCTTTTTTTCTTTTATTTCTTCAATTTTTTTGTTCACTTTATCTTTTTCTTCATAAAATAAATGGCTTTGCTTGTTTTGTTTTTCCAGTTCAATAGTCAGATTCTTTATTTTTTTTTCTATTTCAGTTATTTTTTCTTCTTCTAAACCAATTGTTTTTTCTGTTTTAAGTATTTCTTCTTCTATTTCATTTATTTCTGTTCCTGAATCAGTTTTGTTTTCTTCTTTTGTATTTAAATTTTCTTTAATTGACTCTTTTTTTAATTTCATTTTTTCCAGTAAAACTTTTTCAGCATTAACTTCCTGAATCAGCCTGCTTTCACTTTTAATTTCTTCTTTGAATTCATTTAATTGTTTTCTTGTTTCTTCTCTTGTGTTTTTTATTCCTTCAAGCAATTCATTTATTTTTTCTTTTTCTTTTACTGCTTCTTCTAATGAATTTTCTGCTTTGTTTTTTTCTTTAATTATTTTTTCTTCTCTTTCCATGCTCCCTAATTCATCTAATGTAAGCAGAATTTCTTTGATTTCTTTTTCTATTTTGTTTTTAATTACTTTCAGTCTGCCGATTTCTTCTTTTATTTTTGGATTATTTTTTTCTATTTCATCCAGTTCTTTTTCCATTTCCTTTAATTTTTTTTCTGTTGCTTTTAATGAAACGCTTTTTTCCTTTAATTTCTGATTGTTTAAATCTTCCTGGATTTCTTTCAGGAAACCTGAATGCATTTTGATTTCTTTTTCCAGTTTTTCTCCTTCGCTTTTTTTGCTGTAAAACCTTTCTTTTTCTCTTTCTAATAATGCGCTTTTTTTCTCTAACTCCTGTTCTATTTCAGTTATTTTTTCTTTTATTTCTTCAATTCTTTTTTGTTCTTCTTCTGCTTTTATTTCTTTTCCTTTTACTTCTCTTTCAGCATTATTAATTTTTTCTTTTATTTCTTCTAATTCTTTTTTCAGGTTTTCCTGTTTTTCTTTTTCTTTTAACTGTTTTTCGTTGATTGAATGAATCCTGTTTTTCAGCCTGTTAATTTGCTCTTTTTTTGAGTTAATCCTTTCTTCTGTTATTTTTTTCTCTGATTTTGTTTCTTCTATTTCCATTCCCACTCCGGAATAAGTTTTTTCTTTTGCTTCAATTATTTTGTTGTTGATTTCTTCTATTTTGTCTGTTAATTCTTTTTCTTCTTTTTCTATTTCTTCTCTTTTCTTTTGAGCTAATTCAATTTTTTCTTTTATTTTATCTATTTTTCCTTTATGTTCTTTCATGTTTTCTTCGATTTTTTTTATTTCTTTTCTTAAAATTGTTGCTTTAACCTGCTTGTGCTCTTTATTTAAGTTTTGGTATTCTATTGCGGCTTTTCTTTCTTTTTCCAGTTCTTCCAAGTAAGTTTCTCTTTCTTTTAACACAATATTTACTTCTTTTATTTTAGTGTTTACTTTTTCTAATTCTTTAATTGATTCATCTTTTTTGTGGTCAAATTCGCTTAATCCAGCCAAATCATCTATTATTTCTCTTCTCTGCCCTGGATTCATTTCAATTATTTTAGTTACGTCTCCTTGCACAACAATATTATATCCTGTTGCGCTGACCCCTAACTCAGTCAGCAAAGAAATTGTTTCATTTAATGTGGCTCTTTTTGAGTCAATCCTGTAAACTGATTTTCCTTGTTTGTCTATTGTTCTTGAAAGCAGGTATTTTTTGTCTGGCTGGTTTAATTCGACTTCAACTAATCCATAGCTTTCTTTTGCTTCATTATTAACCAAATCCACTAACTTTGATGCTCTCATCATTTTCAGTGAAGTCATTCCCAAAACAAACATTATTGCATCCAAAATGTTGCTCTTGCCTGATCCATTGCTTCCGGCAATTGTTGTAAAACCTTTGCTGAATGGAATAACTGCCTGTTTAAAAGACTTGAAGTTCTTTAACCTTAGTTTGCCGATTCTGACTGAAGACATTTTTTTCACTTGCTTTTATTTAAATAGAATAAAGGAAAAACTATGTTAGTATAAGTTAAAATTATTAAAGTAAAAATCATTTCAACTATAATCATTAATTCGTTTTCTCCGAAATCTGTGTTTAAAATTATAATGTAAATCTGGCTTAATACAAAATCAATTAATGCTATGCCGATTAACAACAATATTACTGAAAAAAAGTTTTTCCCTGAAAAATTCCAGCTTTCTTTGAATGCTTTTTTGATGTTTAATCCTTTTCCGATTAATGCCGGAACAAAAACAAAATGCAGTAACACAAATCCCATAAAAACTATTACTAAAAGCAAGATTATTGCTCCGAGAAATCCTGCTGCAAAAGCAAACAATGCCACAATCCATAAAACTATTGCAGAAAAAACAAAAATCAAGCCAAAAAACAATACTAATAAAATTATTTTCATCAGGTTTTTAACTGAAAACATTATTGAAGAAGTAATTGATTTGTTTTTTTCAAAAACATAGTTTGCAAGCGAAACAGACATCATTGTGGAAATAACTGAACTTATAATTAAAAATAATCCGACAAAAATTAATTCGCTTGGGTAACTTGCAATTAACTGAAAAGGCATTTTTTGCAGTTCAAATAACGGGTAGTTTGAAAAATTCAGAAAACTGAAAACTGTTTCAATTGCCTGGTCTTCAACCACATACCTGAAAATAAAGTCAATTAAAATAAATACAATTCCTGCAAGCAATACCACAGGTTTTTTCAATATCATCAAAACTGATTCAATCAAAGATTTAATCATTTTAATATAAAGGAATCTTTCCTTTTTATTTGTTTTGTATGGATTTTTTGTTGATTTCTCCCCCAAAACATTTTTATTTTCCAAAAACCTTTTAATTAACATGACTGCAAGAAATGGAATTTTGTTAATGATTAAGCAGTCTCCAGGAATAACATATAATTCCCTGCTGGGAAAGACTGCTTCAGATTTTGGTTCAATCAATTCGGCCCGTGCTTCTCTTTCCAGAACACTAAAAGATGCAGTTTCTTTTGGTTTGCTGAAAAAGAAAGACAACTTTTATTTCATTACAGACAAAGGAAATTCATCTATTTCTTTTGAAATGAAAAACAAATTGTTAATGAAATTAAACACTTCTATTTCTTCTCCAAAAAAAATCAATGAACTGGATTCAATTGTAGAACAACTGCATTTGGTAATTGAAAAATCAAAAAATAACCCAGACTTGTTAAGGGATGCAAGAACTTCAGCTTTATTTTATGTTTCTGATTTAAATAAAATGAATTCTCTTGCAAATGTTAAAATAAAACATCTGACTTATCTTTCAAAGATTCTGTCAAAACAGATTGATTCGCTAAAAAAACTGAATTTCAATGATTCTGTTTCTCTTCCAAAAGACAGGTCATCAGTTAAAAAAATTTCTTTGTTTTTTTCTTCTTTTGGTTTAAATGAGTTTTTTGTTGAATGCCCTGAAACAGTTTTTGACTTAATTTCAGAAAAGTTTTCAGTTAAATCCAAGAAACCAAATTTTTCCCTGAAAAAAGAGCATCTTTCAGATTTTTTTTCTTTTGCTTTTTCTCTGAATTACCCTCAAAATGAAAGCATTAAAATCTATTTTTCTTCAATTCAAATCAAAATTACTTCTTTTTCAATCAATATTTTTGGCCCATCAAAAGAAATAGAAAAACTTGTTGAAAACTAATTTATTAGGCAAGCCTAATATTATTTAAATCTTTTGTTGTATTGGTTCTTTTAGGAGGTGTTGTTATGTGTGGATGTTGTACTCCTAGACAATTCATTTCTAAAGAGGAAAAACTTGAAATGCTGAATGATTACAAGGACTCTTTAGAGAAAGAAACTAAAGGCGTTGAAGAAAGAATTAAAGAGCTAAAAAAAGCAAATTAATTCTTTTCTTTTTTTTATTTTTTTAAGGTGTTTAAAATGAAATTCTGTGGATGTAATTTTAAGTTAAGAAGAGGAAATCCGGATAACCCTCAGCTTATTACTGCCTTTGGCTGTAATCTCTGATTATGCGCCTAGCGGGAATCGAACCCGCAACTTAGGCTTGGGAAGCCTACATCTTACCACTGGACCATAGACGCAAAACCTTTTTTTCAAAAAGCTTTACCAAAACAACCTTTTTAAAAAAAAGGTTGAACAAAAAAAACTGTTTCAGCAAAACCTTTTTCAAAGGGTTTAACCAAAAGTACGACTTTCGGTCGTACTGAAATAAACAGAGTTATTGTTGTTTGAAAGATTATTTCTTGTTTTCGATTGCTCATTTTCCATATTCATTGTATTCTAATACTTCTGTTTCATTCCATCCGCAAGTATACCCAATTATTTTATTCTGGATTAAGCATTTTCTGTAATATTTCATTGAGTAAATTTTGTTAAATGTTTCTTTTTCTTTTATTTTGTCTGTGTTTCTTGTGGCCTTATCTTCAAAATTTAATGCAATAAACCTTAAATCGCTTTTCTCAAAAAACTCTTTTTCGTTTTCTATTTCCTGAAAAGTTAAATAATTCAGGCTTTCTTTTAGAAAAGAATTTTTTCCTGTGTTCTCAAAATAAAGTGAAGTTAAAATCCTTTCATTTAATCCAGTTGTATTTCTCATGTGCTCTGAAAAGCTTGGCTCGGCTAAAATGCTTCCTTTTTCAGTGAATTCTTCCAGGAATTTCATTGAACTAAAATCCTGTTTCATGGTGCTTGGATAAAATCCCTGAAAGCACATCACCAAAGAAGAACAAAACAAAATTAAAACATAAACTCCTGCATAAATTTTTACTTTTTTGTCAAACACTTGAATGCATGCTAAAACTATAATTGAACTCAAAGACAAAAACTTTATTTGTTCCCATGCCCTCAAAAAAGGAGTCAAGAAAACAGTTGTTAAAGAAATTAAACTCAAAAAAATAAAGTATTTCCAGTAATCCGCTTTCTTGTTTAAACCGTTTTTCCAGATAAAATAAATCAATGGAATAATCAGCAGGTAACTGATTAAAACTGAAACAAAAAAAGCCGGTTTAAAACTTAAAGAAACAAAATCCATTGCTAAATTAATGTCCTGATTATAGAAAACGCTTTCCCCGTGAAAAACAAAATAATAAATTACTGTAAGAAGCAATCCAAGCCCGACATAAATTAATTCTTTGATTTTTTTCCTTAAATAAAAAATCAATGGAATAACTGAAGCAATTATTATCAGGTAATTCCAAAGCAACCCGCTTGCATAAATTACTGCCCCCAGTTTTCCTTTGTTTTCATTAAATAAAAGAATTACTGCCGGCAGAAAAAAGAAAACAAAGTTTTCCGGACTGTCAAAAGCATATGCAATCAAAGAAGAACTAATTGCCGTCAGAAAAGCTGCAAGTAATGCTTTTCTTGTTCCGGCATATTTTCTGACAAAAACAAATACAGTTAAGATTGCCAGCAAAGAAATAATTGGCAGTAAAATCATCCCCAAAAAAAAGAAATCAAAGCCGGTAGCATAATGCATTATGTTTTGAAATACACTGTATAACGGAGGATAAATGTTTGCTCTTCCCCCCATGCTTTCATCCATTAAAGGAATTTCTTTTAATTCAAAAACTTTTTCTGCTATTCTTTGATGGTATGGCGCATCATAGCTCATCTGGGTGCCAAAAAGCATTACCGGAGCAAACCTTAACCCTAATCCAATCAATACAATCAAAATCAAAAATAGTGCTGTTTTTTTTTCCTGCATAAACTAATAATTATTGAAGAACATTATTTAATCTTTAGATGATGTGCTCTCTTTCTAAAAGTAGCTCAGAATTTTTAATCCTCTATAAATATTACCGCCCTATCAAAGATAGGGCAAAGTATTCCGTTACACCAGCACGAAAGCGGGTTTACGCAGGGAGAGAGATTCGAACTCCCGCGTCTTTTCAGACTCCGGTTTTCGAAACCGGTGCATTTAACCGCTCTGCCATCCCTGCAAACGTTTCGCCGTTTGAGCACGATGCGCAACATAAAGTTGCGCTAGCACGCCTTTATGGCGTGCACCGCACTAAACTGCCGGAACAGTTTCAGTCCTGCTGTCTTTATTTTTTTTCTTTTTTGCTTTTGCTAATTCAAACAATTCCTGCATTTCTTTTTTTTCAATTACTCCTGCAAGTTTTCCGTTTGAGTGAACTCCGATTAACTCAAAGTTTGTTGCCATAAATAATTCCATTGCTTTTTCTGCTTTAGCTGAAACAGGAATCAATGGAAGTACAACAGAAATCTCTGAAGCCTTTGTTTTGCCCCAATTTTTTTGGTTGACTTTTTTAATTAATTCTAAATCAATGTATTTTAATTGCTTTTCTTTGATTACAAATGCAAAAACATTTTCTTCTTGCATTAAATCAAATAATTCTTTTAAATTCAGGTTTTTTTGAAGCAAAGGAATTTCTTCTTTTATTATGCTTTTTAGGGTTATTCCGGTTAAAATTGATTTCATTTGCTGCAAGTCGTTTTCGTATTTTGAAGCAAAATAAATGAATACTGCTATTATTGCCAGAATTATTCCTCCGCCAAAAAAAACTGCAAAAACAAATAAAATTAATGCAATTATTTTGCTTATCATGGAAACAAATTTTGTTGCATTGGTTTTTCCGAATTTCATTGCAAGCAATGAACGCCAGACTCTTCCTCCGTCTAATGGAAGTGCCGGAAGCAATAAATTAAATGTTCCTAAAATTAAATTAACATACATTAAAGCAAAAACAGGGTAATGCATTAAACTAAAATCAAGATTCAATCTGTTTTCAATGAAATCCCATGGAAAAGGAATGAAATCAAATAAACTAACTAAAATAACTAAAACTATTACTACAGCAAAATTAAATAATGGCCCTGCAATTGAAATCAGGAACTCATCTATTGGCTTATCCGGAAAATTGTCTGTTAAAGCCATTCCTCCAATCGGAAGCAAAATGATTTTTTTTACTTTAATTCTTTTGCTGATTGAAACAATTGAATGACTTAATTCATGAAAAAAAACTGAAGTAAACAAAAAAACAATTAAAGTTATGCTTCCAAGTAAATTAACCGGATCAAAAACTGCAAGCAATCCAAACAAAAACAAAATAAAAAACACAAAAGTTGAATGCAGTTCAACCTGAATTCCTTCTATTCTTCCGATAACAAAAGACTTCATATAAGATTTTTAGTGCTAAAGCTAGTTAAAGCTTTTTAAAAAAAAAAGAAAAGTTTAGTTAGATTAATCCAACTAAACCTGAAGTACTTCCAGAACTTACTGCGCCTAATATTGATATTACTGCTGCTCCAAGTATGATGACCAATAAAATCAATATTATTATTGCCGGCAAGAATACTGTTAAAGCAGCTTTTCCCATTCCATACTGGTGAACTTCAGTTAAAACCAGTAAAAGCAAATAAAGTTCATAAAGCCCAATTAGTAATGAAAGTAACCCTACTAATGGAATTAGAGAAATTACTGAAGACAATATTGTTAAAGGCGCAGCATATAATGCAACCAAATAATATTGCTGTATTATTGTTCCTTTTCCTCCTAAAAGTTTAGCTATAATGAATAAAATTCCTTGTCCAATAATAGTTAATATTGAGCCAACAATTGCTGCACCAATTACTACCCCCACACCAGTAACTGTTATAGCCGTTCCAATGTTGATGAAAAGCCCTAACATCCCTAAAAGTCCTGAAATTAGAAATGCAATAAAATAGTATAGAATTCCTATTCCTACAGAAGCATTTGCTTTTTCTTTTACAAAAGTTTCTTTAGGATTCATTACAGCATTTTTCCATAATGAAAAAATATTTGTTAAATCCATTTAAATTTCACCTCACGAAATTAAATTAATTAAAGCTAATAAGTCAAAACTCATATTTAAACCTGATGTTCTGCTTTTTTTCCTTTATTCTTCAATTTTTTTCATTAAAGCTTCAGCGATTTTTTTTGCTTCTTTTTCTTCCGGAGTTTCTTTTATTATTATTTTTCCGCTTTTGAATAAAGAAATGTTTTTTCCTTTGAACTTTAAAATCAAAACAAAAGGCGTTTCAATATCAACCAATACTTCATTTTTTCTTAAGCTTTCAGCTACTTTCTCTAAATTTAATTCAGTTTTTTTTTTAGGCAGAAACTCGCATGCTGTCTTACTCATACAGCTTTTAGCAGTAAATTCGCTTAATTCCATTTTTTTCACTCACCCAAATCAGCTATGCGTTTTTTGATTTTCACTCAACCAGATCAGCCAAGTCAGCCCTGTGCTTTTTGATTGAATCTGATTCATAACGATAATGAATAAACCTTTTTACTCCATATAAAGCAATAATCAAAGCACAAAACAGCAAAAACCAGCCTAAATCTGTTGCCAGTTCATTTCCTTCAAAAAACTTGATTAAAGCAAAACCAAATGCCCCGACTGCAGCTGAAGTGTTAATAACAGCCAAAGTAGTCCTAAGCTTTGATTCAATTGTTCTTTCTTTTGCCAAAAGCACATCAAGCAGATGAGGGTTTTTCTGCATTAATTTTCTTTCTTCTGCCTGCCTTTGAGTTAATCCTGCTGTCATACATTCATAATACGCATTACTGCTTAAAATATTTATTCTTTTATTTCAGCATTATCTATTTTGCCGTCTCCGTCCAAGTCAATTCCTTCAACTATTTTTGACTGGAGTTTTTCGTTAAAAAAGTTTGGTTTAGCTATTTCATTTGAATGCCTGACCAATGCAATTATTGCTGCTTTTGTTCCGGCATTTCTGTTTCCTGCAATAACCATAATTTTTTTTCTGGCAAAAAAAGGATGCCTTATTACTTCAATAAAACCAACTGCATCTTCGTTAAACTCTTTTTTTGATGCTTTTGACTGAATAATCCATCTCCCCCCAAAAGGAATAAATCCTGCATTCAGTTTAGAGTTAACTGTTTTAGTTAAAGTATTAGTTAAAATCCCTCCAATCACAATCAAATTGCTGTTCTCGTTTTTCAGTGAATCAATTTCTGTATCCAAAAAAACTATTGGATACCTTAATTCTTTTGAAAGAGAACCAAAAAAAGCGCTTAATTCCACTGCCAGAAAAGCATCTCTTGCCCTTGCCTTAAAGCTTCCGTGAGGGTCAGGGGACCCAACAACAATTTTTGCATTAAATTTTCCTTTCTCAATAAACGGAGAAAAAAATTCTTCCAGTTTTTTATCCAGTTTTTTTTCTTTTCCGCTTACCTCAAATTCTTTTCTTTTTTCTTCTCCTGCAATCAAAGAAACTGCATTAAATTTTGCTTTAAAGTATTTGGCTAGTGCCCCAAACTTTTCTTCAGTTCTTTCAACTTCAATCAAATTATTTTTTTTCAGCTGATTAATGTAATAATACACTTTTTGTTCATGCAATCCCAGCTTTTTTGCTATTTCTGCAGAATAATAAGCTTTTTCATTCAATAACTGAAAAATTTTCCAGCCGGTTTTGGAAAGCAATGGCTTTAATTTTTCCGGATCATCAAAAATTTTTTCTTCCATTAATTTTCCCCTGAACCATTATTAAAAACATTATAGTGTTATTAACTTTTTATTATTAATGGTTTGTTTTTATTTTTAAACCTTTGTTTTCTGCTTTTGTTTTTCTTTTAATAGCCTGTTTTTAAAGTTTAACCGGCATTATTGTTTAATGTGCGGGATAGTCGGCTTCATAGGAGAACCAATTAAAGGAAAAATAATTACTGGTGCATTAAAAAAACTTGAATACCGTGGATATGATTCTTGGGGAGTTGCTTTTCTTTCTGGCAAAAAAATTACTTTTTTTAAAGCTGTGGGAGAAATAAATGGTATCCCAAAAAAAATTCAGGAAATTAAATCCGGTTTAGCAATAGGCCATACCCGCTGGGCTACTCATGGAAAAATTAATGAAGTTAATGCCCATCCTCATGTTTCTGCCGGCAACAAGCTTACTTTGGTTCATAACGGCATAATAGAAAATTTTTCTGAACTGAAAAAAGAGCTTTGCAGCCATAATTTTTGTTCTGAAACTGATTCTGAAGTAGTATTGCATTTAATTGAAGAAAATTTATCTAAAGGAATGGATTTATTGCATTCTGTTTCAAAATCTGTTTCTGTTTTAAAAGGAAGTTTTTCTTTACTGGTTTTTTCTTCGGATGAACCAGATAAACTGATTGCAGTTAAAAATGAAAGCCCTTTGCTTTTGGGAATCTCTGATAAAGGAATTTTTGCGGCTTCAGACCAGATTCCTTTGAGTTCTTTTACTGATAAATTTGTTTTTTTGGAAGACAAAGACATTGCTTTAATTTCAAAAAACAAGTTTCAGTGCTTTGATTTTGATTTAAATAAAGTTGAAAGAAAAATCCTTAAAGTTAAATCTGATGTAACTTCTTCAGGAAAACTAAAGTATTCTCATTTCATGTTAAAAGAAATAATGGAACAGCCTTTTGTTTTAAGGAATGCCTTGGAGCAGGAAAAAAAAATTTTTAATGAAATTTTTTTGATGATGAAAAATTCAAGTGTTTTTTTTATTGCTAACGGCACTTCTTTTAATGCTTCGTTGTTTGGAAAAGAATTTTTTTCCAGAATATCTGGAATTTTTCCTCAGGTAATTGATGCATCTGAATTCCCTTATCAAGTGGATTTTCTTCCAAAAAATTCTTTGATTTTTGCTTTATCTCAGAGCGGGGAAACTGCAGACGTATTGGATTCAGTGAAGAAAGCAAAAAAGAAGGGATTCAAAATTGTTTCAATGGTTAATGTGTTTAATTCTTCTCTTGCAAGAGCAAGCGATAAAGTAATTTATTTGAATTGCGGTGAAGAAATTGGTGTTGCTTCAACCAAGGCTTTTACTTCTCAGATAGCTTTATTGTATTTGCTTGCAAGTTCCTGTGCAGGAAAATTTGATTCAGCTTTAACTGAACTAAAAAAAGTTTTCTTGAAAATGCAGCAGTCAATTGAATTAAACAAAAATTCAATTAAATTTCTTTCAGAAAAATTCAAGTCAGTTAAAGATGTTTATTTTATTGGAAGAAGCCTGAATTATCCTCTTGCATTGGAAGCTGCATTAAAACTGAAAGAAATTTCTTATATTCATGCAGAAGCTTTTCCTGCCGGAAGCTTAAAGCACGGCCCTTTAGCTTTGATTTCAGATGGAGTTCCAGTTATTGTTGTTGCGCCAAAAGACTCAGTTTTTTCTGACACAATTAATAATGCAATTGAAGCAAAATCTCGTGGAGCATTTATTGTTGGAATAGGAGATGAAGAAAACCCAGTATTTGATTTTTTTATTAAAATACCTAAAGTTAAAGAGCTTTTGTTTCCTTTAATTTTAATTCCTCCTTTGCAGTTGCTTGCATTTCATACTGCAGTCTTTTTGGAGAGAAACCCTGACAAGCCAAGAAATCTTGCAAAAGTTTGCACTGTCAAATAAGACCTGCCTAGAAATCAAGTAAATAGCCATACCATTAAATTAAAAAGTTTTTGTTGAAAGATTGAGTGACACAGGAACAGTAAAATTTTTGTTGGGAAAACAACCAACAACTTCAGGCTGGATAAAAGCAGAACTGAAAGAAAGCAATTTACTGAGCGAGAATTTTAAATTAACAAAAAAAGGAAGACAAACTCAACTTTTTTTAAAAGAACTTATAAAAGAAGTTAGTTAGTAAAATAATTAATTAAGTGATTTAAATGCAAATAAATCTAAGGAAAGCAGAGGAAAAAGATTCACAAGGAATTGGAAAAGTTTTAGAGCAAGGCTATAGCATTAAATCAGTTGAAGAAGGAATTCAAGTTTTCAGGAATGAAACAGCTAAAGGCTGGAGTTTTATTGTTGCCGAAAGCCAGGGGAAAGTAATTGGTTTGGTTTCCTGGGCAATGAAAGGACTGCCAAGGCATGGTTTAATTGAATTAGACAGAATTGCAGTTTCAAAAGAATTCAGAGGAAAAGGAATTGCAAAAAAATTATTTGATTTTGTTGAATCAGAAGCAAAAGAATTTTTTTCTTCTAAAAAAGAAAAGCTTAGAAAACTTTTTTTGTTTACTCATGAAGACAATGAAAGAGCAATTTCTTTTTACACTAAAATGGGTTTAGAAAAAGATGCATTATTAAAAAACCATTATTATGATAACAAAAATGAATTGGTGATGAGCAAGTTTTTCAAGTGATGGAAAATGAATTTGCTTAAATTGTGTGGTTGAAATGATTAAAGCAGTAATATTTGATTTGGATGACACTTTATTTGACTGTACAGGCCTTTTGGTAAATAATGCAAGAAAGCGTGCAGCAAAAGCAATGGTTAAAGCAGGAATAACTCTTTCAGAAAACGAATTAATTGAAGAACAAAAAAAATTAAATGAATTAAATCCCACTTCAAATGTTTTTCAAATTATTTCTGAGAAATATTCAGAAAAAAATAAAGATGAAATAGTAAAAAAAGCATTGGAAGCATATAATTCTGATTTAGTTGAAGAAATTCATTTGTTTTCCGGAGCAAAAGAATTGTTAGAAACATTAAAAGAAAAAAAAATTAAATTAATTTTAGTTACTTCTGGAATAACCAAAAGACAGCAAAAAAAAATTGAATTATTAAAAATTGAATATTTGTTTGATGAAATCTTTATTCATGATGTTGAGACTGGCCCTGAAAAAGAAGATTTTTTCACGGAAGTGTTAAAAAGATTTAATTTAAAGCCAAAAGAAGTTGTTTCTGTCGGCGACAGAATTCATTCAGAAATAAGGATAGCTAATATGCTTGGAATGAATTCAGTCAGATTATTGCATGGAAGGTTTTCTGAAGTCAAGCCAAAAAACATTTTAGAGGAACCAGATTATTCGATCAACAAAATCTCTGATTTATTTGATGCAATTAATTCTCTTGAAAAAAAAGCTAATGGATCAAAACAAAAAATTGTTGCAATTGGAGGCGGAACAGGTCTTCCAATTCTTTTGAATGGCTTAAAAAATTATACTTCAAATCTTACTGCAATTGTAACTGTAATGGATTCCGGAAGGAGTTCAGGAAAAATCAGAAAAGAACTGCATATTCTTCCTCCAGGAGATATCAGAAACTGTCTTGTGGCTTTAAGTGATTCAGAAGAATTAATGAAAAAACTTTTTCAATACCGTTTTTCTGGTGAAAGTGAATTAAACGGTCATTCTTTTGGTAATCTTTTTATTGCAGCTTTAACCAAGCTTGAAGGAAGTTTTGAGTTAGCTTTAAAGCAGGTATCAAAAATTCTTGCAATCAAAGGAAAAGTTGTTCCTTCAACTTTAGATGATGTTAATTTGTGTGCTGAATTTGTTGACGGAACAAAAGCTGAAGGAGAATTTAATGTAAGACTTGCAGGAAAAAAAATTAAGAAAACTTTTTTGTCTCCTGAACCAAAAGCATGTATTGAAGCAGTTCAGGCAGTATTAGAAGCAGATTTAGTTGTTTTGGCTCCTGGAAGTTTTTATACAAGCATTACCCCAAATCTTTTAATTTCCGATTTAAATGATGCAATAAGGAAAACCAAGGCAAAAAAAGTTTTTGTTTTAAATATTGTTACCCAGCCTGACCAGACACCAAATTTTAAGGCATCAGATTATTTGAATGCATTAAATGAAATTCTTCCATTGGAATTCCTTGATTTTGTTTTAGTGAATTCAACTGTTCCGGACAAAAGAATTTTAGATTTATATGAAAAAGAAAAATCTTTTTTGGTTAAAGATGACTTGAATGAAAACGAATTAAATGCAACAAAAGTAATCCGAACTGATTTAATTGAAGCAATTGACCCTGATAAAAAAAGAGTTTTATGGGAAAAAGTTGACTTAATAAGGCATGACCCGGTAAAACTGGCTAAAGCAATAATTGATTCAGTGAAATAATGATTTTTATTTTTATTTCCCCCAGGTCCTGATTGAACCCAGTTTATCAAAGTCAATGAAAGCCAGCAAAACTTTGTTTGTTTTTGGGTTAAAGTCCAGAAAAAGAAAATTATCGCTTTTAAAGTCAATCAGGATTTCCGGTTTTGATGAATACAATAAATCTGTTTTCATCAGTATTTTTTGTAATTCTTTTTCAGTTTTTTCAATGCTGCGGCTTACTCTTATAAAATTTTCTTCTTTATTTAAATCAATTCCTTTTTCTTTCAGTCTTCTTTTGATGTTTTTATAATATCTGCCTCTTTTGAAATAGAATTCAATGAAGCTTGGCCCATGATAAACCCTTTCCAATAAAATTTTTTCTTTTCTTCCTAAAAACTGAACTGGCTGCAATTTAAATGTTTTAGGATTTGATTCCGTTATTGTTTTTTCTACTTTTCTTTGGTTTTTTGTGTATTTTACTGCATCTTCTTTGGTTTTGAATTCTCTTGCCGTTGCAGTCATTGCGGGAGAAATAGCAAAAACAGTTCTTTTGTGCCAGTCCCTTAAAACAAGTTTTGCAGTTGGTTTTGATTTATTATTTAGGTCTCTGAAAGCTTTTCTGATGGAGTGTAAACCAATTTTTTTTGGCTTGAAAATTTTTAGGCCTGTTGTTTTAGGCATTTTTTTCACTTAAAAAATCAAATTTCCTGTCCTGTTGTTCCGTCAATTTTCAAAAGTCTTTCTTTTCCATTATCCTCAAGAGTTATGTAGTAAACTGGGCGAAAGATTTTTTCTGTTTTTTTTACAACTGAATTAGACCATAACCCTTTTGCCATTGAGTTTATTTCTTCTATTGAAAACTTTTCTTTTACTGCATTATTAATCATATTTTCAGTGAAAGAACAATTGCTTACAGAGTTAATCAATTTCATTCTCAGGCTTGAAGGCAGATCCATTTCCTGATTTAAAGAGTATTGTATTTTTCCTTCTTTTTTTTCTTTTTTCAGAAAGCCTTTTTCTGCCAGGCTTGAAACAATTTTTTTTGCTTTTTCTTCAGATAATTCAGGGTTTTTTTCAAGTACTTGTTTTAACATTTTTTTCTGCAGTAAATTCCTTAATACAAGTGATTCGTCTTTGGTTAAAGAACTTGTTTTAGTAAACCCTTTTGATTCAATGAATTGTTTTCCGTCAAAATGCAGTAATTCTCCTGTCAAACCATTAACAAAGCATTCAACTGAAACAAATTCTTTTTTCAAGTCAAAATCATTTACTTTTATTTTATAGATTGGCTCAAAATTCAGTATTATTCCTTTAATTCTTTCTTCGCTTCCAATAAAACCAAGTGTTTTTTTCTTTCTTTTTTTGTCTGCAATTTTTCTTATACTTTCTTCATCTATTTTTATTGCTAAACTTAATTCTTTTAATGGCTTTGCTGTTTCTTCAATTTCTTTTATTCCTGTTCCGGTTATTCCTTTTTCTTTCATTTCATCCTGTTCTCTTAACCCTTTTTCCACTTCTTTTTCATATCTTTCTTCTTCTGTTTCCATTTCTTCTTCTTCTTCAATTGTTTCTTTTCCTTTAATGAAAATTTTGTCTGCCTGAATTACTGCTCCTCTTTCTTCTAATTCATCTAACACAGATGAAAGCATTACTTTTGCAGAGTATTTTCCGTTTAATGAATCAACTAAAATATTTACTTTATCCATTTCTAATGGGCCTTCCTGTATTTTTCTCCAAATCATTTCAGCTGACAACTTTAATACATCGTTTTCTGAAATGCTTGTTTTTGCTTCAGCTGTTTCTGCATCTCTTCCTTCGTGCTGTGACATTCTTGGGCGAATATTCATTACAAAAGCCCTTGAAGTTTCTTCTCTTCTGTCTGCAACTAATGCTGTTCCAACTGAAAGAGTTCTGATAAAACTGCTTTTCTTGTATTTTCCTGGAACAATTGAAGGAACTCTTTTGAAGATTGCTTTAATGTCATCATCAAAAACAAGTTTATGTGAAATCAAAATATCTAATTGGGATAAAACTCTTGTATCAATTGCTGAAGGCTGTTGGGTTGCAAACACTAAAGAACAACCTGGACGTCTTCCTTGTTTTACGTATTCAACTAAAGCAGAGGTTGCAGGAGTATTTACATTTCCTGATGGAATTAAAGTGTGTGCTTCATCTATAAACAGCCAGGTAGGAGGTATATCCATTTCAAGCATTTCATCCAGGCTTTTCTTGAATTTTTTTGCTGCTTCTTTTCTTGTTGAAATCTTTCTTGCAGCCAGTAATCTTCTTGCAATTATTCCTATTACTAATGCAGTTACCCCGTCTTCCAAAAAGCTTGTGTCTAATATAGTCAGCTGGTTTTCCCTGCTTAATTCTCCTAAAGGAGTTCCTTTTTCAGAGAAAATTCCCCAGCTTTTTGCTGCTTCCAGTCTTGAAACTAATGCACGAATTGAATCCTGTTTATATCCTCTTTCTCTTGAATTTAATTCTTCATCTTTTTCCAGACAATAAACTATTTCATTTAAAGAAAAATTTCCTTTTTTTGCTTTAATATATTTTCCTTCTGCTTTAAATCCATGCTCTAATTTTTTTAATACCTTGCTTAATAACAATCCTGCCGGACCAAATCTTTCCATTCCAAAAGTCAGACACCAGTCTTCTGCTGTTAAAAGAGAAGGCTGAATTGAAAAAGTTGCATCAAAAGTGTTTTTTGGAACCTCTGATTTAATTCCTTCAGGAATAAACACTTTAATGTTTTCCAGTCCCTGAGGCATTAAATTCCATTCACTTAATTTTGCTACTTCGTTTAGTTCTTTGTTTGGAAATCTCATTGACCAAAATACTCCAATCGGGTCAATTACAATCATTCCAATGTCTTTGTTTTTCAAAGCCAGTTCTTCTGCTAACACTCCTAAAACATATGAGTTGTGAATTATTATGTCATTAGCCAAAAAATTGTGGAATTCAGGGACACTAATATCATAGACTTTTGTTTTTTCATTTATTTCTTTTATTTCAGTTATCTCATCCCAGAAAATATCAGAGTTTGCTATTTCTTGAACTTTTTTGTTTCCTTCAATTTCAGCCATTTTATTTAATTTTTCTCTTGAAGGCGCGTAATTGACTGTATTATACATTGATTTTATTTGTTTGTAACCAAAATCTCTTCCCATCTGATGCCAGTTTTTTGGCTTGAATTCTTTCCAGATTTCTTTTGGGATTGTATCAACATTTGGGTTCCTGTTTTTTTCTTTCATTTCTTTTAATGCAATTTTTTGTTTTTCTTTTTTTTCCCCAAAAAAACCTATTTCTTGAATGAATTTTAATGCATTTTCTGCATTTATTATTATTTCAAATGCATTTCCTATTTTTCCATTAAATTTTGTTTTTTTGTGTCTTATTTTTGATAAAATTCCAAAACGCAATAATAGATGGTGTATTTGTTTTGACATTTTTTCTGAAACAGTGCAGACAGAAATTTGCCAGTTTGTGGTTTTGTTTATTTTATGTATTGTTCCGTCACAAGAAAACAATCTGTTTAAGAAAATGCTGATTTGCTTTTTTTCTAATTCCATTATTTCTTCTGGAATAAATTTGTTGTGGCTTCTTTTTTCATATAATTCTATTTCTTCAAGCCATTTCATCAGAGAACTTTTTTGTGCAACAACATATCCTGTGGAAGTAAATTGCCCTTGCCCATTTCTGACGACATTGCTTAAATCCATTTCTTTTTTTATTTGTGAAACTCTTACTGAAAATTTCCCGTGTGGAAGCATTTTCAGGTTTGAGTCAAATGCATAAACACTTTCTTTAAATTCGTTCATTATTTTATTGTCGGCGTTTGTGAACAAAACAAACTGGTTTCCTAAATGGCCTTCAGCTATCAAATAAGCTAATATTTTTACTTTGTTTTCTTTCATCTGTTTGTTTCCAAATGCAGGGATTTTTCTTGGCGTAGCAATCCTTGCCCTTTCTTTTAATTCTTGTATTGGTTTCCATCCATTAATTGTAAGCAAAGGGTGTTCTGGAGTCAATTTAATTTCTTTCCCGCTTCTAAGTTTTACTTGAAGGATTTTTTCTACTTCTCTTTCAAAGAATTCATCTTTTTTTAATGGCTGAATCTTTAGTTTTTCATTTAATCCAAAAACAGGCTCATTGTATCTGTACAATTCTTTAATTTCAATGCATTTTCCATTTTCTAATGTTATTAAAGTATCTCCTGTAACACATTTTCCTGAACCTCTTGCTCCGCAGACAAAAACCACATGAGGATTTAATGAATCCAATAAAATATTTTTTCCGTTTTTTTCTTCTTCATCTACTTTTCCTATAAATAATGATGCTTTTTCCTGATATTTTTCAAAAACACTTTTTTTTCTTCCAATAAAAGCATTTCCTGTTTCCTCGTTTTCTAAAAAACTTAATTCAAAACCTGAAATTGTTGCTGCTTCTTTTGCCTGTTCTTCTGCTAAAGTAAATTTTTTGTCTCCTGAATAATATTCTATTCCATCAATTTCTTCTTCATCAAATTCATCGAATTCTTTTTCACTCATTTTGAGTGCGTTTTCCATTATTGTTCTTTTTACTTCAGTTCTTTCCGGCATTTCATCTAAATTTAGTTCATCGTTTTCTGTTTCTTCAAGCAAACTTTTTTCTTTTTCTGTTAACTCTTTTTTTTCATAATTTGATTTTGCTTTCTTTTTTTCTTTCTTTTTTTTTGTCAGAGAATCAGTTTTTGATTTTTTTGTTTTAGTTTTTTCTTCTTGAACTTCTTCTGTTTGTTCAGTTTCTTCATTTTCTTCTGCTTCTTTTTCTTCACTGGTTTTTCTGGATTTTTTCTTTAAAATCAGTTTTTCTGTTTCTTTTGTTCCTTTTATTTCTTCTTCTGCTTCGTTTGTTTCTTTTTCTGTTTCTTCTTTTTGAATTACTTTGTTTTCTATTTCTTCTTCTGAGTGTTTTTCTTTTTTTCCTTCAAACACTTCATCAAAAATATCAATGTCTTCTTTTACAATTGTTTTTTTTACTCTTTCATCTTCAATTGGTCTTGGTTCTTCTGTTTCTTCAATTTCTTGGTTTTCTTTTTCCATTTAATCACTTTACTAAAGAAATATGTTTAAGGTTATATTAAAATATCCCTTTTTTTGTTTTCTATTAGATATTGTTTTAAAGTCTAGAATCTTTTATTTTAGTGCATGAAAATAAAAAATAAAGCAAAAGAAAAGTTTAATGGATTGATTCCTTTAAAGCTCATGGCTAAATGGAAACTGACTGCTGAAGGTTCTCTGGCTGTAATCATGATTGTCGGCTTATTTGAAATAGCTCATTATGTTTTTCAAGTGCATTTTTCTGAAGAGTTTCTTGTTGCACTTGAAATAATTGATTATCTTGCGATTTTTATTCTTGCAGTTGATTTAATTAATCATTATTTAATTTCCCCTAACAAAGAAAAATTTATTAAAAACAAGTTTATTTACATTCTTTCTTTTGTCCCTTACCTGATTTTTTATAAAGCAATGGGGGCAGTTTATTTGCTTAAACCGCTTTTTACAGGAATAGCAAAAATAATTAAATTATTTTCTCATAAAAAAGAAATCAATGACAGAGTCAGGAACGTTCGCAAAGAATTAACTAAAACAAAAAAAAAGAAGAGAAAATAATTTATTTCTTTAAATATTCTGTTTCTTTTAATGTTTTGTTTCTTTTAATGTTTTATTTTTTTAAATATTCTATTGTTAATCTTACTCCAAATCCTGTCCCGCCTTTAGCACAGTATTCTGATTCTTTTTCATGATTAAATGCGCTTGGAGCAATATCCAAGTGAATCCAGTCAGTTTCCCCTACAAATTCTTTTAAGAAAGCCGCTGCAGAACTTACACTGCCGTATTTATTTTTGCTTGAATTAATTAAATCAGATATTTCTCCTTTAATGTCTTCAGAGAATTCTTTGTATAAAGGCAGTTGCCAGACTCTTTCAAACACTGTATTTCCTGCTTCAAACATTTCCTTAAATAATTCGTCTTTGTTTGAAAGAAAACAAGAAGAATATCCTCCTGTAATATGTGCTGCTAAACCAGTTAAAGTCGCATAATCTATTACTAATTTTGGCTTGAATTTTGTTACTCCAAAAGCCAGTGTGTCAGCCAAAACAAGCCTTCCTTCTGCATCAGTGTTTCCTACCTGAACTGTTTTTCCATTAAACCCTTTAAAAATATCTCCTGGCTTGTATGAATTGCTTCCAATAGCATTTTCTGCTAAACCCATTAAAGCAATAATATTTTTTTTAAGATTTAATTCTTTTGCTGTTTTGATTATTCCTAAAACTGTTGCTGCTCCAGCCATGTCTTCTTTCATTGTTTCAATGTAACCGGTTGGCTTCAAATTTATTCCGCCTGAATCAAAAGTAATTCCTTTCCCAACCAATAAAACAGGTTTTTCTTTTTTGTTTGCTCCAAAATATTCTAATACAACTATTCTTGGTTTTTCTACTGCTCCCTGTCCCACAGCCAAAATCAATTCAGCTTTTAATTTCTTTAACTGCTTTTCTTCTATTATTGTGCATTTAATTTTTGCTTTCTTACAGATTTCTTTTGCTTTTTTTGCCAGCAAAAAAGGATTTTTGTCTTTTGCATTTTCATTAACTAATTCTCTTACAAGATTAACATTTACTGCAATAATTTCTTTTTCTTTGACAATTTTTTCTAATTCGCTTGATTTTTTTGTTCCAAAAAAAACTTTTTGTATTTTTGTTTCTTCTTCTTCTTTTTTCTTTGGCTTTGATTTATATTTACTAAAAGAATAATCAGCCAGAATTGGTGTTTCAGAACAAACTTCAATCCAGTCTTTTTCTTTAAAATTTGATTTAAATGCAATTCCAATTTCTTCAATTTTTTTTGCTTTAGCTACCTTAACTAGTACTCCAACAGTTTTCCTTAAATCCTCTTTTTCTAATTCTTTTTCTTCGCCTAATCCGACTAAAGAAAGTTTTTTTGCTTTAAATCCTTTTGGCAGAACAATTAATGCGCTTTGGCTTTTGTCTGCCTTAAAATCATCTGTTTTTTCTGCTATTTCAATAAATTCTTCTAACAAACCTTTTTTTTCTTTTTTTAATGCTTCTTTTGTTAAACAAACAAACAATACTCCGCACTTAATTTCTTTTAAATCTGATTCAAAGGAAAACTCCATTTTACCACCTACTTAATGAGTATAACTAATTGGGTGTTAGACTTTAAAATTGTTTTGCCCGTCTAACTTTTCATGGACCTGGTGGGAATCGAACCCACAATCTTGCCCTTACCCGATTCCGCTCGGGTGTTACGGTGCACGGCATAAAGCCGTGTTAGCGTGCCTTGTGCACGCGTTGGCGTAAACTGACAGAAGCGGTTGTGCGAAGGGCAGATGTTACCATTACACTACAGGCCCACTCTAAATTAATTGAATACAAATAATTTTAAGACCCATTACTTTTATTGAAAAACTCTTTTTTGATTTTTTCTGCTAATCCTCTATTTTGGATTATTTTATTGTTTTGGTTTTGCAAAACTATTTAATTCCCTTTGCTTCTTTTCTTTATTCATGAAAGTAAAAGTTTTTCCTTCTCTTCTTGCAGCAGACTTTTCTAAGATTGAAAGCGAGATAAAAAAAGTGCAGGATGCAGGAGTTGATGCAATTCATTTGGATGTAATGGATAACAAATATGTTCCAAACACTTCTTTTCCAATAAAACAAATCAAGTCTTTTTACAAAAAAATTTCTCTTCCAATAGACATTCATTTAATGATTGAAAAACCTGAAGAAGTTATTGAACAGTATCTTCAATTCAATCCTTCTTTTTTGAGTTTTCATGTTGAAGCCTGTTCTGAACCAAAAAAATTAATTCAAAAAATTAAAGAAAAAGGATGCAAGGTCGGTTTGGCGGTTAATGCAGGAATCCCTGTTTCATCAATTCTTCCTTTAATTGATTTAATTGATTTTGTTTTGGTGATGACAGTTAACGCAGGTTTTGGAGGACAAAAATTCATGAAAGAAAACATAAAAAAAATCAGGGAGTTAAATAAAATCAAAAAAGAAAAAAAATTGTTTTTTGAAATAGAAGTTGACGGAGGAATCAACACAGAAAATGTTAGTCAGTTAATTGATGCTGGAGCTTCAATGATTGTTTCAGGCACTACAATATTTAAGTCTGATTCTGTTTCAAACACAATAAAGAAATTAAGGGGCTAAAGCATTTACATCGCAGTCTGCTCTTAATGTTGTGCTCATTATTTGTTCGCATGCAAATTCGTCTTTTTTGTTTTCAGCGTAATTATAAAAACAGTAATCTTGTGTTATGAAATCAAATGTAGGAAACCTTTTTGTTGCTGAATTACATACTGTGAAATCAGTTAAGCTGATTGAAATGTTTGTAAAGCAGTTAACATATGTTTCGCTTCCGGTTACTTTTTGGCATAAAGTTGAATCCAGGTTATTTACTGCGATAGTTGAATAACAGGAATTCTTTAAATTTGGGTTTAAGTATCTTATTTTATCGCATAATTCTGATTTATTTAAATCAATAGCTAATTCACTGTAACAAGTGTCTCTTATTTCGTTTTCAATAACATAACTGCAGTAAACTTCTTTTTTCGTGCTTTGTGCAGTGTTATAATAACAATTGTTTTTTATGCTCAAGTCTTCAATTAATTCACACGCATCTTTGTAAGGGTTTACTTCTGATACTGCAATAACACATTCCTGGAATATTCCATTATCTGTTATCTGCAAACAATAATCTGAATCTTGTTCTGCTACTGCAATATCTTTAATACAATAATTTGTTATTTCTTCATCTGTTGAATTCTGGCATATTAAAGGATTAACTAATTCTATTCCTACTTCAGCAAAACAATTATTTTTTTGACTTTCTTCTAAAAAGAAAGTGCATAATGCTTCTTCTTTTATGCTTTGTAAAATTGTATTCAAGCATTCATCTTTGTTAAACCCTGTTGAAGTTTTAGAAGTAGACATATAACTACAAATAACATAATCATTTAGGTTTACTGCAAGAGCCTTAAAGCAGATGTCTTTGTCTCTTGTAACTGAAACATCTTTGCAGGCTTCAATGCTGTTTTCTGCTGCAGCAACAATTGAATTGCATGCATTAGATTTTTCGGGGTCATTTATTATTTGATTGCATCCTGATGCATCTTGTTCTGAAATTGCAATTTCATAAAAGCATTCGTTTCTTAAAGAAACATTTGTGATTTTGATTTCTTTGCAAGTAGCATAACTCTTTAAGTTTACTGCAATATCTTTAACACATTTATCTATATTTAGTTCTTTCATTTCCCTGCATGCCCCGACATCATTGAATTCAACTGCATACTCATTCAGGCATTGATCTATTTTCAATTGAGTTCCTTCTTTGTTGCATAACTCTACAAAAGGTTTTTCTTCTCCGTTTCCTGGATTCAAAATTATCGGGATTCCAAAAGCTTCAAGTGAGGTATTGCTTTCTTTATCTGTTTTTGTAACTGAAGTAATAACATAATAATATGTTATTCCCCCGGTTAATTCTTCGTCAATAAAACTTTCTGTTTTAACAGGAAATGAATTAATTTTCCCATAATCTTTTCCTTTATTCAAGCTTCTATAAATATTATATCCTTTTAGTGTATCACTGTTGATTGGGCCCCAAGTTAATTCAAGTGAACTAACTTTAGAAGTAACTTTTAAATTAGTCGGAGGGCTTAAAACAGTATCTTCTCCTGTTCCATTGTTTCCTCCATTGTCTGGAATAACTTCAGGACAGCCTGCAAAAAAAATCATTAATGCAATTAAAATCAATACTTTTGTTTTCATCACTAAATAATACACTATTATCATTTAAATTAGTTTTGTTTTAATTAAAAATTGAGTTCATTAATTAAAAAAAAAGTTTCTGCAATTCATTTATATTAGTTAAACCCTAATTATAATTTATAATTAATTTAATAAGGTGATGAATTGACTAAACACATTTTTTTAAATAAACTTTTTTTAGTCGGGGTTTGTCTATTTTTTATGGTTTTTGTTTTGCCTTTGGTTAATGCAGGGTTTGTTGTTAACCATATAAATTATAATGAATTTAGTTTTTTGACTCAAGAACAGCTTGGCAGGGTTAGGGATCTTGATTGGCTTTGGGGGCATCAGAGTGTTGGCAGAATTATGATGTATGGTTTGGATGATTTGGAGGCATTGGATTCTGTAAAATATGGGATAAACATTGTGCCTGTTTCTGGAGAATGGCAAAATTTTGTTACTAGACAAAATTATTTAGATAATTCCCCTATGTTTGGGCATATTGGAATGTATGAGTTTTGGGCTTTTGCTAATGCAAATGCTGATTTACTTGATGTTGCTATGATGAAGTATTGTTATGTGAATTTAGATGGAGGAGCTTATTTAACTGCTGCTTCTATGTTTCAAGAATATAAAACAAATGTTAATGCATTTAAACTTGCGCATCCTGAAATAACTTTAATTCATTTTACTGTTCCTTTGACAACAGGCACTGATTTTTATAATTCTGAAAGAAGCAAATACAGGGATTTGATTTTAGCAGAATATGGGAATGAATATGTTTATGATATTGCTGATTTAGAAAGCTGGAATGGAACTAATTACACTACTTTTAATTATCTTGGAACTGATTATCTCAGAATGAACCCAAATTATACTTCAGATGGAGGCCACCCAAATGCAGGAGGTTCTAGTGCAATTCTTGCAAAAGCCTGGTGGGTCATAATGGCAAAAGTTTCAGAAGACTTAGTTGTCTCTTGCTCAACAGGACAAACAAGAAACTGCACTACTTCTCAGTCTTGTCCTGGCACTCAGATTTGTTCTGGTGGAGTGTGGGGTTCTTGTTTAGATATTGCAGGGGATAATTGTCCTGATATTTTGGCTCCTTCAACAATAACAAACTTATCAGTTAATTCTTGCACAAACAATTCATGTTCTTTAACTTGGATTGCACCAGGAGACAATGCAAACACTGGAACTGCATCTCAATATGATTTAAGATATTCAACTTCAAATATAACTTCAACTAATTTTAGTTCAGCAACACAAGCAACAGGAGAACCAACTCCAACAACAGCAGGAACAACACAAAACATGACTGTCACAGGATTAACTTCAAATACATTATATTATTTTGCATTAAAAACAGCAGACGAAATTCCAAACTGGTCTGCAATCTCAAACGTTCCTTCAAGAACAACAACAAACACAACCTGCACTAGTGGACAAACACAAGCATGCACTACAACACAATCTTGTCCAGGAACACAAACCTGTTCAGCAACAGGAACATGGGGAACATGCATTGACACACCAAACGACAACTGTCCTTCAGTTGTTACACCAACAATTTCTGTTTCACAATTAAACCCAACAGAAAACATTTCAATTGAACAAAATATTCCTTTTACTTTTTCAACAAGTGTAACCTGCAGTCAGGCAGACTGTGGAAATGTTATTGCAACACTTGATCCAGAAATAACGATTTCAGTAAATCAAGATAATGATGATGCTTCAGTTTGTGGAAATTCATTTATGCTTTCGGTTTTTGGTTATTTAGGGAATAGTTCAGGGGCTTCTTGTTCAACTGGATTAAAATTTAATGATGTTTTGATTTCGCAGGGAAGCATAATAAATGCTGCAAGCGTTGAATTAGTTTCAAGAGGCAACCACTCAAATAATGCAACTAATTTAATTATTCAAAGTCAAACAGATGACAACCCATTAATTTTTTCTAATTTAACTGAATTTAATTCAAGAACAAGATCAACTGCTTTTGTTGAATGGAATAATGTTCCGGCATTTACTGCCCTTCAAACTTACACTACCCCTGATTTAACTCCAATAATCCAAGAAACAATAAACCAAACTAACTGGCAAGAAGGAGACAGCATAGTAATTTTTCTTGCAGACAATGAAAGCACTTCAGATGCATTAAGACTAGCAATTGACTCAAGCGACGAATACTATGGAACAGGAAACCAAGCAAAACTAAACATCACTTATTCAACCAACACCAACTACAAAGGAATAATTCCAGTAGGAACTGGGAACCCTTTTTACACAACAAACTCTAATCCACAAACATGTTCAAACATGCTAGCAGGAGACACCTGCACAAACACATGGAGTGTTATTTCTACTGGAACAATAGGGGAAACTTATTCATTTTTTGTGGATTATGTTCCGGTAAATTCTTCAACTCAATCAAAAAGAACCCCTGTAATTAATATTATAATAAGTCAAGGAACTTCTTGTGAAGAAGACTGGGAATGCACTAATTGGAGTTCTTGTGTTGGTGGAAACCAAACAAGAACCTGCACTGATTTAGCAAACTGTGGAACAACAAATTATAAGCCATTTGAAACTCAGTCTTGCATTGAATGCACTAATGGAACAACTCAATCTTGCACTACACTATTAGGCAATCCAGGAACACAATTATGTACAAATAATTTATGGGGGCAATGTTTAGGCCAATGCATTCCAGGAACAACAGAAACTTGTTCGACTCCAGAAGGCTATACTGGAACAAAAACATGTCAAAACAATGAGCAATGGGGAAGCTGTGTATTCCAGTTAACTGATTGTGTTCAAGGACAAATAAATGATTGGTGTGAATGTGGAACAGGGGTATACCAAAATGGTTACTGCTGCCAAAATGAATGGAGAAATACTTCTTGTCCAACTGCGTGCGGACAAGGAGCAATAACTTCTGAATGTGAATGCGATGGAAGTTATTATGCTTCTGGATACTGTTGTAACAATACATTTCAGACAACTGAATGCGTTATTTCTTGCACTCCAGAATGGCAATGCGAAAACTGGAATAATGTTTTTTGCATTAATAATCTCAAAACAAGAACTTGCACAGATATTAATGACTGTGGTGAACCAGATTACACTCAAACACAATCTTGTGGAAATTGCAGTGGAACAGGAAATCAAATTTGTGTTCACAGTGAATTTAACTGCATTGGATTTCAAACATGCGAGAACAGTTTTTGGAGTGAATGCATTGATTTCCCTTTAGATAATTGTCCTCCTTGTATTGACTGGCAATGCAGTGCCTGGAGCACTTGTGTTAGTGGAACTCAATCTAGAACTTGCTCTGATGCAAATCAATGTGGTTTAGTTGAACCAGAAGTTGAAGAAAGAGCTTGTGGAAACTGCACTAATGGAACAACAATTAACTGCACTACTTCAAAATCTTGTGACGGAACACAATTATGTGAAAATAATTTTTGGGGTTTATGCCAAGATATTGAAAACGATAATTGTCCGTGTATTTCGGATTGGAGTTGTAGCAACTGGAGTGCTTGCGCCAATGGAACCCAGATAAGAACTTGCAATGATTTAAGTGAATGCGGTTTAACACAAAATAATTCTAAAACTGAGTCACAGGCTTGCGGTGAATGTGTTACTGGATCAACAAGAGCTTGTATTACTTCTCAAAACTGTTCCGGAGTACAAACTTGTTCAAATAATTTATGGGGATCTTGTGTTGATATTCAAAATGATAGTTGTCCTGGTTCTGTTCCAAGCCCAGTTGTAAAAGAATTTGATTTAACTATTAATCCAAGTGTGTTAAAGCATGATCAAATTTTTATTTTAACTGTAACTGAAAAAGGAATTCCTTTAATCAGTACTAAAATAGATTATGCCGGAAGTTCTTATTACACTAAAACTGATGGAACAGTTTCATTGCATGCAAACAAAGAATTTATTTTTTTGACTGCGACAAGAAAAGATTATAAAAAGCAAACAATTTCTTTGAATATTTTATTGTTTGATTGCGGTAATTCAGTTTGCGAAGAACCTTATGAAACTTTTTCTTCTTGTCCTTCTGACTGCAAACAAGTGCTGCAAGATTTAATAATTAAAACTGATTTACAAGAAGATACTTTATTTATTCAAGTAACTGATAGTTTAGGCAATCCGGTTAAAGATGCTAAAGTGTTTTATTCAGATCAAGAAAAACTAACTGATGAACAAGGAAAAGTTTTTTTCACTGAAATAAAAGAATTAACCAGAATCAAAGCAGAAAAATTAGGTTTTGCCATAAAAACTTTGAATTATGTTCCAAGCAAAGAATGTGATGAAGATAATACAAAAAAATGTGAAATTGATTCCTGTGAAGGAATTCAATTATGTGTTAATGGTTTTTGGAGTGGTTGTGAAGATATTGTAGGAGATAATTGCCCTTCCAAACAACAACAAGGAATTGATTTGATTTTAGTTTTTGGGGCAGTAATAATAATTGGCGCAATAGCTTTTTTTGCATTAAAAACAATTAAACTAAAATAAATAAAATTTATGTAGATTTTTGAAAGCATATTTAAACTCTTTCATCAAAAAAGTATTCTGGTATTGGGAGTTAAGGAAGCAAGTTATACTGCAGCGCAGATCCCTGGCTTGCCCCTTAACAACTTCGCGGTTGCGTCCGCGAGTCACGCGTGCTATTTTCGTTTTGCTCAATAGCACTGCAATAGCTTATAAACTTTTTTTAACCCATTTTTTAAAGACTTATTTTATAACAGCTCGACTGAACAAAGTGAAGTCGTGCACCGTGTTAAACCGGCGGAACGGTTTTTGCAGAGGTGGCGGAGTGGTCTAACGCGCCGGCCTTGAGAGCCGGTGTCCGAAAGGACGCGCGAGTTCAAATCTCGTCCTCTGCGTTCCGAGCTGCTCCTCGGAAGAGAGCGTGCTACTTTCAGTAGCACTGCTTTAAGTGCAAGTAGAGCGTGCTAGCGTTGCTTTATGCAGCGCACAAGCGCCAGCCGATTGAACGGCTGAGAGCGTGCTATTTTCACTTCGTTCGATAGCACTGCAAAAAACTTTTAAAAAAAGTTTTATTAAAATTGAGGGATAAATCCCTCTAAAACTTTTAAAAAAAGTTTTATTAAAATTGAGGGATAAATCCCTCTAAAACTTTTAAAAAAAGTTTTATTAAAATTGAGGGATAAATCCCTCTAAAACTTTTAAAAAAAGTTTAATCAAAATGTACGACTTTCAGTTGTACTGTAATAATTGGAGATGAGAAAATGAAAAAAGTTTTAGTTTTGTTAGTTTTAGTTTTGATTTTGTTTGGCTGCACTCAGCCTGCCCCGATTCAAAATCAGGAAAAGAATGATTCAGAAGAAAAACAAAATAATGGAGGAATTGATTTGAGTTCAACAATAGAAAAAGGAGATTCAATTAAAGTTGAATATATTGGAAGATATCCTGATACAAAAGAAGTTTTTGATAAAAGCGAAGGCAGAGGCCCATTAGAATTTACTGCAGGCGCAGGGAAAATGATTAAAGGATTTGATGCAGCAGTTTTGGGAATGAAATTAAATGAAGAAAAAACTGTTGTTATTGCTCCGGAAGACGCTTATGGTTCAGCTGATTCAGGACAAAGAGTTCAGCTTCCAGTAGACCAAATTCAGTCAGAAGAAGAAATTAAAGTTGGTTCAACTCTTTTTGCAGGCAATGGACAGCAAGGAACAGTAATTGAAATAATAGACGGCATTGCAGTAATTGAATTTATTCATCCAATGGCAGGAAAAACATTAGAGTTCTGGATTAAAATAGTTGAAATAACCAAAGCATAAAAAAACTTGGGCAGCGCCACTTTATGTGGCGCACCGGCACAGTTTCAGCTGTGCCCAGATGTCAACTGGCTGGGCAGTTGGGTGCCAGCTGACGTTCAGCTGTTTTTTAATTTCTTCCACATGAAATTAAAATACTTTTTATGGCCGTCAGCAATTTTTTTGCTGACTAAATTAAATTCAAAGGCTAGTTTTTTAAACTAGCTTTTTTCTTTTTCTTTTAAAAGATTTTTTGTATTAAATTCTTTTATGAAAATTGATTTAAATAAAAGACTTGTGATTAGACTGCTTTTGCTGCCTTTTCTGTTATTTTCTTTTTATTTAGCCAAGGTTTCTTTTGAAGTAATCCTGATTTTTGGATTGTTTTTTTTGTTAATAATTTTATTCAGAAGCCATGCATACAATAAAATTGAATTTCATTTAGGGGAAAAATTTCCTTTTATTCATGGCTGGCATCCGTGGAAAAAAAAACTGTTAATCATTTTGGTTTTTATTTTGATTTACAGCATAATAAAACAAATAATTTATTTTTCTTTGAACGTGTTTTTTGGAATAGATTTAGAGGAAATGCTTTTAGACAGTATGAATTATTCTCTTGAAAATTCAAACATTTAATTAAGTCTTTCTTTTAATATTTTTATTATGAAAAAAGTTATTTTTGTTGCAGGCTCGCATCAGGCTTCAGAAACTTCAATGAAGTTAGCTGAAGAAACAGGAAGAGAAATAGCAAAAAAAGACTGTATATTAATTTGTGGAGGCCTTTCAGGAGTAATGAAAACTTCTTGTAAAGGAAACAAAGAGGAAAACGGAATCTCAATTTGTGTTATTCCTTCATCTGAAAAACCAGATGCAAATGAATTTTGTTCAATTATTATTCCTTCTGGAATTGGTTTTGCAAGAAACTTTATTTTAGTTAATTCAGCTGATGCAGTAATTTTAGTTGAAGGACAAGCAGGAACTTTTATGGAAGCACTTGCTTCTTATATTCAAAAAAAACCAATTATTGCTTTGTCTGGAAGTGGAGGAACTGCAGACAAAATCAAAAACACTTTTTTAGACGACACTAAACGCATTAAAATCCTTTCAGCTTCTTCTCCTAAAGAAGCAGTTGAACTTGCATTAAAAAAAATTGAAGAAAACCAGAAATAATCCTTTTTTAATTCTTTTCCGAGCTGCTCCTCGGAAGGGAGCCTGCTATTTTCGCTTTTTGCTCAATAGCACTGCAATAGCTTATAAACTTTTTTTAACCCATTTTTTAAAGACTTATTTTATTTTAGCTCGACTGAACGCAAGTGAATGTCGTGCATCGTGTTAAACCGGAGAAACGGTTTCTGCAGAGGTGGCTGAGTGGTTAAAAGCGCCAGCTTGGAAAGCTGGTGTCTGAAAGGACACGCGAGTTCGAATCTCGTCCTCTGCGTTCCGAGCTGCTCCTCGGAAGAGAGCGTGCTACTTTCAGTAGCACTGCTTTAAGTGCAAGTAGAGCGTGCTAGCGTTGCTTTATGCAGCGCACAAGCGCCAGCCGATTGAACGGCTGAGAGCGTGCTATTTTCACTTCGTTCGATAGCACTGCAAAAAACTTTTAAAAAAAGTTTTATTAAAATTGAGGGATAAATTCCTCTAAAACTTTTAAAAAAAGTTTTATTAAAATTGAGGGATAAATTCCTCTAAAACATTTCCAAAAGGCGTAACAAAATATACGGCGT
>Ga0210057_1001306_pt1 | contig 38164 bp, 38 predicted proteins | sample CryGeyCG2114_010_2_FD_183968 | JGI IMG/M metagenome (GOLD analysis project Ga0210057, IMG submission 183968) | Groundwater microbial communities from aquifer - Crystal Geyser CG10_big_fil_rev_8/21/14_0.10 (SPAdes) (version 2) | ecosystem: Environmental > Aquatic > Deep subsurface > Groundwater ... | reverse complement strand
AAAAGAAGCAGGACAACAAGAAATAACACAACTAAACGAAGTACTAAAAACCCTTGAGCAAATTTCTGTTCAACTAATTCAGAATAGACAGCAAGTAGAAGTTGAATTTGCTAGTGACTTAGTTGGAATATTGTCCGAACTTCAAACATTTGTCGATGAGTTGGTTGGAGCTGGATATGGAAGCGTTCAAAATGTTCCGGGCGTTGGAGTCGCTCCCGATGCAGGTATTCCCGGCGCAGCCTCTCCACAAATTCCAACTGAAGGTTTACCAGTAGATGTTCAACCGGTAGCGGCAGAAGCAGCTTTGCCAACTCCTCCACCTAGTAGTGGTGCAGGAACAGTCAGCGGATCGCCTACTAAGCCGATAATTCAATCTCCAAAACTTCCTATAACTTCTCCGGCAAAACCAAGGGCGTCGAGTGAATTAGGGCTTAAGAAGGTTGCCAATTTGATAGAAAATATAAGGAATTTAATAGGTAGTGATGAAAATACGGGAGATGAAGACATGACAAAACGAAGAACCGTGGCTGAGAAAGCTCATCAGAAGAACGTGGCCACTGAAGTTTTATCAAATTCATGGCAGGAAAAACAAGAGTTTTTCGAGTATATAAGTAAAGTGCCATCTATACAGGACAATGAGAGTCGTCTGTCAGTAAAAAAGAGAGATAACTCTTTTATTATCGTGGCCGAAAGTAAGGGTGGGATTTGTCCGGAGATGGTTTGGACATATGATACACTATCAGACGAAGAGAAGAAATTAGTAAAGGAGTCTCCCAAGGAGGCTTCGGTTCATTTTCTAGGAACATTTTCAAAAACGAGATCTAACTTAACTAAAGAAGGAGATCAGGTAATGAGTAAAACTAAAGAAGCTGGTGCAAGATCAGTTAACAAGGAGCCCGATGTTATTCAAGAAGCTCAGCTTGAAGAAAAGGGTCTTTATCATTCCAGAACGAATGATGAAAAGAACGTCGTAACGCAGAGTCAACTTAGCGACGTAAGAGAAGACTCTGAGAAAGACGTTATTACAGAAGCTCAGTTGCAGTCCAAGTCAAACAAGCTTAACCCAAGAACTGAGAAAGAAGCTGATGTTGTTACAGAGGCTCAATTGCGTAGCTCAGAAGGCCCGTCTCCCAGAACCGAAGATGAAGCCAATGTTGTTACTCAGAAGCAGCTCGAAGACAATGGAAATAGAACCGGAACCGATCCGGACGTTATCACTCAGAAGCAACTTGATTCCGTTGATACTCCTTGGGCGAGAGCTGCCAAGAGAAACGCATCGCAGTTCAAGAGCGCCGGAGATCACATGCAGTTGGTTCTTAGCGCTGTTGCTGACGCTGCCATTAGTACTGGATGTACTCCTGAAGAGCTTTGTACGGTTGGAGGCTCTTTAATTAGCTCTACCAAGGATCGTTTCGAATTGGGTAATGCCATTCTCGATGAGTCCAAGGAAGAGGCAGTTGATTACAGCAAGAGATTGGCTTATTGGAGCAAGAAAAACGTTAAGGTAGCTGGTGCTGGAAGTAAAGAAATTGCCGAATCTATCATTAAGGAACTAAGAAAGGTTGCTAATGACGTTACAACTAATCCTGATACGGTCATTGATGCTCTTGATGTTTTGACCGAAGGTGAAGCTGGTGTAGAAGCGATTAGCAACAAGATCGATGAAAAAATGATTGCCGCTTCCAAAGCTAATACTGTTAAGGTTAGCAAGAAGGACGAACTCAGAAAGGCTCTATTGGGAAAGAAGACAGAAACAAAGGTTGAAACCAAGAAGGAAGCCTCTGCATCAAAAAAAGATGATGGCAAGCTAACCAGAGAAGCAGAAAGGGCCATTTGGCTAAAAAGCTTAGCTAATAAAGATGGTAAAGTTCCGGATACCATGATCGTTACTAATTTTGAAGAAGTTGGTTGTGGCAAAAAAGATCCTACTTTTAAGTCAGTTATTAAGAGTTTTGCCAAAGGAGCGCTTGCCTCAAAAAACGTAAAATTGGCCGCCATTACTAATGTAACTATTAGTGGAGATACTATCTCTATAGCCGTTCAGACAGAAGGTGGAGAAGAAGGCGTAGAAATACCCGTTGGCGAAGAAATTGCTCCTGCCTCTGGTGAAGAAGTTCCAGAAGGAGATTTTGGTGGAGAAGGACTAGAAAACTCTCTAGGCACCCCTCCTGAAATGGGTGCTGAACCCGTTGGAGGAATCTCTCCTCAAACAGGACTTCCTCTCGCTGCTAGCGCAAAGTCTAAATTAACAAAGAAGGCTCAGATTGGTGGTGGAGCGCCTGCCGCTCCGGGCGCTGGCGCAGTTCCTCCGGGACCGGGAGCGCCTTCGGAAGCTGGTCTTCCTACCGAAGCTCCTCAGGATACTCCGATTCAGTCTTTGACGACTGATGAAACAAGTGGAGTTGAAGATGAGATTCCTACGGCTGGCGAACAACAGCCTCCTTGGACTATTTGTCCAGAGTGCGGTAGTTCCAATGTTGACGTTGAGAATAGCGCTGACATCGAAGCTTCTATCGATAATAAAATTAAGAAGGAAGCTGCCGTTGGTGGAGTGAAGGGAAAGTGCAACGATTGCGGAGCGGAATACGAAGCTCTCGTAAAGAAGACATTTGAATTCATTATTACCAAGCCCACTAAGAGCGTAGGTAATGATGAAACGGCTGGAGAACCAGAAGTTCCTGAAGTTCCTGCACTTCCAGTTGCCGCTCAGACCAGACTAGATAAGGGAACTCTAGTTCGAGTTGCTTCTAATAAGAAGCAGTTTGGACACGTTTGCCCGGCTTGTGGAATGAGACAGTGTAAGGCTTCTAAAGATGAAGCTGGACATACTGAATATCATTGCCCCGCTTGCGGAACAGACGTAGAAAAGGATGTCCTTGTCAACGTCAATCAGCCCAAAGAAAGTGTTCTGAGGGTTAAGTGGAACATAGTTCCTAAGCTAGATGGGGGATGCAAAGGGTGCAAAGAAGCAGCTAAGAAATTCGCCGCCTCTATTAAGGTAGAGAAGATGATGAAGTCGGCATCAGAAAGCAAATTCCCTATGGCTAATTGCATAGAGAGAATTGCTAGGAAGTTTGGCGGTAATGCCGTAGCTACTTTTGGTCCTTGCAAGGGTAAGGCTCTGGCTGATTGCGTATGCGGTCAGCTAGAAAAGCTTGGAATGACTAAAGTTCGCCACATGGAAAAATTAGCTAGCGTCTATAGCCAGAAAGATCCTATGGATGAATGCATTGAGGATCAGGTTAAGAAGAACTATACCGAAAAAGAAGCTAAAACAATCTGTAATTGTCTCAAGAAAAAATTTGCTTCGAAAGAAGATGAAAATCCGTTCTTGATGGCGTTCGCAGACGATATAGCATCTGGTAAAGAAAAGATTCTAACGGCTCAAGATCTAGACGTTATCAATGATTCGTTCGTTGAGAACGTTGAAGAAGTTCCCTCTGAAGATATCATTGATGAGGATATTGGAGACGATCTTCCTACGATAGACGAAGTTGATGTAGTAGAAGAAGCCGGAGAAGAGACCGTACTGGTTGAACTAAGCAAAGATACTGCCGAAGAGCTAGCTCAGGCTGCTCAAAGTGCTACTGCTGATGTTGCTCCAGAAGGCGTAGAGGCTGAAGGATCAGTTGAAGAAGTGTCCGAAGTTTCGCCGGTAGAATCCGAGCCCGAAGCTTCTGAAGAAGTATTAAAAGAGGAGATGGAAATGGCTACAGCTATGCAAACGCACAAGTTGAGAAGAGTTGGCGAAGAGGTAATTAAGGTCGCCGCAAAACCCACAAAGGTTAAAGATATTGAGGGTAATGTGGAAGCCGGTGTTCCTCGCAGCGAACAGAAGCTTGGAGAAGAATCTAAAGCCGATTCTCTAATGAATAAGCCCAACAAGGGACCGGACGTTCCTCGCGCCAACGCATATATGGGCAAAGAGAAGGAAGCTGATTCTTTAATTAATTCTGAACCTTCTCTTCCCGATGTTGCAGTAGACTCTGCTTACATGGGACATGAAAAGGAAGTCCAGAAGGGTATGCCTGCGATTAATAACGAAATCAAGGGTACGGTTATAGCCGATACCAAGAAGAATACCAAAGAAGCAAAGAAGATGAAGGAAGTCGAAACGGTTGAAAAGGACGTAGAAGCGGGTGTTCCTCGCAACGAACAGAAGCTTGGAGAAGAAGCTAAGGCTGACTCTCTAATGAATGAACCCAACAAAGGTCCAGACGTTCCTCGTTCTAAAGCATATATGGGTAAAGAGAAGGAAGCTGATTCTTTAATTAATTCTGAACTAAGCGCTCCTGATGTTCCTATTGACAGCGCATATATGGGACATGAAAAGGAAGTCCAGAAGGATATGCCCGGAATCAACGATGAAATGCTTAAGACCGTCCAGATGAAAAAGGAAGTTCAAATCGAAAGAATTGCCGCTGCTAGAAGAATGAAGGCTGTAGAAGTTACGGCTAAACTTTTGGCTACTGGCAGAATCCAAGAGGAAGCTTATGATAACGTTATCGAAGCTCTCTCTAAGTTCCAGATCGATAAGATCTCTTCTGTTGCTGAGAACATGTATCCTAAGATTAAAAGAGTAGCCGCCGAAATGGCTTCCAAGGATGTTCATGCGGGCCCGGCTATCGTTATGGAATCAAAGCCCGTAACGGCGAATGCATCGGATGATCTCATGAAGAGAATCGCATCTCAGTTCACCATCGGAAAAAAGTCTTTCGATGAGAAGCTGACTCAGTACGGCGAGAAGTAAAATAACTATAACTAGTAAACAAAAAATGAGCCCCGCTTTCGGGGCTCATTTTTTTTAAAATAGACAGAGGATTTTTAGTGATTGTTATAGAATAAATATTTGTAATTTAATTGGCAGCAATTGATCGTACAAAAATAGAGAATAAAAACGAGTAGATAAAGAAGCAACAACGGTAAAGACACAGTTAAAACAATATGTAGCTCTTCATGCCAATAGGGTAAAAGAAACAAATATAAAAGGAGAATTAACATGGCTCTTGTAGAGAAATATCATGTAGTAGCTGCTGTAAAGGCAGTTTTGTCAGGAGCAGAAATCAAGGAAGGTATGTTCGTTGCCCTTGATACTGCGGGTAGAGTTATAGCTCAAACCGATGAAGTTCCTTATGGTGTCGCTGGTGATACGAAGTCTACTTCTGCTTCTTCCATGCCCGGAATATCTTCCGGATGGCAGAACAGAGCTTCGGATTACTTTGATGAGACCAAAGCTAGCGCTAAGATGACTGTATATCATAGCGGTGGTGAGTTCGCTACCGATCAGTTCTCGTCTAACGTCAGTTCGTCTACCCCTTATGACGCCCTATATGCTCATGATGGGTTGCTCTGTACGGCTGCCGAGAGTACTTCTAGCGGAATCGTTGCCTATTTGACGCAGGCCGCTGGCGCGTATCCTTCGGGCGTACCGGGTGTTGATACCACGACCTATGATTATTCGACCTATGTTGGTGATCAGGCTCTTGGTGGCGATAACAGTAACACCTACCTTGAATACAAGTTGGTTATATAAGTTAAAACAAGTTCATTTTATAGGCTTTAGACCCCTATAAAACAACTAAAGGAGATAGTAAAATGGCTATTGATAAGAAAGCGGTAAATGCAGAGAGAGAAGCCTTGATCGCTCAGGCTCTTGAAACCCCCGAAGGTCGTGTGGCCCTAGCTCAGGCTATGGTTGAGCCGATCCGTAGGGCTTTGGAATATCAGGCGGTTGGTCGTAAGTTGCTCATGGTAGACGAACTACCTCAGGGCGCTTATGCTCGTTATGAGAAGGACGTTCGCGCAACTGCTTACGTTATTTCTCGTCGTGGTGCTGTGCCTGATATGATCGTTGAAGGCGAGGAAATCCTCGTCCCGACGTTCGAAATCGCTACGAATCCGACGATCCGTTTGTCGGAAGTTAAAGCTCGTAGGTTCTACATCGTTGACAGAGCGCAGATTAAGGCTAAGGAAGCGATCCAGAAGGAAGAAGACCTGAACATCTTTAACGCGGTTATAGCCGCTGTTAACGATGCTCATACGGTTATCTCCACTGGTGGCGCTCTATCCTTGAACGCCCTCAATCAGGCCTTTGCCACGATTGAACAGCACGACCTGACCGTTGGTAAGATCGTTTTGCATGCTCTACGCTATGCTGACGTTCGTAACTTCGGAAAGACAGTGTACGATGAGGCCACTCAGAAGGAAGTTCTAACGACTGGTTTGTTCGGTCATCTTTTCACCGCTGACATTCATGTTAGCTCGAAGATGCCCACGGCAACCGTTCTGTTGCTCGCACCTGCTGAATACGTTGGCGCGTTCCCGATCAGACAGGACATCACTGTACTGCCTGCCGATGACCCGAAGAAGCTCAGATTAGGTTGGGTGATCTACGAGGAAGTTGGTATCGTAGTAATCAATGACTATGCAGTAGCTAAGGTTACTGTAACTGCCGGTTCCTAATCGTCAGTAATAGTTTCGTAAACAAAAGAACCCCTAGAGAAATCTAGGGGTTCTTTTTTATATAAGGTAGCGTAAAACCCCGACATCTTCAGTGTCGGTGGATATAAGCGACCCATTTCTCCTTAATCTCTATTATTATACAAACTAAAAATCCAAAATCAAGTAAATAAAAAAAGGATTTTGATGTCATTTTCGGTAAATAATTATATACCACATATGAAATCAATAAAGATAAAACTTAATTATTCTAATCCAGTTAAGTTACAGAAGTTATTTGACATCTTCGTCATTCTTTCTTCTGTGTCTAAAGAATATCTGCCATTAAGACAGAAAGAACTTGAAACCAAAGAATTTAAACCATTGAACCTCCCCACGGCTAAAGCCGGGGGATTCCTGTTGAGTGGCTCGTTCCGAGCCCGAAATTAAGAACTACTTGGGCAGCATTAATGTCTCTGTCCAAGATGGAGCCACACTCCTTACATTCCCAATTTCTTACCTTAAGCCCACTCAATCCTGTAGGGCCAGTTAAGGCTCCACAGTTTGAACAGGTCATAGTGGTATAAGCTGAATTGACTGGTATAATTTTCCTACCGCAGTTTTTGCTCTTGTAGGTAAGCATACCAATCAGATTATTTAGTCCTGCTTCTGTTACTGATTCCCCGAAGTGTTTTGCTAATGATTTAAAATTGTCATCAGAATAACAAATAGTAGCATAATTTTCTACTAGTTTTCTACTTATTTTATGATTTCTGTCATTTCTTCTATTTGCTTGTTTCTCTAATAGTTTAGCAGTTAATTGTTTTCGTTTTCCTCTTTGTGATTGAGCAAGTCTTTTGGCACCTTTTCTTAATTCTCTAGGATTTTCTATTTTGTTTCCATCTGACAAAGTTAATAGTGTCGAAAAGCCGGGGTCAATTCCAACTACTTTGTTCGTATTTTTAACCTCAAACTTATTAACGCAATCAAGCCATAAGCACAAGTACCAACCGCTTGCTTTCTTTAGTATTCTTCCACACTTGATTTTGGCATCTGGTAGTTCTTGTTTATGAAATCTTACTTTACCTATGCCGGGAATACCAATCTTGTTTTCCATAGGTGGTTTAATGGCATCTGGAAATGGTATAGAATTAAGTTTGTTTCTAAATCCCTTGAGCTTTGGCTTCTTAGCAATCTTCTTAAAACAACGACTCCAAGCGTTATGGACTTGTTGTAGTGTTCCTTGAATAGTATGGGAAGGGATGTCTAGTTTTTTACCATGGTCTGCAAGTAGATTAACAAAATCAAATTTTGAGAAGAAAATTTTGTCCTTAGCATTATGTTCTATTTTCTTGAGACCCCAATTGTATACTCCGGTAAGATTACAAATCCAAGTTTCTAATTGCGTTTCTTGGTTTTTAGTTAATCTAAGTTTTAGTGTTCTAACAATCATACTGTTTTCTGATGCTCCACATACTGCTTAATTACAGAAAGCGGTGCTCCTCCAACCGTAGAAACAAAATATGAGTTGGTCCAAAGAGTAGGAAGTCTGGTTCTCATCCAATCAAATTCTTTTCTTAGGAATCTTGAAGACCTACCTTTGACTTGCTTAACTAACCTATGTATTCCATATTGTGGGTCTACTTCCACCAACATATGAACATGGTCTTCCATAACCTCAAGCGAAATCAAATCAACAGTTCTTTCTTTACAAACAGTACTAATTATTTCTTTAAGCCTTGAAACTGAACCGAGAACTAGAACTTTCCTTCTATATTTAGTACACCAAACTACATGGTATTTAGAAGAATAAGTTACGTTATTATTGTGTTTGAATCTCATATACTGGTATTATACTGCTTAAAGCAATATAAAGCAACACTTATTTTTAATTATTTTTATGCCCGACTTACCCCACAAATAAATTCGGGGGAATGCGTCGGGTTACTGTTCAAGATCGTTCTGTTTGTCTTTGTATTTTTTAAGTATAGGTTTCATATTGTTTAAGTTCTTTGACAGTTCAGCTTGATTCCCATCGGTTAAAGTGTTGAACAAATCATTCATTACGACTTTACCTTTTTGGTCTCTTACGTCTGGTCTCATTTCTGGAAACTTTGATTTAAATAAAGTTTCTACGGGAGAGAACACTGATCTCTGTTCTCGACTTAAATTAGTAGGCGCATTTTCGTATCTTTCTTTTGGCTTTTGTTGCATTTGTTGGACAGAATCCATAACGGTATTATCTGGTGTTCCCGGTATGTTAGGGTTTTTCTGCTCATTTAATAGTGCCTTAAGTTCATCTCTTTGTTCGGGGGTCATTGCCTTCATTTGCTCTTCCATATTCTTTTCAAAGTCTTGTATTTCTTGAGGACTCATTTCGTTTTTTACTTTTTCCATTTGGTCTATTTCTTCTGTCAATTCTTTCATGTCGGCTAGTCTATATATCTTCATTAAACACCTACATTTTTATTGGTATTCCGCTTTTCCACCCATTATAAGGGGCTCGAAGGTCTATTATTTTGGCTATCTTATATTTGAAATCGTACTTTTTAACTTTACTTTTACCGAATTTACTATAAGCTTCAGATGACATTTGGGTATATAGCCGTCTATCTTTGCTTATAAACATTCTAACTCCACCGTGCTTAATTAAAAGCCAAATAAGCCTATTGGGGCATTCAGATAGGTATTCTTGAAATGTCCATCCTCCTATATCAAGCAAGGAGCATATCAGGTTCTCGTTATGTTTGGCTATACTATAATGATTAACGCCATGGAGAAGAATACCTTTTGGAAGTATCCAGTAATTGCCTTGGAGTGTTTCGGGGGCTTTTTGTATGTCTTTTTCGGGTACTAGGTTTTTTCCAGTCATTTTCTTCCATAAATAGGCTACAGTTTCATATAAAACGTCGCATTCTTTGGCTGAAAAATCCTGTCTAATTTGTCTTGGCGATGGCATTCTCATTATCAGATCGGCTAAACTTTTATCTAGTTTGGGATTATCTTTTAAATGCATTTTTAGGACTTTGACTTGTAACGCCAAAGCTTCGCCATCAAGTTTCCTTTCTTCAACGCTTTCTGATAATTTAATTATTTTTGTCATCTGTCCTGCTTTTTTACTTACTTTTTTTGTTTTAGTCTTTTTACCTTGTGATTGTTTAGCTTTTTGGATGGCGTCATATATGTACTGAGAAAATTTAATGATGTCAGAATTTTCTTCTAGTTCCGATCTTGCTTCTTTATATTTTTTCATTTTATCCGAATATTCCTTCATAGCTTCGTCATATGCTTCTTTATCCAATATGGGTTGAGGAGGAGGAACGTTGGGAAGTGATAGCTGATTGGGGTCGGGTTTTGTCATGTAATCTTCTGGATTTGGTGCTTCGTCTTCAGAAATACTTTCAATACCCATCGAGTAAAGATTTTCTGACATATATTCTTCAATTCTACCCATAAGCCCATAATCCATAATCTTGTATCCTTTGTCGGTAACTTTATCGGTCACATATCCATTTTCATACATTTCAAGACCATCTTCTAACAAATTAATCTCATTATGATCTATGGCATATTGTATTAGTGAGTCAATAATTTCTTTAGCATATCCCATATAAAAACCATCGTTGCGATCATATCCAGCGGCTTCAGCTTCATTAAAGTTTTCTCTGTAAGTATTCGCATCTCCACCAATACCATAGAAACCATAAGTTATTCCGAATTGATCTTCTTTAGGAACTTTTGGTAATTTTTCTGCTGTCATTTTGTCGTGATGAGTAGCTTCGGGAGATACGCCTAATTCATATCCCATTGCTTTTAGAGCCTGTATAAATTCTTTTATTCTATTTTTTTGTGGGTTTATCCATTCTCCGTTATCGCTATTTATTATTTCTTTTGAAAAAACTTCTCTAACCCAAACTTTTTTAGGATTTTTTTCTTCAAATATCATTTCTATAAGATCGTGAGGAATGTTGTTCGGATCTCGCAAAGAGAAAAATAAAACATTTGATTCTTTGGATACATCGGTTAAATCTCCAAAAGCCGTAAACCCGCTGTTATAAGTTGCATAATTAGCTGCATCGGTGTCTTCGTCTTTTCCGTTCCCCAATATATTTCTTTCTATTTCAATATTTTTACTAAGAGTTTTTTTATCTTTTGGCATATCTACAACTTTCCAACCATCTTTAAATTCATATACAACCTTACTTCCTTTATACTCCTTTGCCATATCTGACTCTTCTCGATCCATAGCCCATTTTATTGCTGGTTCTGCTATTTCTTCTAGAGTTTTGTTCGATAAGTCGGGTTTTGTTTCAGATGCCCATACAGCGATGCGTTTAAAATCGTCTTCTTTTATGTTAAGTGCAAGATCAATGGGTCGGGTATAATTATCTGTCAAGCGGAGAATCTCTCTAGACAACCATTCAGGATAATCAATGAGTTGAAGTGTTTTTTGTTGTTTTGGAGTTATGTCTTCGGATATTCTGTATATTTTCACAGCATTTTCTCCAAAGATTTCTTTAGTTTGTTGTGGAATATTTCTTGTGGCAATTTTTTGAATATTTTTATAACCAAATCGGGAGACATGGTTGTAACCCTATTTCCCATATCCGTAATAATGTCATCCTCTGTTGCTGTATCTAATAGCAAAATTAATCCTAACACATAGGAACACAGAATGCAATCAAAGAAATTTTCACTTGCTTTCTGGAAAAGATAACTGAGTAAGTCGTTATTTCTATGTTGTTGATCCCTTGATAATACCCCAAAAACAGATACGGCTATTAATCGGGTTATATTCTCATCTTCTCCATATTCTTTTTCTAACTGATCGCAAATGGACATGACTTCATACAACTTATTATTTCGAAACAGATTGTTAATTTCTTGTATTTTGTTTTTCAAAAGTTGCATGGGACAAGTTGTGTCTTTTTCTTCGGGAATTTGCTCTTTTGATTCTTTCTTATCTTCCTTGGTTTCCTGTTGAGCCATTTTTATAGGCGGCAATGATGATTCATATTTAGTCCTTAATAATTGAATGGCTTCTTCTTTAGATATATCTGGATTTTCGTCTCTAAGTTCTTTTACAAACTCAGTAAGCTCCTTCATAATGGCACCGGGCTTTATGCCTCTATCTCTGAAGTTTAAAGCCTCCATAATCTCATTACCGTTTAGAACTGGCTTAATGTCTGGCTTGTCGGCTATAGGCTTCAATGTTGCCAAAGCCTCTCTCAGTCTGGCTTCTAGTTGACTATATTGATTAACTATGGAGGGATCTCTTATTATATCTTTAGCGTAAGCATCGGCTACAGATAGATTGAAAACGTCGATCCAATCAACCGACTCTTCTCCGCACTGTCTTATAAATTTTCTTAGCGCTTTCATTCCGCCGCTGTTTTGTTCAGTAAATCGATGAGGGATCATGTGTTTTTGTGCCAACAGAGATACGGACTTTATGAGGGGTTCCATTTTAAGATATTTTAATATGTGTCCGGCAATCTCTTGGCTTTCATCTTCGTGCCCGTGATAAGAACGATTACCCGGAAACTTTTTACTTTCTCCCCATATGTCCTTGTAGAGTTTCCCGAGGTCATGCATGAGAGCAGCAAGAATCATAGTGATACGAGTTTCAGGTTCAGCATCTTGATATTTTTCTACAACGCCTTTTATAACTTGCATCGTATGTCCCCAAAGAGTCAGTTTATGGTGGGGATTATCTTGAGACATATCTAGATCGGCAATTTTACCCTCGTATTTACTTCCCTTAAGGGCTTCTGCCATAATATCTTGTAACAGACCAGTATTTTTTAGAAGTTCGATAGCGACAGTTGGATTCGGGTTTTTTAGCATCTTAATGAATTCTTGTCCGATGCGTTCCTTGGAAATTTTTTGTTTAATTTCATTTCTTAATTCCGGATTCATCATGGCTTGGTAAGTTTCGGGATCTATCTTTGCGTTTAATTTAGAAGCATAAACAATAGCTCTAAAAATTCTAAGCGGATCATCTGAAAAAGTTTTAAGAGGATTAAGCGGAGTCCTAATTGTGTTGCTAACCAAATCTTGAATTCCTTTTCCGGTAAAATCAACTATTTTGTTGTTTTTTATGTCGAACATAATAGAGTTTATAGTGAAATCCCTTCTCATCGCATCTTGTTCAGGTGTAGCTAGTTGTGTTTCTGGTATTCTTGATTTTTCTCGATAAACATCTTGTCTCGCTTGAGCTATGTCGATCTCTTGAATTCCGTTTCGGGTTGGTAAATAAATTTTCGACGTACTAATGAATTTTGACTTATCAGGATTATCTTTAATTATGTGTGGATCTTTTATATTAAGATGTTTAGTTATAAGTCTCGCAAAATCTTCTGCTTTTATCGGGTATACCATTATGTCTAGGTCATTAGATGGTAATCCGACAAGGCGGTCACGAATAAGCCCTCCAACTATGAAAACCTGAGTATCCGGCGCATATTTATTTATAACTTCCTTAATAATGAAAATGGCTTCCTGTTCCATGGGTGTAAACTTTATATTTGTGTCTATTTTCATTATTTTATAGTTATTCGATAATAAACTGCAAGAATCCTTCCTTTAATGTCAAAATAATAAAGGAAAACCCAAAAGAATTATAGAACAATACACGTATGAATAAAATGAAATTTTTGTCTTTTGAAGAATCTAAGAAAATAGTAACAAACCTCGGACTTAATGGGCTTATAGAATGGAAAAAGTTCCGCAAAAGCAATCTGTCTTTATCCAATATACCACTTTGTCCAAATTGTGTTTATAAAACAGAATGGAAAGGGTGGAGAGATTGGCTTGGAACAAAAGTTTTGCCTTTTCAAAAAGCTAGAGAAATCGCTAGAAGCGCCAATCTCAATCAAAAAAGAGATTGGCAAAAATATGTTGAAGCACATAGGAATTTAAGATTACCAACAAATCCCAACACTTGTTACGAAAACGATGGGTGGATAAATTGGTATGACTTTTTAGGAAAAAGTACAGAAAAAAGAAGACACATCGTTAATGATTCTTTTTTTAAAACGTGGTCTCACGACATGGCTTACATCTTAGGTCTGTGGTGGGCTGATGGATGGGTATATGATAGCCTTTTTTCTATTGTTCTTCAAAGAAAGGATTGCTATTTATTGCATAAAATATTAGAAAAAATGAGTTCTACATATCCGGTTAGAGAGTATAATAATTATGGCGTCTTTAATATAAGATCTAAAGAAATCGTTAATGACATAAAAAATATTGGCGGCACAGAAAAGAAATCATTAACGATTGACTTTCCAACCGTTCCAAGTTGTTTTTTATCTGACTTTATAAGGGGGCTGTGGGATGGGGACGGTTGTATCCACGCAAATAATAAAACTAGAATTTGTCGGGCCAGCATTGCCTCTGGAAGCAAAGTGTTTATTTATAAATTACACAACATACTTAAGGAAAACATCAATAATTTGGGGGGTAGCATTGTAAAACATAAGGGAACTAATTGTTATTCTTTGACCTTTTCAAAAAACGATGCCATAAATTTGAGAAACCTATTGTATAGTTCAGACAGCGACCTTTTCTTAATAAGAAAACGTGATAAATTTGTAAGCGTAGGAAAAATAACGTTTCTTCAAACCAAAGATATGATGGTTTTCAAAGATGCAAAAGAATTTGTTAAGAAATATGGCTTTAAAAACAGTAATGAATGGAACATATTTTGGAAAAACAATAAAAAACCCCTTAATCTTCCGTTACACCCTTATGTTACTTATAAAAACAGGGGTTGGATTTCTTGGTCTGATTTTTTAGGTAATTAATCTGCATAGTCAAAAAACCAAGAATATTTTACAAGCCCCGTTCCAACGGTTTTACTAGATTGGAGTTTGGCATTTAGATAGACATATGTGGATGAATGTTTATCTTTGTTGGGAACGGCAATATTATAGGAACTTGTTATTAAGCCACTAGTATTTACTCCTTGAAAGTAAGTATCAGGCTCTATGTCGGATCTAAGCTCAGAAGATGTTGCTATACCAAAAACATCATTAGAAAAAGTAATGCCGCCTGAGTTTATTAATCCTATCTTAATATTTTTTATGGCTATTACATCAGGAACACTTAACGATATAACAATAGTTGAACTAGTTTGTCCCGGTGATATTGTCCCAAAAGTAGGAGATTTTGCCGATACAGTGCTTTTTGTTCCACTGTCATTACTTGCGTTTGAAGTTCCATCGCTAACATACACATTGTTTTTTAATTCGTGATATGTAGTTTGAACTATGGCTAGGGGAGAAAGTGTAGTAGTAGTGGTGGTTGGAGCTACTTCAGATTGAGATGTCGTTTCCGATTGAGTAGATTCAGATTCTCCAGATTGAGTAGAGTATGAAGAGTACGAAGATGCTGACGATTCACTTGTAGAACTTTCGCTAGATATTCCTCCTGAATCGTAAAGAATAAATATGTAACCTAAATTTCCGGCCGACGTATCTAAATAGGGAACATACAAATTGTTAGAACCACCATCTATATGAGAACCAATTATGGGGTTATGGCTTATTGTCCTAGTGGAACTGTTATATAGTGAATACTCACTAACCGTATCTCCACTTGTGTCTAATGTTACATAATTATTCCCAGCCGTATTACTAGAAGCAGTTATCAAATTCCCATTTTGTTCTATGATTATTGGTGTATTTCTAGTGTTAGACGATTGTAGTCCGGACGTTGACCATAGAGACGTATAACTTAAACCATCGTCTTGAACCGCATATACTGTATCCGCCGATCTGTAATAAATAATTCCACTGTCTGATATGGCTGGGTCCGTTGGATAAGTAAGAGTCTGATTATAATGCCAAGACTGAGTGGCGGATAGTGGGTTTGCGGCAAATAGTCCCGACTCAGATGTTATATACAATTTGTTATTGTTGTATGCTATGCCATCTGACCCAGTTGTTGTGCTTATCCTTCCTTCTGTAATTCCATCAATTAATAACGATATGGTTGATAGGGCATTATTTGATGTTGTTATTTTTAATATTCTGGTATAGTATGATCCTGCGACAGAATCTCCATACCAACCACAACAATAAGCGTAGGAATTATCTGGGGACAATACGATGGATTTTCCCATAATTCCAGCCGAACCGGACACACCTATTTGAGTTGATCCATAATTTGAAGACGTATTTGATCCATCGGTTGCGTTTATTTGAAAAGTGTAAAATCTAGCTGCTGATGCAAAAAGAACAACAGCTCCTACGAAAAGAGAACCCGTTCCATCATATGTGGCCCTAGATGTAGTTGAAGATATAGCCGATGGTATTGTCGGCTGCGTCCATGTCCATATTATTGAGCCGTCATTAAGGTTTATTGAGAAAATTTTTCCTCCACTACTACAATATAAGGATTTTCGATCCGTCGATATACTTAATCCAGAATTTGTGGTAGACAAACCCGCTAAATGATCGGACGCCCACAGAAGAGACCCGTCATGAGAACTAAATGCCAGCGCCCTTATGTCGGTTGAAAGTCTATATCCTATACAGTATATGACCTCATAGCCAAAATGATCTGAATAAGCCAAAACCATGGGGGACACATGATAATAATTATTAACGCCGTATTGTAATGGTATAGCAGCCAATCTTAAATCGTATCCGGGGTCTGATAACCCAGTGTTGCCGGTTCCTTGGTTATCAAATCGAGGTTGTGGCCATATGGAATAAAATTGACCTGAACTTGAACTAGAACTAGAACTACTCATAATTATTTAACTTCTATGGTGATATTATTGGTCTTTTCGTTGACTCTAATTTGCACTATATTATTTCCTAAAGAAAACCCTATAACCCTTGATTCAATTTCGACATTCTTAGATCCCAATATTGCTCCAGCCGTTTTAAACTGAACATATTTATCCATTCCTTTTGGTAGATAAATAACTTGATTGGAATTTGTTATCATTAAAAGATCAGAAATATTATTCTTTACTTCGTCCCATTTTGAGCTAATTTCACTTACTTCTTTCCCGTCCTTTGTTTTTGCCTTCCAAATAGCCATAAAAATCTCCTTTTGCTTGGTGTTATTATACAGAAAATCCTGTATAATGCTTGTGAATTATGAGCCCATTAAAATCAGCTTGGGAATTGGCAAGTGAAAGAGTTATTGCTTCTCGATATAGAGTAGAGCGAGAGGATCAACCTCTGGATTTTGTAGTTATACCAGAGTTTTCAGATAGAGAAGATAGGGTTGTAGAGTCAAATGAAAGCCATCTAATTACTGATCCCGATAAAGAAAGGGAGAAGAAAGTGTCAAATATAAAAATTCAAGATCCGCAAAGTATAGTTGTAAGTGACAAAATTATGGAAGTGATTTGGCAAGGTCAGTTTTTTGATTATGGCGGATTTGCCAGAATGAATCGAACTATGGCGTTTGGATTGTCAAATAGAAATGTTAAAGTGAAAGTGGAAATGGATACGTTTCTCACTCACGTTAATAAGGCAACCCAAGAACAATTGAACAATATGACTCGATATGAGGTTTCAAAAACCGCTCCAAAAGTTTATGGCGTTACTGTTCCTATGAGAGTCAGTTATCCCGGAAGAAAAATACTTTATACAATGATTGAAAGCTCAGAATGCGTACATCCCGATTATGCCGGTAAATTAAGCATGGTAGATGAGGTATGGGTTGCTTCAAAATATGGTCGAGACATAATGGAAAAGAGCAATATAAAAATGCCCGTATACGTTATGCCACTTGGAGTAGATATTAATCGATATAAACCAAATTGTGGTAAGATGGACTTTGGATCAACAAGGAAGTTTGTATTCCTAAGCGTGTTTAGATGGAGCTATAGAAAGGGATTTGACGTTTTACTAAAAGCTTTTATGGAAGAATTTTCTGGAGAAGAGGATGTCAGCTTACTTATGGTGTCGAGAGCCGTAGAGTGTCCCGAAGAAAATAGCATTGCTAAAATTGCAGAGGATTTTGCTAGTGTTAGGTCATTTATTAAAAAATCCGATGACGAATTACCACATGTTGCTCTTTATACAAAACCCATTCATGAAAAAGATATGCCTAAAGTTTATGGATCATCTGATGCGTTCGTTTTAATTTCAAGGGGAGAAGGTTTTTGTTTACCCATGGTTGAAGCCGCCTCCTGTGGATTGCCCGTTATAGCTAGCAATGTAACGGCGCAAAGAGATTTTCTTAAAGAAGATAATTCGTATCTCGTAGAGCCTGAAGGATATGTAGAAGCTAAACTCAATAGTAATACGGCACAAATGGCTAAGCTTTGTAGATTTTATGAGGGACAAAGATTTCCTGATTTTGGAAGACGGGCTATTGAGCAAACCCGTGAACATATGAGGTACGTTTATGAGAACTACCAAAGTGCCAAAACAAAAGCCGAAAAGCTAAGAAATCTCGTTGTGAATAATTACACATGGGATATGGCTATAGATAGAGTTTATAACCGGCTGAAGGAAATATATAACGATTAATCTGGAAATAGAATAAAGGAGACACAAATGAACGTAAGCTTAAATTGTAAGATATCATTGAGTAAGAAGCTAAGATTACTTCTAGGCAAAGAGGGAACAATCACTTTGACAACTTCCATTTTAATTGATGGGAAGGGTATGGGTAAATTGTCGCTAATGTCAGAAGAGGACAATGACAAATGTTTTCAACTTGATACAACCGAAACATCCATTATGATTACACCCACCGATGTGTCAGATGAAATTCCTAGCTCTTCTGACGTTCAATCCAGTTTATTCTCAACCATAGCTCCAAAAGGTGAAGAAGATGCTATTACTAGAAAAATAGCTGTCGTTAATGCGCCCGAAAAGAAGCATATTTCAAAAGCTATGGTTGAAAACGTTAAAGTTCCAGATGTATTCAAAACAACCCAAGATCCTAAATGCAAGGCTTGGATAGATGATATGACTGGATTAATAGATGCCCTTAATGCTGCCAAGGAAAAGAGATCTGATGTGGATGTAGAAAATGCAAAGAGCGACAGAGAGAGGGCTGTTCTACTAGAGAGGAAAGAGAGTGAAGAAGCAATTGGAATACCGACTTGGATAGTTTGCGATAAAGTTGGAAGCCTAACCATAAATGACTTGGGAATAGGATTGACTTATAATATTCCGTTTAATTTGGGAAGAATATCAGCCAGAAGATTAGCAGCCAGTAAAGACTTTAGAGATCTTATTAAAGCGGGATATGTTAAGTTTATCGCACCTTCTGAAAGAGACGAATACATAGAAAAGGCGATGGGAGAATCAAATAAATCTTCGACACTGCCAGTTTTTGATAGCCCCGAAGAAGCTGAAGCTAGCATCTCATTTAGCGACGAAGATATTAGTAGTGTGAGTAGAAGAACCGTCATTGATGAAAAAAATGCCATGGAAATAACGGGAGATAACGCAAATGAACCCACTGAAGAAGAGAGTATGATCGTTAATTTAACTCAAAATTCACCGACAGTTAGAAGTAAGCCTGCCCCCATCGACTCCGGATCGCCCTCTAGACATACTGTTCATGGTAATTCAAGCGTTTCACAAGAAGAAAGACCTAGAAGTACATCTGTAAAGACTATTCGCAAGATAACTTGATTCCTTATTTCTCCGCAAATTGATAAAGGGAATGAAGGCTATAAATAAGAAATAATCTCATAAGGATTATTGTTATAAAATAGCTAAGCGGAGAATTAAGATGAGCGTTATTTACTATCCCAATAGAGTTTATCATGGTGGAGACAAGGTTCCATCTATTGACAGAGTAATGGCGAAAAGGGCAGTAAGAACCGTTCAGGGTGTTGCCAATTTAGCTGCTGCCAATTTGAGCGCCGAAATAAGTTGTAACACTCAGTGGCAAATTGATTCCATTATGTTCTATTTCAATAATGTGGCGTCTAAAGACTATTCTGCTCATATAGCTAATGGAATCAAAATAGTTGCAGAGCTTAATGATTATCTTTGGATACAGTCTAATTTAGCTCCGGCACAAAGAGTCATTTTGGATCCGGGATTTTATACTGGAACAGAAATGGCAGCTCACCTAAAGGCTAAACTTGATGCTATGCCAGCTTTTGCCGCCGTTCCTGTTACATTCACAGTTACTTACACCGCCGCCACTGGTATATTTTTAATAACCCCAAGCGCAGGAACGATTAAATATTTGTCGGTTAATACTACGCAGCCTCGTTCCATTAAAGATAGTATTGCTGGACATTTATTTGGACTTACTACAACTACATCTGATTTTGCTGCTAACATATCAAGCGACACGGCAGTTTATGGTCTTGATTCTGAATATACTATAGTATCAGAAACCGATTCTTCTTCAACGTCATATGTGCATTCTGGACTTGAAGTTTTAACCATGGATCAAGCCCTTCATCTGGCGTCAAATTCAGATGCAAGCGTTACCACAAACTACATAGTTACTTACGAAGAGATAGTATAATGAAAAAAACATTTAATCTAAAAGAATATAAAACAGCAGACAAAATGAGACAAAGGACTCTTCCGGAAGGTGGAATAATTGAAACCACTAGTCCTAAAGATCTTACTCCGGATAAACTAGAAAGAATTAAAACTTGGCTAGAGGAAAAATTCCCTGATAAATATTGGGATCTAAAGTCGGCATATGACTGGGTTAAATTTCATCTTTCTGGAAAATATCCTACTGAAAGAGAGACCACTAGTATAGAAGAGATTAGAAAACCATATAAGGGATGGATTCCTCAAAACGTAAAAGAGAAATAATATGTCCGTCCAAACTAGAACAACTGCTCTTCAAAATGAAATCGTTAGACTCTATTGCCAGTTTGAATGGGATGGGCGTCTAACTAATCCTCAGGGAGCACCTCTTGTAGAAATTATAGATGCAGATGGCGTCACTGTTTTAGATACTATTTCCCCCCAAAGAGAACATACCGGAGTTTATTATGCCGATTGGTATGTCCCTTCTAATCTACCAGTAGGAAACTATTACGACAGATGGACATATCAATGGGCTAGCACTTCTGGCGTTAATGAACAAGTAATGACATTTAGTGTTTATGCCCTAGATTCTTATATCAATTTTATTAGTCCGGCAATAAATCATGTTGTGTCAGATAGAGTCCTTCAAATGATGAAAGACTTATCTAATTTGTTTATTTACGAAGCTATGCATATTCCTGTTTATTGGGAACAAGCAATGAGAGTCCAACAGGAAAATCAGCAGAAAAGAATAAAGAACTACTATAATTTTACTCTCGATAGTAACGATTATGATGTTACAGAAGGTGCCATATATTTTAACAATGGGAATAAGTTTACGGTTTTTGCCGATGTCGTTTCGCCGGGTTCATCCAGCTCGGCAAGCAGTTATAGTAGCGTGAGTAGCGGAGATTCATCTTCGTCTAGCTCAAGTGTTTCTAGCTCACAATCCTCCAGTTCGAGTAGCTCTGTAGATTCTCATTCTTCTTACTCAACATCATCCAGCACTTCTTCTTCTTTATCAAGCGCCTCTCATAGTGAATCTTCTACTTCGGCCGTGTACCCAGTAACAACAACTACTACAACTTGGATATTAAAAACAATTATGCAAACTGTAGGAACTGGATCACCTTCTCCATCGGGAACATTAACAAAATTAAGCGGAACAGGTCCATCTACTATTGGATATGTTGGATATACTGAAAGCACTGCAAGATTTTCAACTATTTATAATTTGGCTTATCAGAACTGGAATAAAGACCCCAGACCTATAGTTAGAGTAGACAATAGAAACGTTGACGACGGATGGTATGCGGATTGGAACGGTAGAATTTTCTTTGATGGACTTATGGCTCCCGAAGACAGTGTTAATGTGGCCTATAATTTTGCTTATTTTAGTGATGAAGAAATTTTAGCTTTCTTGAATATGGGTTTACAAATGATGAATTCTACTCCTCCCGCTAGTATTTATTATCCCACTTTAATCGGAATGCCTACAGAATGGAATGCCCCTGTGTTATTATACGCATCTGTTTTAGCTCTCAAAAGATTAATATTTGGCTTAAACTTCCAAGAAAAAATGATAATATTTGGAGAGCCAGAAGCAGCTCGGAATGCTATAGCTACGTTCCAACAGCTCTATCAAGAATATAACACAACTTGGATGGAAATAAAGAAGAACGCTAAAACCCAGAAACTCTACGGTATGGCTCAGTACGTCACCCCTGAATATACGTTGCCGGGTGGTAGAAGTCGTTGGTTTCGTTATTTATATAAAAGTGGCTGATAATCAACGACTTACAACTTTTGGTTTTGATACTAAAAATAGGTTTAAATTATTAGTTGACTATCTAAACCAAATTTTGTATAATATATTCAAAGGAGATATATTATGCAAAACGATAAAGTGTTTAGAATCGATGACCCATACGAATTCCTTACCAAAGAATTATTGGAAAAAGAATATACCGAAAATAAGTTAACCGATAAATTAATAGCAGAAAAATATCAAATTGGAAGCAAAGCTACCGTTTGGAAACGAAGACAATTTTACGGCATCAAGAATTCTTGTCAAAACAAATCTAATCAAAACGCACTCAAAAACCGAAAATTTATTGTGTCTAAAGAAGACGCATTAAAGTGGCAGCAAGAAGGCAAAACATACGATGAAATGGCTGATATCGTTGGGTGCAGTAGGATAGTTTTATATAGACGAATAAAAGAACTTGGAATCGTAACAGAGTGCCCAGAAGAAATGAAGAAGCTAAAATGGCACGAAAAACTTTCAGATATTCAGGTTAAATTTTTATTGGGAGACTTATTGGGTGATGGCAACATAACTTCGTGGGGGATGTATCAATGCAACCACTCCTACAAGCAGAAATCGTTCATAGAATATAAAAAAGATGTATTATTAAACTTGATGTCTCCTAATTTTAGTTTTAAAGAGCATATCGCAAACAATCATCAGAATGGAAAACAATATCGGTGTTATTATTTAAGAACTATGGGCAATGAATTTTTAAAGGAAATATACGGCAGGTTTTATGTTAATAAAGTTAAAGTGTTTCCATATAAGTATCTAATGAATTCTATTTTTGACAATTATAGTTTAGCCATGTGGTATATGGGAGATGGATCTATTGATAACAAAAGCTCTAAATTACATACTTACGGCTTTGGATATAACGGAAATTTAGACATAGCTAAATTCCTGAATAATAAATTTAATTTAGTTGTTAAGATCGCCCAGTCCAATAAACATGTCAGAGATGTTAACAAAAGCTATTATATAACATTTAACGTTGCAGAATCACACAAGTTATCGCAATTGGTTTCTCCTCATATTCTTCCTCATTTCCAATACAAATTACACCCCGAATTTCGCACGGATTTTTCACTCAATCCTACCAGTGTATAAATAGTTTTACGATATTCCCTACAGGTTTGTATAATGTCTCCAAAGCTATTACTCGAAAGGGTAATTCTAGCGAACGTATTGATAGCAGAGGTGCTTAACGCTAGACGGTTGGAGACAGGGTTGGCTTAAGGCTTTGCATCCTTAAGAGAGAAGCTTCCTAAACCTTCGGGCATGGGAGAGTACCTGTACCGGAAAAACCAAAACTAATGCTTAGGGGGATTTCCCTATAACTGCCAGATTCCTTTTGGAATTGGACTAGCATCCTATAACCCACCGCTGACTAGGGGTTAGCTAATACAAGCAGGGGTGTTCAAAAACTCTATACGTGGCTCCATACTGCGAATGCTGTATAAGTACCGGCGTGAGATCAGTCTACCTTTTATAGGGTGGACTGTCTCTGCCGTTCACCATCTGCTCAGCTATATAAGTAACATTAATTTTCCTAAAACAATAAAGGAAAAAATGATATTTTCATTGAATTAAATAAGGCATGGAAATATATCGCATAGCGTCTGAAAAAACTGATATTGCCAGTCTAAAGGACTCTCTTAGAACCCTTAAGAATGACGTTAGAGATTTAAAGAAAGATTCCAAAGATTTTGCCTCAAAAATTAAAAAAATTGAAAAATCTATAGACGAATTAAACATAGGAAACAGAATGTTTTATCAAAATAAAACCATATTTACATCTTTACAAAGAAAACTAGAACGAATGGAAGAAATGTCTCAAGAATGGAAAAGTTATAAGAAAGAGATGAATGACAATATAAAGAAGCAGGTAGAAAAACACACTAAGGCGAGAATTAGCGATATAACTCCTCAGTCATTTTAAATGGATAGCGAAATGAAATTAATACTGGAAAAAATATGTACTCAATGTGGTCAAACTAAGCTGGTTGAAAACTTTTACAAAAAGAATACGAACAAAGACGGCTTAAGATGTGAGTGTATAGAGTGTCTAAAAAAATATAGAATCGACCACAAAGATAATATGAGTTTGTGGAGAAAAGCCAATAAAAAAATAATTAGTGAATCCAATAAGGAATATCGAAAAAAACATAGAAAAGAGTTATTAGATAAAAAAAGAGCGTGGGATGCTAATAACAACGAAAGAATAAAAGAATATTCTAAAAAACGTAGTAAAATTCTAAAAGACAGGGGCGAAGAAGAAATATTCTATCCTAAAAAACAAAAGTGTTTTGAGTGCGGAAAAAATAAATCGGCAAGTAGTTTTAAAAAATGTAGAAACAATGTAGGTGGATTAAGTTGTCGGTGTAAAAAATGCGACAAGAAAAATAGAGGAATAAATAGGCTAAAAATAAAACAATGGAGTAAAAAATATAATTACAACCATAAGAAATCAATAAATCAATATAAGCGTTTGAAAAGAAAAAACGATTTAAATTATAAAATACTTTGTAACTCAAGGGTTAGAATATATCACGCCATTAAATCTCAAAACACTAAAAAATTTCACAAAACGATGGATTTAATTAGCTGTTCTATTAGTGCTTTAAAAAAGTATATTGAATCTAAATTTGATAAAGGAATGAGCTGGGACAATTATGGAGTTAACGGATGGCATATAGACCACATTAAACCGTGTGCATTATTCGATTTAACCAAAGAAGATAATCAGAAAAAATGCTTTCATTATAGTAATCTTCAACCATTGTGGGAGACAGATAATTTTAAGAAAAACTCTTTTTATAACGGAAAAATGATAAGAAAAAACAATATTTACGTATGAAGTTTTATCGAATATCTCAGGAAAAGAGGCCTTATAATATTGTTAAGGTGCAAGGCGGGCAACCTGATAAAATATTACCGAATATAGTTATATGGGCTATTAATGCTTCTCAGGCTAGATTTTTGGCAATGAATAAGTATCCTGAATTAAGGAGTTATGTTGAAGGTTGTTTGAGAAGAAATCAAGAATGTGATATAGAGGCAAAACTTGATTTAGAAAAGGTTAATGAGTTAGAACGACAAAAGAGAGTAAATCAAGAGCGCCAACAGAAAAAGATTGAAAACGCTTGGTATATGAAGGATTAGACATTAAGGAGAACATATGAAAAACAAGTATGCTAGTCAGTTTAATGAGATTATAATATTGGCAGAAAAGGAAAAGACAAAGAAAAAGGGTGGAAGTCTTGCTGCGATCTTTAAGTTAATTCAAGATTTAACCGTTTTTGAAGAAAATATTCAAGAGTGCATCGACGCTCAAGAAATGTCGCAAAACAAAGGATCTATTGAAGGTTTTGTTAAAGAAATAGATAGCATGTATGAAGTTTTGTTTAATATTGCAAAGAGCGGAATTCAGACATTAAGAAGCGAAAGAGGGCATCCGGAAGTCGAAGAAACAGTTGAAGAGATAGTTTCTGAGCCAGTTTCAGAATTACCTCCATTACCTTCTGTAGAATCTTCAAATACTTTTTCTGCCGAAGATTTAAAGAGGCAGATGGATACCAAGCCCTCCGTTGCTTCTCCGTTAACAATTCCTAAAACGCCTGTAATATAATATGCCTAAGCAGAGTATAGATTTTACATTAAGGGAACTCAGAGAAATCATTCTGGGTTTGCGTATGTCTGGTCTTAGTTTTGTAGAAGATGGAGCGATATCTGAAATTCAAGCGATGATAAAATCATTACCTTCTGCTGAGGATTTAGAAAAACATTATAGTAATCCTGAATCTCTTAAACAGTTACAAAAAGACGTTGGCGGAATAATGCGTTTGATTGAAATATATGGGAAGCGAGATGGAGAGTATAAAGTTCGTTACAAGTCAAGAACAGGTTTGCCTCCTAGATACAAGGTTATGGAATGGAGAGAGCCAATGCAACAAGCAGCAAAAAACAATAATAAAATAATTTCTACAGTTAATAAAGTTGTAAAAGGTCTAAAAAAACTTGGATTAAATGAAGAGGCTGAAATAGTCAAAGAAGCTGGCATTAGGGATATGTGGAATGCCGGGAAAGAAGCATATATTTATAGAACGATAATGAGCGAAATGTTAGAAGTGACAAAGCAATTCGGAAAAGCTTATGATAAAACTAATGGGCTAATTGCGAAAATACAAAATCCAGAGTTTAAGGATAAGTTAGCTCAGGTGTCAGATAGATTTGGTTATGCTCAGCAGATTGTTGCCAACTTAGCTCAATTTATGAATGGTAGTCAAGAATTAGCAGATGTTGGTGGTGGAGCCGGAGGAACTGGAGAAAAAGCTGAAATTGGAAAGCCTGTTACTTTTACAGATAATAAACAATATGTTGTCCAAGAGTTACCTCCGGATGGATCTAAAATATTGTTTATTAATGTCGGTGGAACAAAGCAAAAGGTTATTACTGACACTCTAAGTAATGTTAAAGGATTTGAGCCCCTTGAAGAAAGTCATAAGGCAAAAGAGGGGGCAAAGAGATCATGGGCAGAATATGGAATTGACTTTGATAAAGATATAGATGTTATTGCTCGTGCCTTACATGACTTGGATTGGAACAATATGACCGATGCGGCTTTGGATAATTTGTTAAAAATAGTTACGGATTTACAGAGTAAGGCAACGGCTCCAACAATTTCTTTTACTAAGGAGAAGATATATAAAATAGCCCAAACTCCTTCAGTAAATAGTCCTAAACAAAAATGGGATAGTTTTGGTGCGACTCCTCATCCTGATTATGATTCAGTTGTAAAACCCACTCTTAGCGCATTATGGAGTGGAAAATTAGATATGATTCAACCCAGCAGTCTTAAAGAAATTATAGATTTTGCTAAAGCTTCAAAAAATAATCCTACTATTGCTCCATTTAAGCCCGGAGAGAAGTTTGTATTTGTAAATCCGAAAAATAAACAAGAAATTCAAATCGAGGCCATTCCAGATGCCGCTGACCCAAAACTAGTCAGTCAACCTTCTACTGGAAATTTTGCTTTTAAGAATCTTAGCAATCCAAAATCGAGACAGCCCATACTTATTCAAAATCGCAGTCAAGTTCAACCGTTTAGAGATATTGCTGCTCCCGCTCAACCTACTGGAACTCCTGCCTCATTATCTGCCAAGTTTAAACCCGGTTCAAATTGGTCAATGAAGGATAATTATGGTAACGACATCATTGTTCAAGTTATGGATGTAGATGATGACACTGGACAGATACAAGTCCAAAACACGGCAGATAGAACACAAACCGGAGTTGTTAGTGCGAAACAGTTAAAGGCTATACCAAAACCAGTTGCGACATCTTTGGCTCCGGGAGATAAGTTTGGATTTAAAGATAACATGGGAAAAATGACAGAGGCGTTAGTTGTAGAGCCTCCAGTCGGGAATAAGATTAAGGTTATTTTAAAGGGTAATTTTACTCCAGTAGATGTTGACATTAGAGCACTTATACCAATGGCGACCAATCCAAAGTTTATGATTGGAAAAGAAATAGAATGGACAAATCCTGCGACTGGAACGGCAGAGAAAGTTAAATTCAAGTCTGTTAATGATCCGGCAAATATTACTATTACTGATGCTTCTGGGGCAGATAAGCCAGTTCCTATCAATCAAACGAAGGGACTTATTGCCTCTACTCGTCCATCGTTTAACCTCAAGAGATATGCATCCACTCATAGATAGTAATTTCTCTCTACATTTTCCTTTTAATCTTGTATAATGTTGTTATGCAAGTAGCACTAATATGCGGAAAATGTGGCAAGGTTCACACTGAAGATACAGATGGGGCTACTCTCGTTATTGATTTCAAACAGAGACAATTTAGTTTTCTCTGTATGAATAAACAATGTAAACATGACAATATATTTGATTTTGCAGAATGGTCGGAGAAGAGTAAACGTAGTGCTTTACCGAGAATGAGGACTTTATAATGGCTGATTATAAAGATGGAAAAAATGTTTTGTTGAGGAGACCTGAGCCCGGGAGAACAATAAAACAGCCCGTTCAAACAAATGTTATTCAGCAACAGGTAGACACAAACGCTATAGCCAATGCCGTTATCGCAGCTATTACAAGCAAGATACCTCATATAAAAATCAGGGAAGTTGAAAAAGAAGTGGCGGCTGTAGACACTTTTGATGATTCTAGCTCTATGAATAGGTTGGCAGAATCCATGACCGTTCAGAGAGGAAATAGCGAAGCCAATTTTAACGATTTGGGTAAAGTAAAAGAAAATATTAAAGATAAGAAAGAAGTAGATAAGACTATTGATCTATTAAGTGGTATAGGAGATTAAAAATGACAGATACCGTAAACCTAACATCGCCTAAAAAAGAAACCAAGTTTAAGCCCGGAGTGGGCATTGATATAGGTACAGCTTTTATTGTTGTAGTCAGGCAGCAAGAAGATGGAACCTTTGTAAATAAGTTTCATAGAAATTGCTTGTTTGGCATGGAAATTAACGACGAATCTGCTGACTTGTTGGAAAGGAGTAATTATTTTTTTATAAAAACAAACAACAAATATTATGTTTGTGGAGAAGATGCTATTTCGTTAGTAAATGCCATAGGAAAAGGAAATATTATACGCCCGATGGCCAACGGATTGATCAACCCGGCATTAAAAGAGTCGAGTGAGTTATTATTTTTTATTATTAAAGCTGTATTAGGAGATCCGATAATTAAAGATGAACCTCTTCGTTTTTCTTATCCAGCTAATGCGGTTGACAAAGACATGGATAATCTTTTTCACAAAACGGTGTTACAAGGATTTTTTACCAAAATTGGATATAGTCCAAAACCCGTAAATGAAGCTATGTGTTTAATATATGATAACGCTCCAACTTCTAAAAACGATAAGGGCGAAAACATTCCTCTTACGGGCATAGCAACGTCGTGGGGGGCTGGACAAACCAATACGTGTCTTGCATTTAAAGGTTTAAGTTTGGCTGAATTTTCATGTACTAGATCGGGAGACAACATAGATGAGCAGGTTGAAAAGGTTACGGGCATTTCCAGAAGTAAAATAGTTAAAATTAAAGAGAAAAGTTTGGATTTGAGAAACGTAGACTCTAGTGACAGGGTTCAATCCGCATTATCTATTTTTTACGATGAAACCATAAACAGGATAATACATTATATAAGTGAACAGTTTAGAGAAAAAAGCAGCGAAGTGGAAGGAGAACTTGAGTGGATAGTGGCCGGAGGAACAAGTATGCCATTGGGGTTTTGTAATAGACTAGAAGAGGCAATTAAAAAATCCAATATGCCATTCAAGATATATAAAGTTCGCCATGCTGATCAGCCATTTTATTCTGTAGGACAAGGTGCGTGTATAAGAGCCATGTCGGATTATGCCAGAATTAACAAGGCATAATAAAGTACAATCACAAAATTATTTTAAATAAAAGCAGGAATAAACATACGTCGTATAGAATAAATATAAGGAAAAACATGAACCCAAAACCCGAGATACATTCAAAACCCAAGATGAGAAGAACCGATATCTTTATAACGGAATTGCAATACAAACAAATAATGAAAAGAGCTAAAGAAAGGGGGATAACGTTTTCGGAGATGTTTAGAAAGGTAGCTGATTGGTATATAGAGGAAAAGTGTGAAAAAGAACAATAGATCAATCGATTTTGAAAAGCGTTTTTCAAATAAATTTCCGGAACTATTAAAAGAATGGCATAAAACAAAAAACCATCCTTTAACTCCATACGATGTGTCTTATGGTAGCGACATAAAAGTTTGGTGGATATGTAAAAATAACCACGAATACATTTCGAAAATTAGTTCAAGATCGATGGGAAAAGGGTGCCCTTATTGTGTTGGAAAAAGAATTTCTGAAGACAACAATTTGCTGAAAAATAGACCGGATCTGTGTGAGGAATGGGACTACGCAAAAAACAAACTTTTACCTCAGGACGTTACAGTATATTCTAATAAAAAGGTTTGGTGGACATGCAGAAACAAACACAGTTATGATTGTGTAATAGCCAACAGATCAAAACTGAATCGAGCTTGCCCGTACTGTGCAGGTAGAAAGGCAACCATAGAAAATTGTTTGGAAACAAAATCTCCCATTTTATGCGGAGAGTGGGACTATTTCAAAAATAAATGTGTCACGCCAAAGAATGTTGTCAGCAATACTATCAAAAAAGTTTGGTGGATATGCAGTTTAGGACACGAATGGAAAGAAAGCGTTAATAATCGATACAATCATCCGGAGAGCGGTTGTCCATTTTGTTCTAAGATTATTTTAAAAAATGGAGCTGTTTTAGACTCTATTCCTGAAGCCATTAAATATATAGAGTATAAAAATAAGAAAATTAAATTTAAGCACAATAAGAAGTACGGAAGAGGAATGGGAAAGAGTAAATATGACTTTTATTTTCCCCTAGAAAACAAATATGTGGAGGTTACTAGTTACAATAAGGTGTTTAGGGGTTATCCCGGACGTTATTTTAAATATCTTAGAAAAATAGTTGAAAAGCGTAAGTTCGTAGAGAACGTTTTAAATGCGAAATTTGAGTTTATTCAGCTATGCCCAACTAGAAAACAGGTCGAAGAAGTAAGAAAACGGATAAAAACATATGATTATGCGAAGGAGCAAAAGGGCAAGTAAAGATACATTAGTTTTGCATAGGAATAAAGACTCTGCTTGTTGAAATAATACAAGTAGAGTCTTTGTTTTTTAGGAGGTAAGAAAATGGGATACTGCACCGTAGACGATTTGAAGCGAATTTTACCTGAGAAAGTTATGATTGGCGATTCTAACATTGGTACACCTGTCCCCGGTAGGTCAGGTAATCAAGGTTCTAAGCGTTCTAACATATCTCCTCAGGAAGCAGAAAGATATATTCTTTATGCTCAGCAGTATATAGATGGAAGACTGAGACCCTATTATGCTTGCCCCCTTAGAAGAATTAAGTCTTATGAAACTGAAATTTTAAGTGATGCTTATCCGGGAACAAATGTTGGTATAGCTTTACATGATTCTGGTGAGTTTATTAGGGGCGACTTAGTTCGGTTGCAAAATAAATCTGTCATGGAAACATCTGAAGTGACAGAAACGACTAATATCACTACAGTGACCTTAAATAGGGTTAGCGGGACGTATTTGGTTGCAGATGGGTCTAAAATAAGTATTCTTGAATTTCCAGACCCCATTCCATTAATTACGGCTCAAATGGCAGTGTCTTTTATTTTGGATCGTTTATTCGTTGCAGAACAAGCTCCCGATGTAAGTACTTATGGAAAAACTCAACGTAATATCGCTAGGGCTCAAATTGAAAACATATTGAGCGGAGAAGTTTTACTTTTTGGTCAAGAACATACGGGTAGAAGATTCGTTAGGGGTAGCTTACTGGATAGGTTTGATTCTCCTGCCGAAATACAGAAGGGTAGCGAGAAGGAATAAAATGAGTTTAAGTGACCAATTTAAAAAGATGGCGAGAGATTTATATCTTTTGTCTGAGGATGCTAAGATTACAAGCGTTAAACAGGGAAAAACTATGGATACGAAAAAAATTCCCTCTTTGAAATCTATGCAGCCGGTCACTCGAATTTATAAAAGTAAAGAAGAGATAAAAGAATCTAAAGAAAATCCGGAAGTTGCAAATATTATAGCAAAAACCTATGATATTTTTAAGGGGTAATTTATGTCGGTTACTGAAGTAGTTGAAGGCATTATCGACATTATTAAAGAAAATGTCATCGCTAAAACCAATGTAATTTCTGATGTATTAACTGGAGAAGTTCTTGTTAAAGTAGAAAATTCATTTCATTTTTCTGCTGGCGATGAAGTTGTATTAATTGACTATGGTTATAATGATGAGTCGTCTCCTCATTATCAAAAATATGAATATTGCGTTGTTAAAGAAATAAACAACACATACTGTTTAACCTTAGAACAAGCTATTGAAGACCCAGATGGTGGATGGCTTGTGTCTAACCATTCTTTCATTCAGAAAACAATCGGACATGCTCCACTTTATGATGACCGGGTTTATTACGGTGATCGAGAGGTTATTCCAACAGAAGAAATGGCAATAACTGTAGAACCCAATAGCTTGTCAAATGAATGGATTTATATTCATGGAGGATTATCAAACGAATATAGAGTTAGTATTATGGTATATGGAAAAGACATTGAAACAGAAGAGGGAATGAAAATCCTCAACATGTACACCGATGTTCTCTATGACATTTTTAATAAAAATATTCATATAGATATAAATAATTATGATAGTCCGATGTTATCTAATGTTGCCGCTGGAAGCTTTACGGTTGGTCTTGGGACTTTAGTTGTTGTTGAAGATACTACGACTAACAGAACTAATTTTATCCCATCTTATTTATCTCCCGACGATATGATTTTTGAGATTCAGGATAACATTGGAACCGAAATAGATCTTTTCGTTACTCAGGTTACAACTCCCGGCGATGGAAAAATGTATATCTATGTTAGTAAAACAGATCCTACTTTAACTGGATCCGTTACGCCATTGCAGAGAGCTTACAATATTAATGAGTATGCTGTTTTTAAAAAGCATGGAAGATATTTTTATGACAGCAGAATAGATAATATCGAGTATGGAATGGTTCAAAAAGGAAGCGCATTTTTAAGGGCGGCGAGATTGAATTGGTTCGGCAAGGAAGTTGAGGAAATTAAGTTTCCACAGAGGTCTTATAAAATACCCTATTTCCCTGTTGTTTCTGGATCATTAATTAGTAGTAGCTCAAGCAGTTCAAGCAGTATTGACTCAAGCAGCTCAAGTAGTTCTTCGGTAAGTAGTGAGAGCGGTTCTTCTAGCTCTTCTAGTTCTATATAAAACAGAAGAAAAATAGAGGAAAAAGGCAAAGGATATTCGAAGTATCTTAAAGTAATAATAAGCAGGAGATATAAATATGGCAACGACCATTAGAATTTACAATCAGGCCAATAATAGATACTATACTGCAACGGTGGATGCCTTTGCTAATATATTGGATAATAATGGGACTGACATGAATGTGGATTATTATCTTAAAATAACCACAACCATGAGAATAAGTGTCACTAATGCAGCGTTTCCCCAATATGTAATTAGATATCTTACTGATGTTCCCCCCGGATATAGTTCTCCAGCCGCGACATTTACTGACTTAATAAATGATTATATTGATTATTTTATTACTCAGGCAAATTTAGGCTATTCCAGTTCAAGCACCTCCAGTAGTTCTAGCGTTAGTAGCGAAAGTAGCTCTAGCAATAGTAGTTCTAGCTCGTCTTATATTGAAAATTGGAGTAGCTCTTCAAATTCTAGTAGCTCAAGTAGTTCAAGTGTTAGTAGTTCAAGTAGCTCTATCGATTCTAGCAGTTCCAGTAGCGTGTTAGGATAATTTAATAGGAATTGAATAATAGGTAAGGTATAGGAGAGTAAACATGGCTATAAATATACAGATTTACAGTAATGCTAATTCGAGTAGCAAAACTGTTATTTTTGATTTTGTCGGTGAAATTTTGGCTGCTAATATACCGGACTTCACTCCCTCGCCTTCAAATGCTGCTTCTACTGAATATTATTTTAAAGTTTCTACATCGGCCAGACAAGATAACAATGTAGCATATTCAACTAAAATAGTCAGAAGTTTAAGTGAATTAGTATTGAATGGTGGATCAGCAACTCAGAAACAGAGAATTGTTTCAACCTATTCAAATGCCTATCCGGATATAAGAACAATGGTTATGGATTATGTTTATGACTACATAAATGGGCATGCTGCTAATTTGGGTGGTAGTGAGTGTCTCGCCCAAATGCCAATGAAGTTTACATAAAACTAAGAAGGATTTTTGCAACATAAGATTGAATAAATAGGCAGTGATAATAAGGAGATTATTATGGCATACGTTTTTCCGGGATATAGAGGATTGGCAGATATAGGCGGGGTTGGTAACGTCCGTTTTGCGGATGCTAGCATAACCGCTAGACAAGAAATTAACGCTCCTGACTTGATCATGGGCGACTGGGATCACGATGCATATGTATTCGGACCTATTGAGGTTGGTGGAACTATTTCTGGTCCGGTTACTGAAACATTTGTATCGGGTTCTGGAGGTGGGCAGGGATTGTGGGGGTGGGGAGTAGTTCGAACTGGAGATTGCGGAACATTATCAAACGAAGACATTACTCTTTACTACTATTGCGATTCAGAATCTTCTGGAGCACTAAACTCAAGAACTTTTACAGGCATGCTTGTTAATTCGTTGAACTTTTCTTGTGCGGCAGGAGATATAGCTCAGTTTTCAATTGATTTACTTGGATCATCGGCTGGGTCATGGACTGCGGCTGTTCCTCCTCATTTTACCGATGCAGAAAAATTGGTAACATGGGATAAGGTAGGTGTAACTATAACTCCGGGCGCAAATCCTGAATTTACTCCTCCAGTAAATATCGCATACAGTAACTTTGATTTTACAATTTCTAACAATCTGGAAACCGTATATTCGTTAGGGCAGACCAATCTGTTCCCGTTCGATATCGTTCCGGGATTGAGAACTATTACCGGAAGCATTTCTGTTTATAACACTCCTCAGGCAGACGGAAAAGATGCATGGGACGATTATCTCGCAAGTGAAGTTAGCACAATTGCGTTTGACATTGGTGGTCTTGCTATCGATATGAAGGTAAGATTCCATAGAGTTGAGCCTGCTTCTTCTGTTGGTCCTATCATATCTTCAATCGGATTCACTGGCGTAAGTCATCAAACTGGCGCAGCTTGGGAAGCCTAAAAAATCAAAATGGGGTTGGAATTTGATTTCCAACCCCATTTCTCTTTAGATTTTAGATAACATTTTCCACTCACTTTTTATCTTATTTTCTGTATAATATTGGTGTCTCAAAATATTTTTTAACAAAAGGAGAAAAAATGAGTATATTTGTTCAAGACGACGACCTTATAGATGTTAAAGTATATTGCAGAAAAAGGGGTCATAAATACGAAGCTTATACTGAGAAAGAATTTAAGGAAGCAAAAATAAAAGATGAGAACAGGGAAAAGTATGAGTGTTTGTTGGTAAAAATGAAAGAATTGACTTGGGGACTATATAATCAGCTTCAAGAAGAGGCCGTGTCTGAATCTGCAAATGGAGAGAGACAATTTAATTTCAAGATCTACAAAGAAAACAGGTTGAAGAAACTTATCAAAGAGTGGGATGCGAAGGGAAAAGATGGAAAAGTTGTTCCCGTTAATGAACTTTCGATTTCTCATTTAGCTCCTCCTATTGCCGAAAGTATTTTGAAGTCATACGATGAGATTTCATTTTTAGGCGAGGATGATGAAAAAAACTAATACAGCAGGTGCATTTACTCTTCTATGGTAGTGGGGCGAATGTATCTGCGAAAGACCCATTAATAACAAGAAGTATTATTGAGTGTCAGTTAATAGAGGAATATCATTGGCTACCTCAGGATATTGCTAAAATACCATATAGAAAAATACAAACCATTTTGGCGTTTAAGAAGCAAAAGACGGCAATAAGTCAAACCAAGTCAAATATTAATAAGTTTAAGAGCGAAGCCGGAGCACAGGGAACTCGACGTGGTGGCATGAAAAAAACGTTTAGAGAAGTATAAATAAAAGGAGAAGTTATGGCAACTGAAGTAAATGAAGTAGTAAAGACAGACAAGGTTGTAGGTGTTGTGGATAAAGCGCCTGTAACATCGGTTTTTATAACCGAGGATGACAAATTTGATATTACCATCGAATTTTACAAAGAAAACGGAAAAATGTTTGTTAAGGATATAGACAACGAATTTGATGTAACTAGGAAAACAGAAAGTTTTACAGTTACGATAAAGTATCCGAGTCAGGGTGATGTGGAGCTTATTTATTCTGCATCGTCAAAGTCTGTAGATCCAACAAATCCTCAGGAGATCTCTGTTCCTGATTTTCTTAGACTAGAACTTTCTCGATTACTTATTTTGATAAGAGGATGGTCGGCCGGTATGGATTTAAATGCAGATAAAGTGTATCAGCTTAATCCTAAAATAGTAAAAGCTATTATTCTTAAAATTCGTTCAGAAATAGGTATGGAAGGGATTCTTTAAGAGGATTTTGGGCTTTTCATTTGGAATTATGTGTGTATGAATTCTGAGTCGAAAAACCTGTTGTCTCTGAGTAACGATTTAAGGGATTTATATTGCAGAACGAAGAATAGTAAGATAGAAAACCTTTTTATTCGCGTAGCTCAAGAGAATGATGATCAGTTTATCAAGTGGCTTTCATCTAACAAAAAGATAAAGAGCCAATTAGATAACCCAGAAGTCCTTGAAACTCTTGTTGTTTTATCTAGTCTCAGAAAAAAATATCCATCACAGCCAACGATAGAAAACCCTAGTCCCGCCTTATTTGGTAAAGAGGATGTTGTTAAAAGTGTTTGGGATCAATCTATCTCTAGAAGAACACCACATATATTAGCTTTTTCCAGTCTTATAAATGACAGAAGGGTTTCATCTATTTTGGAACCATTTAAGGATATTATTCTTAAATATGCTGAAACACTAAGCACAACAAGAAATCCAGTAAATCCATCTGATATAATAAATGATTTACTTAAAATTGAGGAAGCATATAGGAGGGATATTGAAGACAAGATTGATAGACCCTATGATGATTTTGCTGGATTAGACGCAGTAAGACCCAAGAAAGAAACTCGACAGCAGAAAAAATTCAAACTGTTTACTTATTTGTTTAGAAGATTTTCGGAAGAGATATATGGAGCGGCGAATCGGGCGGGGAATCCATTTTTGGCGAATAAAATTAAAGGAGAAGGGGTGTTGGCTGATCCTGTATCTTTGGCTCAGATATTAAAAGGACAGTCTATTCCATATCAGATGTTGAAAGAGGCAGAGAGATTAGCCAAAACGGTTTTAAAGAACCTAGACGAAAATAGACACGAATTCAATTACGAAGCGATTAAGATGGGAGTAATGATGTTTGCTGGAACAATGTCTAGTGATCAGTTAATGAATTTTTATAATCAAAAGAGAAAAGAAGAATCTAAGGAGTTGGTTTCTCTTTTATCTGATGAAGATAAAGATGAAGCTGAAGCTGAAGAATCTCCCATTGCATCTTTGCCCGTTCAAGATAAGCAATGGATTAATCCGAGAGCATTACAAATGATTTCGGCGGTATTATATTTTCTTTATCGGGCGTCTAAAACACCTTAGCGTATTTTTTTAACAAAGACAATATTTTTACCTTCGATCAGGTTGTCTTTATTTAGTAGGGTGTAATTTGGGTTTTTGCTTTCCCATTCTTCCATCATTTGTTTTGCGGTTTCTCTGGCTGATTCGAGAGTTCCGGTTATTTTGCCGAAACTAAACTCCCAACAATAGTCGGTGTGTTTTTTGTTTTTAGTAACCCAAAGAGACCATTCACAGGGGTATTCGTATTTGTCTTCTACATAGGGTTTTTCGGTTGGTTGATCAATAGATTTATACAGGGGAGATGTTTCAGATAAAATAATTAGAAATATTCCGACAACAAAGGCCGAAATTCCAGTAGTGATTATAATCCCCAATGTTTTAGCTTCAATAAGAGGGGAAAAATAAATAGATACGGCAATAAGATATATGGCAAAAGACAATATAGCCCAAGTTATTCCGGCTTTATGGAGGGCGGCTCCACATACAATTAAAGCTCCTGCCCAAAAGATAGAAATGATTTTATCCACCATGTTAATGCTAATAGGAAAAAATACACATATGCCCATTATAATTCCGGCACACATTATGGTCATTCCGATGCCTTCCTTTAATACTCCAGATATTTCGGGGTTATTGAACATCCATCCGAATAGGAATATGCTAGATACAACAAATAATGACTGTTTTAGAACCTTATTCATATATTACCTCTTTCTAATTAACGACTATATATTAAAGCGTATAAAAAAGCAAGGAAAATCGTCTGTTAATATAGAATTAAAATAAGGCTGTGATTGTATAATATTTATGTATAAAATGACACGTTGGAGTTTTTATGGCTGATTCTGCTGAAATGCAAGAACTAGTACGATTGCTAAGAGAAATGATGACTGGTTTCTCTGGGGCAAGTCGTGGTGCTCATGAATTTGGAGATAGTCTCGGAGATCTTGCTGATATTCAAGGAGACCTAAAAAGAACATACCGAGATTTAGCCAACGCCCAAAGAACACAAACGGGCGATATTGCGGGTTTAAACCGGAAAATAAATGACCTTTGGCAAAATTATAACTCTGCTGCTCAAGCCTCCCAAAGATACAAAGTTGAACTTGATGCCCACAATAAGGCTATTAGACATTCAATAAACGCTCAGAAAAATTATTGCGACAGACTGAGAGATACCGGTGAA
>Ga0210057_1001305_pt1 | contig 38191 bp, 42 predicted proteins | sample CryGeyCG2114_010_2_FD_183968 | JGI IMG/M metagenome (GOLD analysis project Ga0210057, IMG submission 183968) | Groundwater microbial communities from aquifer - Crystal Geyser CG10_big_fil_rev_8/21/14_0.10 (SPAdes) (version 2) | ecosystem: Environmental > Aquatic > Deep subsurface > Groundwater ... | reverse complement strand
TGTGATTTGAATGTGTTTCCTGTTTCCTCCGACAGAGCTCCTGTTATGCTGATACATTTTACCTCCGAAAGATTTTTATTTTAGAAAGCTCTCGCTAAATTAAGGCTTTCATGGAGTCGAGTATCTCGACTCTTAAAATAAAAACTTTTAGAAATAAATACTTTATTTTACGCAATTCATCTCGCCACTAAACTGGCGAGGGTTCTTGCGGAACTCTAAGATACCTAGGTTTTAATTATTCAACATATATGATAATTATGCTTTCAGGCACTGTATTCTCCCTTGTGATATTGGGAATATGGGGGAAATTTTCAGATAGATATGGAAATTACAAGATAATGTACATAACAAGTGCAATTATACCTCTTACACCTTTGCTTTGGATTTTAAACAATTCTCCAATTTACTTGATACTTGTGCCCTCTCTGCTAACAGGGGTTTCATGGGCGGGATTCAATTTGGCTACAAACAATTTTATTTATGACAATGTAAAAAAAGAAAAAAGAGGCACAGCAATATCATATTCAAACATTGTAAGAGGGATAGGTATTTTTCTAGGAGCAGGTCTTGGTGCGCTCTTGATAAAATTTCTCAGGACAGAATTCATAAATCCTCTTTTTCTTATATTCATCATAGGTAGCTTAGCAAGCATGGTTGTAGTTTCAATAGGAATTGCAAAAGTAAAAGAAATAAGAAAAACTGCCAAATTCCCTGAAGGTAAAAAGCTTGGAGAGATGATATTTAGAGAAGTAAGGCCTACTCTCATTGAGGAAATTCATGAAATAACTTCTATAAGAAACTATTTGAGATAATATAAAAATATTTAAAGAAAAACCTCCTCAACTCAGGATGTTTGGAAAAAAAGAGTGCAAATCATGCGGAGAAAAAGTGAATTCAAAGTCAAAATTCTGTCCTAATTGTGGCTTTTCAATGACAAATAAAAGAACAAGAAAGGAGGATTTTGGAATGCTTGGAAAAAATGATTTCATGGATGAAATTGAAAATGTATCAAATTCCCTCTTTGGAGGTATTAGTGGAAAAGTAATGGGAAAGATGTTGGAAAATGCAATGAAAATGCTTGAAAAAGAAATGAAAAAAGGAATGGACAATGAAAACATCAGACCAAAGATGAATTATGAACTTGTAATCAACGGGAAAAAAGTGAATCTTAATCCTGTTCAAAAAGAATCAAAACCTCAAAAAAAAGTAAAAGAAACAAGCCTTCCAAAAGGAATATTGAAAAAATTTTCTGAACTTAAGAGAGAGGAACCAAAAACAGATATTCGCAGATTCAGCGACAAGATTGTCTATGAAATTAGCATGCCCGGAGTCAAATCAGAAAAAGATATTTCCATAACTAAACTTGAAAACAGCATCGAAATAAGAGCCGTAACAAAAGATACATCTTATCAAAAAGTGATTCCAATTGACTTTCCAATAACAGATTATAATCTGTCAAAGGGCAAGCTTGTTCTTGAATTGGGGATTAATGAGTGATTTGAAAACGTTTATAAAATCCCTTGCCTCACAAATTTTAAGAGCCCGTAGTTCAGCCCGGTTAGAATGCTGCTCTGATAATAAATGAAGCTAAGGTTTCCCTTATCAGCCCTCCTTTAAGTGGGATCAAGCTTGAGAGGAAAAGATAAGAAATTAGACAGGCAGAGGTCCTCGGTTCAAATCCGAGCGGGCTCATCAAGTGAGGATTTGCAAATTTAAAGGAGGGTTAAGCGAAGGGAACCTTGGTGCCCTCGCAATCCGAGCGGGCTCATTTCTTAAAAAATAAACCCTAATCTTTAAAAACCAATTTTTTCTCAATAAACCATGGCACGAGGGTTATATTATTATTTGCGCGAGGCTTGGAAAAAGCCGGATATAAAAACTCTAAGAGAAAGAATGATTTCCTGGAGAAAATCGCAGGCAATTGAAAAAGTAGATAAGCCACTTAGATTGGACAGGGCTCGTGGATTGGGATATAAAGACAAAAAAGGTTTTCTTGTTGTGAGAGTTAGATTGAAGAGAGGAGGGCATAAGCGTTCGAGGCCAAACAAAGGAAGAAGAAGCAAGAGATTGCACACAAGAAAAAACCTGAAGATGAATTATAAATGGATTGCAGAGCAGAGAGCTGGAAGAAAATTCAAAAATCTTGAGGTCCTGAATTCTTATTTAATTGGTAAAGATGGGGTGCACTATTTTTACGAGGTGATTCTTCTTAATCCTTCAGTGCCGGAAATAAAAAATGATAAGACTCTCAACTGGATTAGCAAAAGTGGAAACAAGGGAAGAGCAATGAGAGGATTGACAAGTGCAGGAAAAAAATCCCGTGGCTTGAGAGCAAGCAAAGGCAAGTCACACAAAGTTCGTCCAAGTGTTCGTGCAGGGAAGAGAAGAGGAAAGTAATTCTAAAATTATATAAACAAATTATCATTTCTTAATTCATGCTTTCAAAAGGTCCAATTGATTTAAGCAAAGTAAAGGATTCTATATAGATAAAGAAGTTCTTAGGTTTGGGATTATTGCGTTTGGAAAAAGGAGCTTGATGCGATTAATCTTTACGAGCAGCTAGCATCGGCGACAAAAAGCAAAAAGATAAAAAAAGTTTTTCTAGAAATTGCAAAAGAAGAAAAAACTCATATCGGAGAGTTTCAGGCATTACTTTTGGAAATGGATAAGGAGCAAGTAAATGAGCTTGAGAAAGGAAAAAAAGAAGTTGAAGAAATGGTAGAATAAGCAATCTTAAAAATAAAGGTTTCTTGATGTTTTTACAAAAGAAGTGAAAATGCTATACAAAAATCTTGCAAAATTTTATGAAGAAGTTTCTTCCACGACGAAGAGACTTGAAAAAATAAAGATCCTGTCAAAATTTTTAAAAGAAATTTCTGAGTTAGACAAGGAAGTATTATATCTTCTTCTGGGAGACATTTATCCTGAATATGATGAAAGACGCATTGGAATCAGCAGTCAACTGGCAATAAAATCAATAGAATTATCAGTAGGAATTGAAAAAGAGCAGGTTGTAAAAGAATGGAAATCCATCGGAGATTTAGGAAAAGTTGCGGAAAAATTAAAGGAAAACAAGAGGCAATCAACTCTTCAATCTCACACTTTAACTACCGAAAAAGTTTTGAACAATTTAAGAAAGCTTCCTGAACTGGAAGGTAAGGGAACTATAGGCAAGAAAATTTCACTTATAACAGAACTTTTGACAAGTGCTTCTCCTTTGGAAGCAAAATATCTTATAAGAACTCTTATAGGTGATTTAATAATAGGGCTGAAAGAAAGTACAATCAGGGAATCCATGGCTGTCGCATTCTTTCCTGAAGAAAAGAAAAAAGAATCTGCAGAAAAAATTCAGCAGGCAATTGACAAGTCAAATGACATCTCCTTAGTTTTTGAAATAGCAAAAAAAGGAAAAATAAACGCCTTGGAAAAAATATCTCTTGAAGTCGGCAAACCTATAAAAGCCATGCTCGCGCAAAAAATAAAAACAATTTCAGAAGGATTCAAGGCTCTCGGAGTCCCTTGCGCAGTAGAGTACAAGTATGACGGATTCAGGTTAATTATTCATAAAAAAGGAAAAGAAATAAAATTATTCACCCGAAGGCTGGAAAATGTGACAAATCAATTTCCAGAAGTTGTAGATTACTTAAAAAGATATGTTAAAGGTGATTCCTTTATCCTAGATTCTGAAGCAGTAGGATATAACAAGAAAACTGGAGAGTATCAGCCTTTCCAAGCCATAAGCCAAAGAATAAGGAGAAAGTACAATATAGAAAAAATTCAAAAAGAAATGCCCGTGGAAATAAATGTTTTTGATGTTCTTTATTTCAACGGAAAGTCCATGCTGGACGAACCTTTCAAAAAAAGAACTGAGATGATAAGAAAAATAGTAAAAAATCAAAAGTATAAAATTGTTTCTTCAAAGCAGATAATCACCGGTGATGAAAAAAATGCCGAGGATTTTTATAAAAAAGCACTAAAGGATAATCAGGAAGGAGTAATGATGAAAAGCCTTGATGCAAAATACAAGCCTGGAAGCCGTGTAGGATTTATGCTAAAAATAAAGCCCGAAGAACGTGACATGGATCTAGTGATTACAGGAGCAGAGTATGGAACAGGAAAACGCTCAGGATGGATGTCAAGTTTCATAATCTCATGCAGAGACTCAAAAACAAAAAAATATCTGGAAATTGGAAAAGTAGGAACAGGAATAAAAGAAAAGGCTACTGAAAAATCTGACTCTAATATTTCATTCAATGAACTCACAAAAAAGCTGATGCCTCTCATCGTAAAAGAAAAAGGAAAAACCGTTGAGATAAAGCCAAAAATTGTAGTCTCAGTAACTTATCAGGAAATTCAAAAATCACCGAATTACAATTCAGGTTTTGCTCTCAGATTTCCCAGATTTACTGCACTAAGAAACGACAAGTCACTTTCTGAGATATCGAGTTTAAAAGAAGTTGAAGAAGATTATGAGAACCAAAAGAGAAATTATAAGTATGGGTGAAGTTTAAAATCCTCGCCGACGAAGCCTTTATAAATCAAAATTTCATTTATAAACCAGTATTATTTTTTAAAATGGCATCAAAAACAAAAAAATCAAAAAGCAATTACGAAATACAGAATATCGTTGCCACAGCTTCTCTTGAAAAACCCGTACCTTTGGTGAAGCTTGCTAAAAACCAGCCAAACACAGAATATAACCCAAAAACTTTCCCAGGATTGGTTCTAAGAATCAAGGAGCCAAAATCAGCCGTCTTGGTTTTCTCATCAGGAAACTTGGTATGCACAGGAACAAAATCCGTCGCGCAAGTAAAGAAAGTGATTGATGCAGTAATAAAGCAATTAAGAAAGATAAATGTAAAGATAACAATAAAACCCAAAATAACAGTTCAAAACATAGTTGCTTCAGGAACTATTAACTTGAAGCTAAATCTTAATTTCATAGCTCTTGAGATGGAAAACACTGAGTATGAGCCTGAGCAGTTTCCTGGATTGGTATACAAGCTTGTAGAACCAAATGCTACGTTCCTTTTGTTTAGCAATGGAAAGCTTGTCTGCACAGGAACAAAAAACAAGCAGCAGCTTGAAGAAAGCATGAAGCAGCTTCTTAAAAATGTAAAGGAAGCTTTAAAGAATTACAAATAATTCTCAAAATATTTAAAAGTCCATAATACTTAGTTTAAATATGAAAGAGAGGTTTGGAGATTTAAAAAACAAGTTTATTCACTTGGCAATAATTTTAATTTTCCTTCTTGCAATATCTATGGTAGTTCATGCAGAAGTTAGCAAAACAACAAAATGGCAATCAGGAAGCCAGATTTATGTTTCCGTTGATGGATTTGAAGGGAATTTAAAAAATGCAATTGCTGCAGATAATCTTAGAGGAAGTTTCCTATCTGTTAATGATGCAAGTTCTTTAGTTGTAAATCCAGGGCATGACTTTGATGAGATATGGGTTTCTGTTAACGGAAATGAGATGGCATTAAGTCAGGCTTTGGCTGGAAATGGTTTATGCGGAACAACAAGCCCAACTACAACTTATTCAAATCAATCTTTAATTGTCGGGCATTATGCAACAGAGATTGAAGTTAATGTTGATGGAGAGGTAATGAGTTTGCAGGATGCTATTAACCAAGGAAATATTTCAGACGTTGGAGATTGTCGCTCATTTGTTCCAGGAGTTATGTTGGCAATCAATTCAAATACAACAAACTATAACATTTACAATCAAATAGATTTCCAAAACGATTCAGTAAATAATTCAAACATTACTTTAACAATTTCAAGAGGAGTTGTTGTGGGAAGCACTTCTACGTTAAGTCCTGCACTTACAACAGGAAATTTGCCAGAAGGTTCTATTGTTAGTTTAATCGTTGAAAATAATGCGTATATCGTTGGTGTGGGGGGAAAAGGAGGAGATGCTTATTGGAACAGTCCAACTGCAGGAACAGCAGGAGGAAATGCAATAAATACAAATATTCCTTTGACAATTACAAATAATGGAATCATTGGAGGAGGAGGGGGTGGTGGTGGAGCACATACTCACACAGGGTATTATGGAGACCAAGTAGGAAATGCAGGTTCGGGAGGGGCAGGATATAATGCGGGAGCAGCAGGAGTTCTCGGCTCGACTATCACAGAACGCTACCCAGGACATCCTGGAACTCTTACACAAGGAGGACCAAGTTCTCGTCCAGGAGATGGGAATTATGGATATGGAGGAGATTTGGGAATGGAAGGGAGAATTGGAGGCTCTACTGCTCCGGGCCCTTCATCATCAAGTGGCGCAGCAGGAAAAGCAATTGTAACAAACGGGAACTCAATAACATGGATTACACAGGGAGACGTGAGAGGGGCAGTTATTTAATTACTTAAATGGTTTACTATTCGCAAAAAACAATCCTTCCAAAAATCTGTTTCCTTTCACAATAAACTATAAAAACTGCATACTTTTTCCTTAGCCATGGCAGACAGTAGGGGAAAAGAGGAACTGGTAATAGAAGTAAAAAATTTCTTTGATTCCTACAAAAAAGAGGTAGGTGAATCAATAAAGCATGGAAAAAACATAATATATACAGACTTCATGAAGCTTTCAGAATTCTCAAGCAAGCTTTCAGATGAAATAATCACTAGTCCTGAAGAAACATTAAGTCTTATGGAACTGGCGATTGAAGAGTCTGGACTTGTAAATAATGCAAGGGTGAGGCTTTACAATCTTTCAGAAGCTCAAAACATAAAAGTAAGAAACATACGTTCAAAACATATAAATGAATTAATTGTAATTGAAGGCATAATTCGCCAGGCAAGTGATGTCCGTCCCCAAGTTGTAAATGCAAGATTTGAATGCCCTTCCTGTGGAACAATAATATCCATGCTCCAAATGGAAAAAAAGTTCAGGGAACCTTCTCGTTGTTCTTGTGGAAGAAAAGGGGGATTCAAATTGTTAAGCAAGGAAATGGTTGACACACAAAGATTGGTTGTTGAAGAGTCTCCTGAATCCTTAAGCGGAGGAGAACAGCCAAAAAGAATAAATGTGTTTGTTAAAGAAGATCTTGTTGAACCACAGATGGAAGACAAGACAACTCCTGGCTCAAGAGTAAAAGTTATAGGAATTTTGAAAGAAGTACCTGTGCCTCTAAGCACTGGCGGTCTATCCACGAGATTTGAACTCGCAATAGAGGTTAACAATTTAATTCCTTTGGAAGAAACATTTGAAGAGTTAAACATAAGCGAAGAAGATGAAAGCAAAATTCTCGAGCTTGCAAAAGATCCCGAAATTTTTGGGAAACTCGCAAAAAGCATTGTTCCAAGTGTATGGGGTTATGAAGAGATAAAAAAATCACTTGTCTTGCAACTATTTGGTGGTGTAAAAAAAATCCATGTGGACGGGCAAAAAAGAAGAGGAGATATTCACATACTTCTCATAGGAGATCCTGGAGTAGCAAAAAGCATTGGTCCAGAAGAAAAAATCCTTTATTACACAAAAAACCGGCATGGATACAGAAAAATTAGGGAATTATTTAATGAATTCGGAAAACACCCTAAAAACTTAAAGGTCTTGACAATAAATCAAAGCACGCACGCACCTGAATGGGAAAGTGTAAATGAAATAATAAAGCACCCTCCTGAAAAAGAATTAATCAAAGTCACGACTTCGCATGGAAAATCAGTAATTGCCACAAAAGACCATTCATTTATAACCCTTTCAGGAGGAAAGATAATTCCCATAAAGGGAGAGCAAATCAAAAAAGGAACATATCTTCCCCTGCCGATAAACTATCATAAGGAGATTTTGAATGAGTTAAACATAAAGGAATTCAAAATAGCAAAAACAAATTCCAAAGAAATCCCTGATAGCATTAAATTAAATGAAGATTCCGGTTTCTTTTTTGGAATTTTTCTAAGTGAAGGTTATATAAAATCTGAAAAATCAATCTCAATTTCCAACAAAAATAAAAAAATTCAGGAAAAAGTTTCTAAATTTGCAGAAAATTTAAATTTAAAATCCGCGGCAGGCAAAACAGAAGTGGTAATCAATTCAAAAAGCCTGTCAAACATGCTAAAAAATTACTGCTATAAAGAGGATGAAAAAGAAGGCAATAAAACAAAAGGCAATATCTCAAGAATAAAAAAAATTCCCGATTTTGCATTTTTTGCCCCAAAAGAATTTATCAAAGGGGTTATATCCGGATTATTCTCGGGGGACGGAAGATTTGTTAAGGACAAAAGCAGAATAAAAGGATTTGAACTTATTACAATATCGAAAAAATTATCCTGCGGAACCTCTGACTTACTTTTTTCAATAGGCATTCTGAATAAAATCAATAAATCAGAATATAAGTACAAAAATGAAAAAAGAATCTGCTATAAAATTTATATACCTTCCCAATCCATAAAAAAATTCAGAAAAAGTTTCAATTTTTACGGGAGAGAATTTCTGAGTTATCCAAAACCAGTCTATAGCTACAACAATCTTATTCCGTGCGGGGAACTTGTCTATGAAATAACAAAAAAACTTGGCTACAACAGCCGAAAAACAGGGGACAGGACTTTTGCCGCAGAAATGAGAACAATAAAAAAAAGAGGAGAAGTAGGAAGATTGAGATTAAGAAAAATAATAAAAAAATTTGAACAAAAAACAAAGGAAAAACTTCCGGAACTTGCAGCATTGAAAAAACTTGCCTATAGCCAGATTATATGGTCTAAAGTAAGCATGATTGAAAAAGTAAAAAAAGAAAAAGAGGTTTACGACTTAATCATACCAAAAACAAATACTTTTGTTTCAAACGGAATAGGTGTCCATAATTCCGTAACCCTGAACTTCATGGCAGACATATCACCGAAAGGAAGATATGTTGTAGGAAAAAGTGCTTCGGGAGCTGGTTTGACAGCCACGGTTGTTAGGGATGAATATCTCCGTGGTTGGAGTTTGGAAGCTGGAGCGATGGTCCTCAGCAATAAAGGTCTTGTTTGCATTGACGAGCTTGAAAAAATGGACGCCACGGAAAGAAGTTCCATGCACGAGGCAATGGAACAGCAAACAATTACAATTTCAAAAGCAAATGTTCAGGCTACATTAAGGGCAGAAACTTCTGTTTTGGCAGCAGCAAATCCAAAGTTAGGAAGATTTGACCCTTACCAAAGCGTTGCCCAGCAAATTGATCTTCCTCCGACACTAATCAACAGATTTGATGTAATCTTCACCTTAAGAGACATTCCTAACAAAGAAAAAGATACGAAAATTGCCCGCCACGTATTGCAGGAACACAGTGACGAGGGAAAATCCATGGTAATTCCTAGAGAAATCTTCAGAAAATATGTTGCCTATTCAAAACAGAGAATAAAGCCAAAATTAAGTCCTGAAGCAATAGAAGAAATAGAAAATTTCTACATAGATTTGAGAAACAAACCAGTAAGTTCTGACAGCACAATCAGACCAATTCCTATTTCTGCACGACAGCTTGAAGCCCTGATAAGAATGTCCGAAGCATCAGCAAAAGTCAGGCTTGACAATACTGTAACAAGAACAGATGCAAAAATAGCGATTGACATAATAAAATATTATCTCACAGAAGTCGGGTATGACTATGAATCAAAAACATTTGACATTGACAAAATTTCCGGCATGACAACTTCCAAAAGGAACAAAGTTTTCATTGTAAGAGATTTAATTACCCAGCTTGAAAGCCGTCTCGGAAAATTAATTCCTATAGAAGAAATAGAAAAAGAGGCGGAAGATAATTTAAGCAAGCAGGAAATTGAAGATGCCATAACCGAACTTATAAAAAACAGCATAATTTACGAACCGCGAAGCGGTTACGTTCAAAAAATATAAGATGGATGAAAAAAAATTTGATATTGTAAAACTTAAAAAGATACCAAAAGAAAAATGCTTTATTTGTAAAAATCAGATTAATAACTCAGATGTAATACTGAATGATGATAAATTTATTGCATTCCTTGACCTATATGCCCCAACAAAAGGGTATACTATTTTAGCTATGAAGAAACATATTGAGGATATTAGTGAACTGACAGAAAAAGAATATTTGGAATTTCAGAAAACTCTATTTAAGATTTCAGAAGCAATAAAAAAAGCATTCAATCCAAAAAGAATTTGTTTATTAAATTCAGGGGGTCTTCTTACTCATTGGCATTTTCATATAATCCCTCTATATAAAGAAGTGCACAACAATTTCATAGATATAATCCTGAAGAAGAAGATATTGGATATGTCAGAAAATGAAAAAAAAGAAATAGTAAATAAAATAAAAAATAATCTATAAAATGGCAGAAGAACAATTCAAAAGAAACATTGCATACAAGCTTAGAATCAGCAATGTGTTAAATGGAAAACCGATTATGAACAATGAAAGGTTTGGTTTTCTTGAATTGGAGGGGGTAAAAATAATAAGAGTAAATATCATAGGGATTGTAGTTGACAGATATGAAAGTGAAGGGGAAAAAAGATATTCTTTTATAACTCTTGACGATGGCTCAGGACAGGTAAAAATAAAAGCCTTTGGAGATGAAGTTGAAAGTGTAAAAGACATAACACATGGACAAACTGTGCTTGTCATTGGAAGCCTAAGATATTTCAATAATGAGATTTACATTTCTCCAGAGATAATAAAGGAACACTCTCCAAATTACCTTCTTCTTAGAAAACTGGAACTTGAAAAAGAAAATCCTTTCCCTTCAAGCAATACCGAAATAAATCAAGTTCAAAAACAACAGAAAGCTGAGCAAAAAGAAAAAGCAAATAAAGAAAACTCAAGGGAAAAAATAGTTGTATTAATCAAAGAATCTGAAAGTGAAGGGGGAATAGAGACAGAAGAATTAATAAAAAAACTCAGTGATTCTCCTGAAATAGTGAAACAGGAAATCCAAAAACTTCTGGAAGAAGGAATTGTGTTTGAGCCACGCCCAGGAAAAGTAAGATGGCTCGGATAACTTTTTAAACAACTTTTTCTCGTAAAAAAATGAGAAGAAGAAATTTCTTATTAGGGGCTATGGCATCTTTAATCCTTCCGGAAGAAAGAGGATTAAACTTACATTTATTTCCTGAATACTCTCCAAAAAAGTATAGCAGAGAATATTCTTTTAATGGAGGCATAAATGCTCAACCATGGATTGTTAGAGATGTAGAAGGGAGATTAGTTTTCAGAAAATCAAAGGATAACTATTTTGCCATTGTAGATATAAATTCAAGTGTGGCTGAAAAAGAATTTCACTATAGTATTTTATCTCATGGAAATGTCAGTAAAGACCATTTAATTCCCTCATCAACAACCACAAGACAAAAAATAGATTTATGGGTTCCCGGAGCAGATAGAAATGATAAAACAATCCTAGACTATACTTATGATGGTAAAAATACACATATTGATATTGAAACAAGTTTTTATGAAGATGGTAAATTTACCCATAGTAATAAAAAATCCCGCGACCATATAGGGATAAGAGGGTTGGATTATGCTTCTGCAATTTTTCAAATGATTTTATCAGAAAGGGAAGGATTTCGCTTAGACCGAATAGATATTATCAGTAAAATGGGAAAAGCAGACAGATATCTTCTCGAATGTGAAATAAAAAATGAAGAAAGAACTCTTTCTTTAATGCATGAAAAGAAAGATTTATCTGCCGAGATTAGGATAAGATTAACAAAAAATTTAGAATTGTCCAGCCTTTCTTTCAATCCTTCAGGATTTAGCCCTATAGAACTCGCCGTAAAAAGAATTTAAAAAAAACAAAAAAAGAAAAATAAAAAATAATAAAATTATTTCTTTTCCTCTGAAAAGTAATCCATGACTGCCCCAATTCCTGTTCCTGCGAGCAACCCTTCAACATATGACCAAGCAGCAACAGGTGCAGCTACAATACCCCATCCAGCCATTTTGACAGTGTTGTTATCAGCCATTGGATGTATTTCTGCGCTTCCAAATTCCGCTTCATACTTGTGTCTTGTTGCAGGATAAAGAACTCCATTAATAACTCTGCCAGCTTCGCTCGCAGCCCTACCTGTCAAGTCATATGCCGCCTGAAAAGGATCCTGTTCAGCTTGTCTAGCTGCGCCAACCACAAAACTCACCGGTGCACCAACAACTTCCCGTGCAGAATGTTTCAAATCATCTGCGTTAATATCACTAAGAGTCTTGCAACCACCAAGAGCCAAAGAAGTCACTGCTAATGCCGGAACAACCAGCCTTCTAGTAAGATTTTTCATATAACCCTCCAAAAATTTAATTGCTTAATTAAAGATATTTAGATTTATAAGATTATTCGTGATAAGTTATCAATTTACTCTTTGTGGTAAGTAGCCTTAATGCATCCCTTATTTTATCATGCATCCTTTCCTGAAGAATTTTCAGTTTAAGCTTGCTTACTAGCCCTTTATCCATAACTCTTTTTAATTGGTTGTCATCCATATTTAAGTGATTTTTCACAGGATTTTCAAAAAATCCTTCAAACCGAGAGTAAGAAAAGTCAATCTTACTGTACCATGGTTCTACAAAATCATCAACACTGCTTCCCTTGTAACCTACAACAACTAAATTCTTGTTTCCCCCAATATCATAATTATCTCCGTCAAAATAAGCGAGAATCATTGATTCATAATGAGGATTGTTCTTTATCTTTAAAATTCCAAAATATTCTTCCTTTGCTCCATAAACTTCCTCACTAAGATACAATCTACAGACTTTTCCACTAGGGATTTCAAAACACCCATTTTCAGAAATTGAGGGTTCTCTGCGATTTTGAAATGGTTTAAGTGGGAGAGTTGCAATCATGTAGCTCATATTACGAACCTCTTCTGCAACTTCCAATGATTGCCTAAGCACTGATTCACAAGCACTAAGTAAAATTATAGAGGAAGTTAATGAACCTATAATCAAAGCTTTTTTTCCCGAAAAAACAAGTTTTTCTATTCCCATTTTAAATAATCCATAATTTAAAAAATCAATCGGTTTCTTCTGAAATTTCCAGAGGTTGTAAACCCAGAGTTGCCGCAATCTTTTCAAGACCCTTTTTATAAAATCTCTTTATTTTGGGGATGTCCTGCACCCCTTTATCTCTTAAACCTTTTTTACACTCCTGAGAAAAGGCATCAAAAGAATAAATATCAGAATCATCAAAAGAACCCGTTTTAGCCACATGGAAAGAATGATAATTACATCCTTCTTCTCTAAAAACTAACTCAATAGCTTTAGGTTCTCTATAAGATATCAAATTTATTACACTTGGAATTGCCGCGAAAAATTCAAAATATTTCCCATCGATTTCAGCTATTAATGTAATACTGCATTGATTATTTTTTTGGGAAAAATTATCCGTGGGGCATTCACTCGCCAGTCTCTCATAAACCCTGTCCAATACACCAGTTTCCTGGCTTGCAGTCTCAAAGGGGGCGAGAAAATAAACCAATGCGCTCGCCGCCATCAGCTTTTTATGCATGATTCACAGAAGTTAAATCCATTTATAAGATTATTTATACAAGAAAATAAGAAAATAATTTTTTATAATCCATTTTGTCTTAAGCAATCTTCTCTTGCAGTGTTGTAAACTGATTGGGCTTGTTGACTTCCATAAACTGTTCCTGCGCCGCCGCCTGCCAATGCACCCCATCCTGCACTACTCCAATCTCTTCCAATAATTCCTCCAAGAAGTGCACCCAATGCTGCACCTCCAAAAGCACTATCTGTAGTCCTATTAGGACTTGCTCCTCTCTGCCTTATTGCCCAGGCATCACATTCTGCAATAATTCTATTGTACTCTCGTGCACTCATGCCCTGAACAGGATAAGGGTTATAAGATGCCTGAGGCGTCACACATGCAACCAATGAACCCGCAAAAACCACTGCAGAAACGGAAATTGCAATTCTTTTCATAAGACCTATGGGTCTTCCCATAAGCCCTATTGGCCTTCCCATGAAACATTAGTGGAAATCAACTTTATAAATTTTTCTTTAATAAAACACAAGCATTATTTCTTCTTTTTGAAAATCTTTTTCCAGAGTCCTTTGCCTTTTCTTTTCTCAAACCAGTACGCAAAAATTATAAGGAATATCAATCCAAGCAAAGAAATAATAAATCTCCACAAATCGCTTGCATATCCCCAATAACTCCCAGCACCCCATACAAATGTTCCTGCACCACCCGCCATCAATCCGACACCCACAGTATCGAGCTTGAAAACCAAGCTTCCAAGAATTATTATCAAAATACCAATAGGCACAGACAGCAAAAACCTGTTCTTGCTGTTTTTTTCATTTGCAGTGTCAAAATCCTGCCTACAATAATAATCCAAATCACAGTAACCAGTTGCATCACCTTCCGAAGGTGCTTTCACAAAGTTGTATTCTGTCCATTTTCCATCCATACTCTCGCAAGTTTGGATATTGTCAACAATAACAGTTGCCCTTACTTCAGGACAAAAATCATTGTATTGTGGTTGAGGAAAAACAACACTTATTCCATAAACTGCAACAAATATTGTAAGGATAAATATTGCAACACCTATTACAATACCTCTCATATTCATATCACAAAAAGAAATACATTATTTATAAATCTTAACACTCTCCTACACTCACTTTATCAACTTTTAATATAAACACAAAGCTCTTTCAACTCATTTTCTAATTTTTGTACTATAATATACTGATTATGAAATATAAATTATAAGTGAAAGGGGTTACGGAGAGATTAAATTATCAAAAATATCAACACTTAAAAAGCACCCAATTCTACTAAAATCATGACTAATTACGAAAAACTTCTTGATGAAGCATATGGAAAGGTTAGGCAAGTTTCTATAAAAGATAGTGAGAGATTTGAAATTCCAAAAGCTGAAGGATATTTTGAAGGCAAAAAGACAATCGTAACAAATTTCCATCAAATTGCAAGCCATTTGAGAAGAAATCCTGAACATTTCCAAAAATTCATATTAAGAGAACTTGCAACTTCTGGATATCTTGATGGTGAAAGGATTATACTAAACAATAAAATTCCGAGCGCAAAAATAAATCAGAAAATTGAAGAATATGTAAAAGAATTTGTCCTGTGCAAGGAATGTAAAAAGCCAGATACTGAACTTGTAAAAGAAGAAAGAGTGAGTTTTATAAAGTGTCTTGCATGCGGAGCAAAGCATACAGTAAGAAGCAAGATTTAACAAAACAAATCTTTAAAAAGAATTTTTTGCTATGGAATTTAAGAAATTCTCTAGAATTTCATTAATTAAAGGAGGTATAAAAAAATGGTAAAAGGATATTGCGTGAAATGCAAGGAAAAGGGAAGAGAAATGAAATTCCCTGTTATAAAGCAGACTGCAAGAGGCGGGTATATGGCTCAAGGAAACTGTTCTTCCTGCAATACAAAGATGAGTGCTATGATGTCTAAGGACAATGCAGAAGCAGCAATAAAATCTGGTGAAGCAAAGAAAGGATACTAAAATTTATTAATTCTTTTTTGTTTTTTATTCTATGTTTGTAAATGTAATCAAAACCTACAGGGATGTTGTTGCTGTTTGTGATTCAGAACTTCTTGGTATGAAGTTTGAAGAGGGAAAATTTCAGCTTGATGTGAAAGAATCATTCTACAAAGGTAAAGAGTTAGATGAAAAGCAGGCAATTAAGGTAATGAAACAAAAATTTGCAGAAGATGCTACCTTTAACATAGTGGGCAAAAAATCAATAAATGCTGCGCTAAGCGCAGGAATCATTTTTGAAGAGTCTATAGGCAAAATAAAAGGAATTCCTTTTGCAATGCTTTTGACATAGATAACATAATTTTATAAAAAGGATTTTATTTTATTTTTAAATGGCAGGTAAAAATTTCCATAATAAAAATAATGTTGATGAAGAAGTAGTTGTACGTGTGAAGCTTCCTAGAAATAAAGAAGTTATAGGCATAATAGAACAAAGACTTGGAGGAAATAAAATGTTCGTTGAATGTCTTGACGGAAAAACCAGAAATTGCAGAGTTCCAGGAAGATTAAAAAGAAAGCTCTGGCTTCGCCCTGGAGACGTGGTTATCATAGAACCATGGGAACTTGACAACACAAAAGGAGATGTTCTTTACAAATACAGGCCAAATCAGGTTGAATGGCTCAAAAAGAATGGTTATCTCAAGACAGAAAAAGAAGAGTTTTGAAAATGATAAAAATAATTTCTGAAAAAATTCCAAGAATAGTAAGAAACAGAAAAAAACTTGAAAAAGAACTAGAGATTAAGATAACCAATCGCGGCAAGGAAGTTTTTCTCGAAGGCATGCCCGAAAAAGAATATGAAGCGGAAAAAGTTATTGAAGCAATAAACTTTGGATTCCCTTATAGCCATGCAATTCTTATAAAAGAGGAAGGATTTGTCCTGGAAATTTTGAACATAAAAGAGTACACGAAAAGGAAAGACCTTGCAACAATTAGGGCAAGGATAATAGGAAAAAATGGGAAAACTCTCAAAACTCTAAGTGAACTGACAAAATGTTTTTTTGAACTTAAAGACAACAATGTAGGAATCATTGGTGATTCAGAAAGAATTCAAAATGCGCAGGAAGCCATAATCTCGCTAGTAAAAGGAACAAAACAGTCAAATGTATATTCCTTTCTTGAAAAGCGCCAGCCAAAACCAATAATTGACCTAGGTTTGAAATAATAAACTTTAAATAAGAATTTCATTTTCCTAAAATCATGTCCCGATAGCTCAGCAGGTAGAGCACATGGCTGTTAACCATGGTGTCGGAGGTTCGAGTCCTCCTCGGGACGTTTTCACACAAATTAAGCTAATTCATAAATCCACTCACTTTTTAATTAATAATTGTTAACTAATTTCAAATTTTTTTATTATCATATTTAAGGATTGTAGAGCAGGACAATAAATGGATAACATTAAAAACATTTTTTAATCAAAGCAGATTTACAAAAATCATGAAACTCAAGAAAAAAACACGCGTTTTGGTGGCAATGTCCGGAGGGGTTGATTCAAGTGTTGCAGCACTTTTAATGAAAAAGAAAGGTTATGAAATAATTGGTGCATTTATGAAAAATTGGAGTGATAAAGAAAGTTTTGAAGAATGTGGGTGGAAAAAAGAATGGGAAATGGCACAAAAAATTGCCTCACGGCTTGATATTCCAATAATTGCCTTTGATTATGAAAAAGAATATAGAGAACAAGTAATTGAAAAAATGTTCAAGGATTATAAAAAAGGCATAACTCCAAATCCAGACATTGATTGCAACAAGAAAATAAAATTCCCTTTCCTAATAAAAGAAGCTAAGAGTTTAAAATGCGATTTTGTGGTTACTGGGCACTATGGACAGATAAAAAAAACAAAAAAATGTTTCAAGCTATTAAGAGCCAAGGATGAATCAAAGGACCAAAGTTATTTTCTTTACACCTTAAAACAAAGTGAATTAAAAAATTTAATTTTTCCAATTGGAGAATACACAAAAAAAGAAGTTCGTGAAATTGCAAGAAAAAATAAGTTTCCTAACCATGACAAGAAATCAACGGTAGGAATTTGTTTCATAGGAAAAATAAATCTTAAAAAATTCCTTCAAAAAAAGATAAAACCAAAAAAAGGAAAAATCCTATCTCCAGAAGGCATTCAGATTGGAGAACATGATGGAATTTACTATTATACCATAGGGCAACGCCTTGGTCCCAAATATGGAATTGACATCTCAAAAAATACAGACAATAAAAAGAACTTGAAAAGATGGTATGTTGCAAGAAAAAATGGAAAGAAAAATGAAATCATTGCTGCCCCTGAAAACCATGAAATACTTTACAGAAAGGAAGTATTCCTAAAAAATCCCCATTGGATAAACATAAAACCTAAAAACAATGAAAAAATCCACGCAAGAATAAGACAAGTGGGAGAATTGCTTCCTAGCAAAATTTCATACGACAAGAAAAAAATTAAGGTCATTCTCAGTAAAGCAATTACAGGGATAAGTGAAGGGCAAGCATGTGTTCTGTACCAAAAACAAAAATGCCTCGGCGGAGGAGAAATTAGGTTCGGATAAAAAACATTAAAAACATCTTTTTCTTTATTATACCATGGATTTAGACAAAGTCATTCAAGGAAGGAAAAGCACAAGAAAATTCTCTGATAAAAAGCCAGATTGGAGAGAAATCATAGAGTGCATTGATTCTTTTAGATTTGCCCCCATGGCAGGAAATATTTTCTCATTAAAAATTGTTTTAATTGATGATAAAAACAAAATAAATGTAATTGCAGAAGCTGCACAGCAAAATTTCATTTCGCAAGCAAAATATGTTGTAGTGGTTTGTTCTCAAAGCGAGAGAACAATTGCTTCATATGGAAAAAAAGGAAAAATTTACCTAAACCAACAGGCAGGAGCCGCAATTGAAAACTTCCTTTTGAAAGTTGAAGAAAAGAAGTTAGCAACATGCTGGGTAGGACATTTCAATGAAAGACAAATAAAAGAAATATTGAAAATTCCTGAAAATGTAAACATAGAAGCAATTTTCCCGATTGGCTATGCCTCAAAACTCCTCAAGCAAGGAAAAAAGAGAAAGATAAGCATGGATGAAATTCTTTATTTCAACAAGTACAAGAATAAGAGAATGGGAAAATAAATGCATCTGCTATCGTTTGTCTGGAGTTTTAACCATTAACCCATAATCTCAATTATTTATCTTTAACTTTTGATTTGACTCTCTATTTTGGGTGTATCTTTAAAATGAAGGTGAAAATTCACATTGGTAGAACAAATGTGTCAAAAATATTCCCGAATATGTTCTCAAAAAAAAGAAAAAGAATAAGAAAAAAAACAAAAAAGTTATTGCTTACTTCCAGACCTCTATTCCCAAGTCAGAGATTTCCTTTGAAGCAGGAAATGCCTCATCCTCAAGAGATTTTCCAAGCACATAAGGGCTATGTACGCCAGTCATGATTGTAATCACTCTGACCTTTCCGATGAATTCCTTGTTGATTCTTGCCCCTATAATAACATTTGCTTCAGGACTCAAGTTTTCGGAAATTATCTTTCCAATGGAATCAAATTCCTCTAACTTCAAATCTGGTCCGCAAGTTACATGAATCAATGCTCCGTTAGCCCCTCTGTAATCGACGTCAAGCAATGGATGTGAAAGTGCCTGATTAACCGCTTCTGTGACCCTATCAGTTGTATCTGCCTCTCCAATTCCAATAACTGCAACGCCTCCATCTTTCATGATTGCTGAAACGTCTGCATAATCCAAATTGATTAAGCTTGGCAATGTGATTGTCTCAACAATACCTTTAATCATTGTGCTTATCAGCTCGTTTGCAACAGCAAATGCCTGTTCAATTGGGAGCTGCCCTGCAATGTCCACTAGTCTGTTATTGTCCAGAACAATACATGTATCTGTCTGATCTCTAAGCTCCTGAAGTCCAAATTCTGCCTTGTCTATTCTTGCCTTCTCAGAATCAAAAGGCATTGTCACAACACCAATTACTACAGCACCAGCTTCTTTTGCTAGCTGAGCTATGACTGGTGCAGAACCTGTACCTGTTCCTCCTCCAAGACCAGCAATGACAAAAACCATGTCGTTTGCAGAAATTCTTTTCTTAAGTTCTGAAATAGACTCTTTTGCAGCTTCTCTTCCCACTCTTGGTTTTCCACCTGCGCCTAAGCCCCTGGTGATCTCCTTGCCTATAAGGATTTTGTCGTCTGCTTTTGTAACGCTAAGGTGAAGTGCGTCAGTATTTGCCGCATAAACAGTTGCCCCTGTGATTCCCTTATTGTGAAGCCATGTAACTGCATTGCAACCGCATCCTCCGCAACCAATAACTGCAATGTTTGCCTTTCCTGCTTTCAGCTCATCAAAATTGATGCTATGTGTTTCTGAATTGTTTATTGCCTCTCTTGCAAAGTCTAATACCATTTTTTTTACCTCCTTTTACCTCTATATTATATCCTCTGAATTATATTCAGGTTTTTTTAGGAAGCTCGAGTTTAAATCTTTTTTTACCGAAAGGTTTAAATATTTCATACACTTCCCACTAATTAAACAAGAATACACCCTATAAAGCGATTGATTTATTCCCTTTATCTTGGCGGACAAGTGAATAAATTAATTTAATATAAAATAGAGTAGCTGCTTCTTTAAAAATATTTTGTTAGTCTGAAATATACTTGAAATGTTGAATTTTATCTTTTTTTCCATCCCTCATTGATTCCTGTTTTCAGTTTTCTGTCAAGAATTTCCAATTCTTCATAAATCCCCTCGATTAATTCAAAATTTTTTGCCTCTTCCAAAGTCACCCATTTGAAATCAGTGAGTGCGGAACACAGTTTTATTTCACTTTCTTTATCTAATGGCTCAGCCCATAAACTAATTATCAGAGAAGGTATATTATCCGGACGTATATAAACTAAGCTCGTAACATATTCAATATTTTTTATTTCCAGTCCAGTTTCTTCCTTCACTTCTCTTTTAGCAAGATTCTCAACAACATTATACCAATGCACAGAAGTATCTTTCTCACGAAGAGCATAATCCAAAACCTCCAGCTTGCCACCAGGAACAGTCCACTTTCAGGAAATGCCTTTTCCCATTCAGCCCTCTTTGCTATTAAAAATTTTTCATCTTTGACAATAATTACTGTAGCTGTCACATAATGAAGCTGGTTCTTATCATAGCCCATCAAATAAAAACACTCTTTCACTTTTTGAGGATTATTATGATAGAGTTATAACTTTTCAAAACTTTTAAACAGAGAGGTAAAAATTAGAAAGGTTTTTCAAGAGTTTAGTTAATTTTTTAAACACGAACTATTTCGTGTTAACATGTGGATAGCAAAATTAAGAATTTATGATGAAAATGACATGATTTCTTCAAGAGCTAAAAAATTTAACGTTACAATATTAGGGTATTCATTATCAAACTTTGAAAAAAGAGGAAAAATATTTTTATCAGGATGCGGATTATTAATTGGAGAAGATAAAAATAAAAAGAAGTTTATTGAGGATTTAAAAAAAGATAAAAGAGTTAAAAAATTTGAAATAAATGAAGATTTCTTTGTAACATTAATTACTCGTCCGGAATTAACATCAATAAAAGAAATTATCGCAGAACCTTCCTTCATTTACCCAAAGCCGATAGTTATTTTGCCCACTGGAGAAGAAATTTGGGAATTTGCATCCTGGGAAAGAAAACCATTAATGGAAAAAATTAAGATATCAGAAAAAAAGTACAATGCAGAGCTTTTAAAAATTGAAAACAAGAAACTTGGAACTTTGGCTATTTTTAATATAATCCCGGAATTAACTAAAAAACAAAAAAACGCCTTAGAAATCGCAGCAAAATCAGGATATTACGAATATCCAAGAAAAACAGAATTAAGAGAATTGGCAAAAGTAGAGGGGATTTCTCTCTCAACATTCCAAGCCCATTTGAGAAAAGCCGAGAACAAATTACTATTAAATATTCTAAAAAACAATTCTAAATAACACAAACAGTTTCGCTATAAAGTTTATATTTCTAAGGCTTGAAAGGAATTTATGGATATTGAAAAAAAACTTAAACATATAGAAAAAATATCACTTTCAGGAGTACTCTTTGGAGGTTTCATAGCAACAACCGGACTTTTTTGTGGAGTAGGGTATTTAGGACAACAAGGAATATATTATTTAGAACGTAAAATATCAGATACTGTTGTAGAAAGAATGGAGGATAATTTAAAATCTCCTTTCATAACATATGATGAAGAAAAATCACTTTTAAATTCCCTTGATGAAGCATACCAAAAAAGAGAAGAAATTAAAAATTCTCAAAAGTCGAATTTAGGAAGTTTAACAATAACTCTTACTCTTGGAGGTTTCGGATTTTCATATGCCTCATTAGAAATATGTAGAAAATTTAGAAAGAAGTTATTAAAGAATCCATCTTAAACAACATCATCCAACTTTTCAAATCCCCTCGCAATCTGCAGCATTTTTTGTTCCTGAAACTTGTCGCACATTATCTGCAAACCAACAGGAACATTGTCAATTTTTCCGGCAGGAATTGAAATAGCGCAGTTTCCGGCAAGGTTCGCAGGAATAGTCAGGGCATCATAACCATACATATCTTCAATGGAAATTTTCTCACCAATCTTGTGTGGAAGTCTGGGCACAGTAGGAGATATTACACAATCAACTTTCTTAAACACATTCTTTAGTTCATTTTCAATCATTCTCTTAACCTTTAAGGCATGATAATAATATCTTCCCCCATACTCTGCTTTTGTAATTTCACTACCCCCTAGAATCCTTCTCATAACCTCTGGTCCTGCAGAATCTTCAATTTTCTTTCCATACTTCCTTCCGTCAAACTTTCTTGTTCCTGAAAAAAATTCGACGTAAACCAAAGGATAATAAGTTTCAATTGCCAAATCAATGTAAGGAACTTTTATTTTTTTTGTCTTCCAGCCATATTTCCTCGCTGCATTTTCAATTCTCTCATCAATAACTGTTTGAATTCTCCCGTCTCCTATCTTAAATTCCAAAATTCCCAGAGTAATGTTCTTGGGAATGGTTTCTATCTTATTCAAATCAATTTTTATGCTTTCTTGTGAAATTGAATCTTTCTCGCTTTTTCCCCTGATAACACTCAAAAGTAACGTAGCATCTGAAACATTTTTTGCAATAGGTCCAATTTGGTCTAAACTCATAGACAAATCAATCAATCCACTTCTTGAAACGCTTGAATAGCTTGGTTTTACACCCACAACTCCGCAATGACTTGAAGGATTCCTTATGCTCCCTCCTGTATCACTTCCAAGAGCCATATCGCAAAAACCTGCACTTACAGATGCTGCACTTCCTGAGCTTGAACCTCCAGGAATTAACTCAAGATTTGCAGGATTCTTAGTTGCTCCAAAAGCGCTCGTTTCTCCAGAACTTCCTGATGCAAACTCATCCATGTTAGTAACCCCAATAATCAATCCATCTTCTTCCTTTATTTTTTTTATCACATCAGCATCATAAGTTGCTTTGTAATTTTCCAATGTTTTGCTTCCGCAACTCGCATTCAAACTCTTAACATTTATGTTTGCCTTCACTGCAATAATCTTTCCCGCAAGCTTTCCTGCCTTTCCATTTTTTGCTTTTGCGTCAATCTTTTTTGCCTCGTCTATAAGTTCTTTATCATTGCGCAACTGCAAAAAAGCATTTATCCTATTTCCTTTTTTATCATTCTTCTTGATTTCCTTCAAGTATTTTTGGAGGTTTTGAAGTGTTGTCATTTTATATCCCTTACAAATTTATTTACAAAGCTAAAATCCTGATCTCCTGTAAGGACAACATCAAAATGTTTTTTGAATTCTTCAAGATTCTTCTCGATATTTTCATTCAAAAAACCGATTTTTATCAAGTTATCATACTCAAACCCATGAACCATATCAACATCACCAATCCCATCACCCAGCAAAAGAACATTCTTCCTCTTTTCAACTTTCTTATATATTTTTGGGAAATTTTTTATTGCGCTTTCATCTTTATTCAAGACATGAACAATTTTCTTAACTCCTATAAATTTTCCGTTAGAATCATAATTTAATTCATTGGAGATTATGTAAATATCATCAGACAAAAAACCTTTTTCCCGCATAAATTCCCTTATTAAGTCTCCGATACTAGCAGAGATTATAAGAAGAGGGATATTGTTCTTATCTAAGAAATTTACAAATTCCCAAACCCCTTGTCTAAAAACAATAAGATTATCTTTTATTATATCTTCTACACATTTTTTTATTAACTCTTTGTCAAGACCTTTTTCTCCCAGCAAGGTAAAATGCTTTTCCCACCATTCGTGCATTTTCTTTTTTTTCTCGGAAAAATCAAGATTAGAATTAATTTCAATAGGATGATAAATTGAGAATAGCTCATTGGCCCTTTTTACATAGTCTTCATCAAGATAGTTCCCATTCCTTAATATTGAAATCAAAGAATTAACCTTATTTCCATTTGGCAAAAAAAGAGTTGTTAATGTTTTATCAAAATCTGCAACGATGTGAAGTTTATCTAATCCTTCTTTAGTAATTTTTCTTTTCTTTTCTTCTAATTCTTTAGGATTTACAACAATTATTTCTTGTTTCATCTTACCATCCTTTCTTTTCTCCTAAAATGAAATCTTTATTTTTTCTTGGCGCGTTGGCAAAAACTCTTTCCCTGAAATCTTCGTCAGGTTCCTCGCCACTTCTTTCTTCCCTCTCAAACTCATTTCTTTCAATGAATGATTCAGGAACATTTTTTCCTATTTTTTCTATCTTCTCAGAAAACTTGTCCATTATCTCCTTGGCCTGTTTTCTAATCTCTTCCTTTTCCTTTTCAGAAACATTGTGGAATAAAAAGTCTGTCATAACTACCTCAAGAATCTAATATTTTTAACCTTTCCTTTTTCCTTATCTAAAGTAATTATCGCACTTTTTCCCTCCGGAACAGCTCCAGGATTAATCAGGGTTGTTTTTCCGATTTTATCCTTTCCCCATGCTTCATGAATATGCCCTCCCAAATGTAAAATAGGTTGCCATTTTTCAATAATCCTTCTTGCCATTTTTGAGCCATAATGCCTTCGTCTTCTCTTAACATCTTTTTCATTTTCAATTCCAGCAGACTTTTGTGCAAACTTCACAGATTTCATAGAGAGCTTATCTAATTTTGTATTGTGAGCAATATTATGTGAAACAAAAATTACTTTTCCTTGCTTATTTTCTTTTGAGAATTTCTTGAACAAATTTTCCAATTTTTGTTTGTATTTTCTAAAGGCCTTGCTCTTAACTTTTCCAGGAGCAGAATGGCCTCTCATACCAATAAAAATGTAATCTCCAAATTTCAAAAACCTGTAATCAAATCGTTTGATATTTTTGTATTTCTTCAATAATTTCTGAAAGATTCTAAGCCTTTCCTCTTCCCATTTCCAATATCTTTTACCTTTTGGTTTCTTTATATCCACAATGTCATCTGCAGCAGACCAGTCAACATTTCCTAAAACAGTAAAAACAGGAACAGAAAGATTATTCAAAGATTTAAGAACTTTTTCAGCTCGCCTCAAATCTTCCAAAACCAATTCCTTATACTTTTTCTTTCCGATAACTTCCCAAAGTTCAATGTCTTTTCCATAACAATGCTTAAACCAAAGTTTTCTGTAATAAAAAGGCGCGTAATCACCTAAAGAAACAACTAAATCAATATTTTCTTTCTCAATTAATTTATTCAATCCTTTAGGGATTTTTCCATGAAAATCCCCAATAACAAGTATTTTCATATCTCAAGAAACAATTTTTATTTTATAAAAACTACTTTTTACCCTTCACAGTTTTTTTCTTAACAGATTTCTTCACTGTCTTCTTGGCTTTTGCTTTTTCAGGCAAATCCAATTTTATATGTGCTTCCTTTAATTGCTTTTCTTCAATTTCCGACGGCGCGTCAAACAAGACATCCCGCGCCTCTTTATTTTTCGGAAATGCTATCAACTCCCTTAAATTTGGCTCACCAAGAATAACCATTATTAACCTATCAATTCCAGGAGCAATTCCCCCATGAGGTGGAACTCCATATTTGAAAGCGGTAAGCATATGTGAAAAGTACTCCTTTTCTTTTTTTGTGAATCCTATTAAATCAAAAATCTTCTCCTGTATGTCTGCGAGGTGAATTCTTATACTTCCTCCTCCTACCTCATAGCCATTTAAAATCAAATCATGCTGAAGTGATTTCGCCTTTCCTGCATCTTTCTCATTTAAATACTTAAGATGTTCTTTCTTTGGCATCGTAAACATATGATGGCTTGGTCCCCATCTTTCTCCAGCTCCGTGAAAAAAATCTTCCTCTTTTTGTTCTTTAAACAAAGGAAAATCAACAACCCAGCAAAATGCAAGTTCATTCTTGTCATCAGGGTTTTTTCTTAAGTCAGGATTATCTCTACCATATTTTTTCATCGCCTCTTCATAAGTAAGCCTTGGAAAAGGTGTCTGTAATATTTTCTTCTCCGGAAAAAGTTTCTTAATCATTTCAGTAAAAAGTCTTTCAGTCAAATTTAGAATATCTTCCTGTTCTACAAAACTCATTTCCAAGTCAAGCTGATAAAATTCTCCAGGACTTCTATCGGCGCGTGCGTCCTCATCTCTAAAACACGGCGCAATCTGAAAATACTTGTCTATTCCACCAACCATCAACATCTGCTTGTACTGCTGAGGCGATTGTGGTAGGGCATAAAATTTCCCGGGATGAATTCTGCTCGGCACTATGAAGTCCCTTGCACCTTCAGGAGAAGATTTCGTCAAAATAGGGGTTGTGATCTCCAAAAAACCTTCCTTATCAAGATAATCTCTAATAAATTTTACAGCCTCATATCTCTTCTGAATATTATATTTCATTTTTTCACTTCGCAAATCAAGATACCTATATTTCAGTCTCAAATCCTCGCTAACGGTAGAATCGTGAATATCAAAAGGTAATTGTTCAGACAGACTTAGAATATTTAATTTTTCAATTGAAATTTCAACCATTCCACTTTTCAAGTCTTTATTTTCAGTTCCCTTTGGCCTTTTCTTAACTTCTCCAATAATCTGAATGCAAGATTCTGTTGTAATTTTCTTCGCCTCGGCAAAATCAGAATTTTTCTTTGAAATAACGCATTGCACTTTTCCATACCTGTCTCTTAAATCAATAAAAATAAGGCTTCCATGTTCCCTTATTGTATCAACCCACCCAGAAAGTGTAGCTTTCTTCCCTGCAATTTTTTCATCAATCTCTCCAAGTGTATGTGTTCTGAACATATTAAAATTTATTTGTTTATGTATTTAAATTTAATTATCTTTTCTAAGAAACATACTTCTTAATTATTTCCATGACTTCTTTTCCGATAACTGCTCCTTTAAATTCCTTCATAATCAAGCCCATGTATGCCTTTTCAGAAAGCCCTGGTTTTTCCTTGATAATTTTGATGATTTTTTCCTCAACTGAATCAAGGTTTGTTTTCCTGAATTTAAGAGCATCTTCTTTCCTTTCACCTTTGACAATCTTTTCCAAAAATTCTTTAACTTGCGATTCTGATATCTTTCCTTTTTTGAAATTCTCAAGAGCAAAAATCAAAATTTTCATATCAAGTTTTTCTTCAACTTTCTCCACAGAAACTTTTTCTCTTTTAGCAATATCTTTAGGAAAAATCAAAATCATTTTTGCGATAAGTTTTGAATTATCGCAAACTTTCAGCAAATCTTTGAACTCCTCAATCTTTTCCTCCTTAAAAATAAGCTTTATCATTTCATCATTTAATCCTTTTTCCTTTAACTCTTGCTCCGTTTCATGTTTCATTTTTGGAAGAGTTCTCTTCACGTCATTGAGCAATTCTCGGGAAATTCTCAACAAGGGCAAGTCCGTTTCTGGATACATTCTTGCCTCGCCGGGCATAGGTCTCAAAAATTCTGTTTCTCCGTTTGGAAGGACTTTCCTGACTTCGGAAGAAAATTCTTTCCTGTTTTTTACAAGGTTGCTCTGTCTTCTTGCTTCAAGTTCTATTGCCCTTCCAATATTTCTCACGTCCTGAAAACCTTTTATCTCAATTCTCTTACCTTTTCTAATTGAAACATTAACATCTTGCCTTATAGTGCCAAGTCCCCTTTTTACATCACATCTTCTCAAAACATTTCCAATAAACAACGCAACTTCTTTCGCCTGTTCAGGGCTTTTAATATCTGGTGCAGTTGCAATCTCAACTAGCGGAATTCCCAACCTATCTAATCTATATGTAACTTTGTTTTCTTCTCTGGAGATAATTCTGGCAGCATCCTCCTCAAGGCAAATAGAATCAATTCCAACTCTCCCTTGCGAAGTTTCAATAAATCCATTTACAGCAATTAAAACAGTCCTTTGGAACCCGCTTGTATTACTTCCATCAATAACCGTCTTTCTCATTATTTGTGTAATTGGTAAAATCTTGGCATTTAACAATAAGGCAATTTGCAATGCAATTTTCAAAGCATTTTCATTTATTTCTCTAGGGGGAGATTCATCCAATTCAACAAGGCAAGTTGTGTTATAACCTTGATAAATAAATTCATTTTTCAAAGAAGCTTGATATTTTGCGGCAGTATCAATTTCTCCGCTTTCTCCGGCAACGGCATGGAGTTTCCTCATGACATTAAAATCTGGTTCATCCCTTCTCAAAAGAGAAGGACAATTGCAAAAAAGCTTGCTTGTATTAATCTGCTGATGAATTTCCAATCCGCATTTCAATCCAATTTTACTATAATCAAGTTTTTCATCAGACATAAAAAACAGAAGAAGGAGAAGTTTAATAAATTAATGGGAATCTTGATAAGCAAAATTATCTAAAGCTAGATTTTGAACTGAAGGATGATCTCTTAAATTTTGAGGAACACGACTCAAAAAAGTTGAATTTTTTAATTTATTCTTAATCTCGTCTAGAACATCATTCCTTATTCTTTTAACTCTTTCAAATTGGTCTCCTGTAGCAAAAAGTTTTGGGACCATTTCTTTAAAATCAGGCCAATCAATATTCTGCACCAAATTTTTGCTCTTTGTAAAAGTCACGAAATCAGGGTCTATATTAACAATATCCCCTCCTCTTAACAAACAATAATGTACTAATTGGCCGTCTACAACATCCATTAATCCAAGCCCATTAAAAACCCCTATATGCTTCCCTAATTTTTCTGCATCAAAAGAGGCATCTCTCAAGGAAGGTAAAAAATCTCTCATATACCACAATGTGTCTTCTTGAGATTCAATCAGTTTTATTTTAGGAGTAATTCTACTAGCAACTCCTTCCAAAGCAAGGTCCTCTAAAGCAAGAATAAGATGGGGTTCTGGAACAAAAACAATATCTCTCTTTTTAATATCGTCTTCTGTAATATCTTCTCCAGGGAATTGTCCTTTATATTTCCTCTTAAAAATATTTCTCATTTTTCCAGCAATGTAATTATCTTCAGAATAAGTTCTTGCTTCCCTAAAAACAACTTGTGAACAGCCATTATTCGCCAGTATAATATTTGGTCTTTTAGGAGCAGAATAATCATAATTTGTCCTTGGAACAATGCCATAAACTTCCTTCTTGCTGTTATTAGAAATTATTTCTGCAGAAAATTCTCCCACCATTTCTTCAACTCCTCTTTTACATAATGCATAAACACTCTCTCTCCTTTCCTCCATAATCCTCTTCCCAATATAGCCAATTTTGGAAAATCTTTTTCCCATTTTTCTGTTTAAATCTATAAGAGGGTCTAAAGGAGAATATAGGAGATTAAAAACTTCACTCGGGCTTACTTGATCACTTTGTCTAAAAAAACGGACTTCCCTAGCATTCTCAGTAACTGCACATCTTTCCATTCTAATTTTTCTCATTTTTTCTTTAAAAACCTTTCCATATGTAACTCCTTAATAGTTATAAAACATCATTGATTTAAAGCAATAAATTTATAATTGAAAACCTATAGATTAAGAAATGACTATGTTAAGAGAAAAAGATATAAAACAAACAGATTTTTTACATTTGGAACATCCCTCATTTCGTGTTCCAAGAACTATAGGGCAAAGAGCAGCGGATAATCTGACAAAATGGGCGGGAAGCTGGACATTTATCCTGAGTTTTTTGGTGTTCCTTGTGCTATGGATGATTGTAAATGTTTCATGGATTATTTTTGGAAGAACATGGGATCCCTATCCATTCATACTTCTAAACTTAGTTTTATCTTGCTTGGCGGCAATTCAAGCACCAATAATCTTGATGTCTCAAAATCGTGAAGCGCAAAAAGACAGATTAAGGGCACAATACGATTATGCCATCAACAAAAAAGCAGAAAAAGAAATTCAGGAAATAAAGATTCAGTTGGAAAAAATAGAAAGAAAACTTGACAGAAAAAGAAATTAATTATTCTTCACCAATACCTAATTTCAAGTTTATCTCCCCTGCAAAATTTTCAAGCATTTTTTCCTTAACAATTTCCTTGGACTTTGCCCAATCCCTGTGGCCAAGGACCCATGACAATTTCACAAAAGCTGTTTCACTTAGCATGTCTTCAAGATATATTATCCCTGTTCCCAAAAGCTCCCTACCATTACTGTATACTAAAGGATCCAATCGTCCATAAATTGTCTGTGCAGTTCCGCAAACAATTATTCCTTTCTGCTGAATTTCCTTCAATTTTTTGGTCCACCCTTTCCTTGCCCTCATTGTAGAGACATGCCCCAAACCAGACATTTCCAAAACAATTCCCTTATACTTATTTTTAATGTAATAATCTAAAACATCAGGATTTTGCCCAGGATAAAATTTCACCAAAGCCACTTTTTCCTCGAAAGCCAAATCAGTTTTTACACTTCCCTTATTCCTTCTTTTGTAATCTGAAATAATTTCAATCTTATCAGGATAAATTTTCGCAAATGGCTTATCATTAACAACTTTGAATGCATCTCTCCTTGAAGTGTGCATCTTCCTTACTTTTGTTCCCCTCATAGCTAGGCAATAATCATCATTAATTGTTCCGTGTCCTACAAGCATGACTTCTGCAATATCACTTACTGCTGCAAGAGCAGAGCATTGCAAATTCAAATTAGCATCGCTGCTCGCCCTGTCAATGCTTCTCTGACTGTATGTCAAAACCACTGGCTTGTTCAAATCTTTTAAGAAAAAGCTCAAGGCACTTGCGGTATAATGCAAAAAATCGGTTCCATGAGTAATTATAACCCCTTTAATGTTGGAATCGTTCAACAAATTTTTCGCAACACGTGCAATTTTCTGCCAGTCTTTATAATCCATATCCTCGCTTGCTTTCATGAAAGGAACCTCAACTTTCACAATATTCACTTTATCAAAAATTTCAGGATAAAATTTAAACAAAGATTCAGGAGTATCAAGCCAGTCAACACCTCCTTTACTGGGGTTCAGCCTTGCCGAGATTGTTCCGCCAGTAACAATCAATGCAACGTTTGGCTTTTCAGGATTTTTTTTAAGTTCAATCTCCTCTTTCTTTTCTTTTCTTTTTTTGACTAATTTCATTTCAACAACATCCTTTTTGCTAAACCCAATGTTGTAACCAGAATCCAATTTTAAAAGAACAATTCCTTTTTCATCCTTAGATGTCTCGAGCAAAACCCCTTCATAAATATACTTTGAAAGATGAACCTCAACATAATCGCCTAATTGAACATTTCCTGTAAGTTTCATAAAATAAAAAACCCCAAGATATATAAAAAACTATCCATTAATTTCTTTTTTTATTCTGTGGATTGCGCCTGCATCAAAGAAGTACATCCATTGATGACCCTTAGTTACACGAACACCCTTTCTACCCTCAGATAAATTAGGTTCCCAATCAACAAAAGTTCTTTGTGGTCCAAATTCCCCATTCATAGCATGATAAGTAACAGTAGCAGTATGGGAAACCATCCTTCCATCCGGTTTTTTAAAATCATCTTTTCTTAAGAGAAGGGTTCTTTGGGCCAAACCATTGTAGACATTTAGATAACTTCTATTTTTCCCTATCCCTATAAGACCTTCAACACTTGATTCATCAAATCCTACCAAATCCTCTAACTGAAAATCTTCCTTTTCTCCCGTAGCAAGATTAACTCTTCCGAAATAATGTCCTCTCTCCTGCAAAAGTTTCCTATTTCTTTCAAAAGCGTCCACTTTGATGTCCAACCCTTTTGAAATAACACATAGATATGCATTTTCAAAATCTTCTAATGCGGCAAGAGAATGTGCATCCCCACCTTCAAAAGGATCATCAAATTCGCTATCCTTTGCGTCTTCTCTTCTGAATATCAGGCTATCTCCTCCTCCATCCACAAAAAAAAGATAATTTAACTTTTCTTCTCTCAGAGGCACTCGGGCATCCTTGAAAGCCTGGCTCAATCTTACAATGTCCAGCTTCCTACGGTAACGCGTCGAAAAAAGAAGTATTGAGCTTCTTGTCAGCTTAGAAACCATTGGCTCTATATACCTTCTATTTTTTTCTCTCCCTACAATATGTGATTTAGGTAATATCAAAGTTCCACTATCAGAAAATGGAACTCCTCCTCTAATTGAAGATTGAGAAACCGGCCTTACTGAGCCAAGAGAAACATTATTCCCTTCTTCCATCATAGCATAGTAAAGCAAAGAGGCATTTACAATATCAAGCCCGCCTCCAAGCCCACTAACAAGGATTCTATTTTTATTTCTTGCGCTCATAATTTTCAAGAACAAATCTATTTTATAAGCATTATTGCATTAATTTAATAAACATAATTTTCCTTAATCAAAAATGCCAAAAATAGGACTTGAAATTCATGGTTATCTTAGCACTAAAGAAAAGCTTTTTTGCAAATGCAAGGCAATCCACGGTTCTAAGTTTGCAAAACCTAACACATTTATTTGCCCTATTTGCACAGGACAGCCAGGGGCAAAACCACTTCTGCCTAACAAAACGGCAATAAATGAAGCAGTTCAGATATCATTAATTCTTAATTGCAAGATAAGCCCAAAACTAGTATGGCAAAGAAAGCATTATAATTGGCCAGACTTGCCAAAAGGTTTTCAAAATACTCTTTCAGGACCATATGCTTCCCCTGTAGGTGTAAAAGGAGAATTTGAAGGTATAAGGATAACAGAAGCTCATCTCGAAGAGGATCCTGCAGCATGGAATCCTCTAACTGGCGAAATAAATTATAACAAATCTGGAAGCCCTCTTATTGAGATTGTCACAGACCCTGATTTCACTTCATCTGAGCAGGTTATTGAATGGATGAGACAATTGCTCACAACACTTACATATATGAAATTAATTGATAAGTCCTTAGGCATCAAAGCAGATGTAAATGTTTCCCTGCCTGAAAAAAAAGGCTCACGAGTTGAAATGAAAAATATAAATTCAATTTCAAATATCAAGACTGCAATAGAGTATGAAATAAAAAGACAGTCTTCAGATGTTCCAAAGGTGCAGGAAACAAGAATGTTTGATGAAAAAACTCAGACAACAATAAAAATGCGTTCAAAAGAACAAGCAGAAGACTACAGATTTATCTCCGAGCCTGATTTACCCATAATTAAAATAACCAAAAAAAGAATTGGCATGCTAAAAAGTGAAATTCCTGAGTCACCAAAAGAAAAAATAAAAAAGATTGTTAAAAAATACAAAATAGACAGGAAAAATGCAGAAGTTTTGACAAAAAATCTTGATGTTGTTGAATTCTTCGAAGATATCATTAAGAAAACAAACCCTAAGCTTGCAACTTACTGGACAACAGGAGAATTGCTAAGAATTCTTAATTATGCAAAAAAAACTTTAGGAGAAGTCAATATTCAACCTTCTCACTTCATTGAATTACTGGATTTAATTGACAAAAAACAGATTACAGAATTGAAAGCAAAGGAAATTCTTAACAAGTTTATTCCAGAATCATTTTCCCCTAAAAAAGAGCTGAAAATTCATGGGAAAATATCAAATGATGAAATTGAAAAAATCGCAGAAAAAACCATAAGGGAAAACCCAAAAGCAGTCAAGGATTATCAAGAAGGAAAAAAAGAATCTCTCAACTTCCTAATCGGGCAAGTCATGAAACAATCTGATAAGCGTGCGGATTTCTCGACAGCAAAGAAAATTCTCGAAGAAAAATTAAACTAAATTAGATAAAAAAATCATCGTCTCCATATTTTGAAGCATCCAAATTAGGTTTTATGCATCTTCCTCTAACTTCACCATTCCCTAAAAGTTCAAGATCTTTTCCATTTGTCAAATCAAATCTTTCCCTTCTCTTAACAGCTTCTGCAAGCAATTCATCAACATTATATATATTTCCATTAAAACCCAAAATTAGTGCAACTTCCTGAGAGACTACCGAGTAAAATGTTGTATCTCTTTTGGGATAAAGCTCTTGAGCTCTAGCCAATGCAAAATCCACCATTTTATCGTTATCAACACTTCTTATAGCCAAATTACCTGTCTTTGATTTATCACATCTTTTTTAATTTAAAAATTAAATGTCTTAAGAAAAAGGATTTTTTAAATATTATGAAAGAAAATAAAACAATTCGGCAGCCACTCCAAGAAGAAAAATAACACTCAAAACAACAATTACGGGCCAATTAACAGGAATAGAAAATTCTGGTTTCCTGTTTCCCTTTATCTTGGATTTTTTATTCATAATCAAAATTAAGATTCCTGTAAGCCCCCCTGAAACAACACCTCCAACTCCAAGCACCTTGACGAAATCAGCAAGATTAAAAAATAAGACTATGAAATAAAGAAGTAATGGTGCGATAAAGACAAAAGGAAAGACAAGTCCCTTCATGTTGAGATCATAAACAAATATATCCTTTAATGCAAAGCTCAGGACAAAATAGCTTGTAAGCATTGTAGCAATTCCAAGAAGAGTAATTATCCCTCCAAATGAGACTGTTGCAACCTCGCTGATATTTTTTCCCAAAACACCTATGAAAATAAAAGAGAAAATAAAATAGAGTATTACAGGAATAACACTTCCTAAAATAATTGCCTTTTTCAGAAGTTTTTCGTTTCCCTTTATCATCATTCTCATTTCAGGTATTGAAGTGAATCCGAGAAGAGCAAAAAGAATAACACCAAATGGAAGAAAGAAATTCGAAAAATCGTAATAATGAATATTTTTTAAATTAACATCTGGAAAAAACCAAAAAAGCATTCCAAAAATAATTACTATAATAATCAAAACTCCATATATCTCCACTTTTTTCAATCCTCTCAGCCCTTCTCGCATTAGAAAAACCATTCCAAGCCAAAATGCAACTGCAAAATAAATGCTATAATCAAGTGTCCCAAAAAATAATTTTGAAAAACTCTGTCCCTCACCAATGAGATAAGCAAGCAGTGCAGAGTAAATGCCGAATGCAACTGCAAAAAGCATGAGTATCTTCCCTTTTTTTCCAAGGTATTTTTCAGCGAACCCGGGAAGATGCATCACCTTCTTAGTGCGGAGAGTAACTTCTCCAAGACAGAGATTTACAAATACCATTACAATTCCAAGAACAACAAGCCAAAAGAAACCGAGGAAAAAACCTGATTTTGAAAACACATACGGAAGCCCAAGGATTCCTGCCCCTATAATAGTTCCCGTAAGTGTAAACGCCGTAGCCCAAAATCTCTTATGAAAATCCATTTTCCTCTTTTTTAATAGGCTCGGAGGGATTCGAACCCCCATCAGCCGGGCCGAAACCGGATATTCTGTCCGTTAAACTACGAGCCTTTGAAAAATAAGGCAGTTAAGGTTTTTAAGAATGTTGTGTTTCGCAAAAAAGAGTATTGCTCGCTTCGCTCGTAACTTGATTTAACATTAATATTAATATTAAATTTCTAAAATATTTAGTATCTCTTTATTAAGTAGTGGCAGGGTGGATAGTGGATTAAAATTCAAAAACTTAATAAACAACAATTTCTTTTTTCAAAAATGCCGCTTGAAAAACACCATAAGATAACTATAGGAGGGTTTAGTTTTGTTTTAATTATTCTTCTCAGTATGGGAGTTTTTATGTATCTTTTTTATATGAAAATAGAAGTTAACTACCAGAATCTCGACCAGAAAATCTCGGATTTGCAGACGGACACTCAGACAAAAATAAATGAACTTAGCGACAGCATAATTGAAACAAACAACTTGGTAAATACTGAAGTTGGTTCCTTAAACAAAGAGCTAAGCACCTTAAAAGCTTCAGTTGGAGAGGATTTTTCCGGAATAATTGAAACTGTCGTAAAATCAGTAGTTACAATAAAAACAGATTCTGCCCAGGGAACAGGTTTCATAATTTCTAATGAAGGTTATGTTGTGACAAACGCGCATGTCCTGGCAGATTCAAATGGATACCTCGCAGGAAACATTCGTGCAATAACCTATAATGAAGGAACAAAAAACGCAGAATTCATTGGTTTCGATTCTGATTTCGATATAGCCCTAATAAAAATTTCCGGAAGCTATGATTCGCTTGAACTTGCAAATTCAAATGACATAAAAGTGGGTCAAAAAGTCGCAGCAATAGGAAATCCTCTTGGGCTTGGGTTTTCATCTACACAAGGAATTATATCTGCAACAGAAAGGGAAGGTCCAAATGGAATTAATGCATACATACAAACTGACACCCCTATAAATCCTGGAAATTCAGGAGGACCTCTAATTAACACAGAAGGGAAAGTCGTAGGAATAAACAACTTCAAGATAAGCTCTGCAGAAGGACTTGGTTTTGCCCTTGAAAGTAATTATATAAAAGAAGCAATCAATGATATTTCACAGGAACAATTAAATCAAACACTAATAAACTAAGTACATTCACTTCTTTTTCTCTTGAGAATCTCTTACCAAATAAGTCTCTATTCCTCCACTAGAACTTACACGATGCCCAAATGACCCAAGACAAATTCTCATCACTCTACTATCTGCATCATAACGAGGAACCAAAGGATCTCCTGGAAAATCAACGTGCCTTTGATTATCATCTTCATATTTTCTCATTCTTAATGATTCTCTTGCCATTACCCAAAATACAATTAATTCATATTTAAAGATTTCTATATTCAAAAATTCACAAGCGATAGTGAGTGGAAGTTAACACAAATCATCTAAGTCAATTCAATAATGTAAAAGGAAATAGTTAAAAATCAAGATTAATTCAATTAAACATGTCAAAAAAATCCAAAAAATCTGAAGAGGGAATAACTGCAAAAAAAGAAGGAAATTTTTCAGAATGGTTTACACAAGTAATTCAAAAGTGCGAGCTTGCCGACTTAAGATATAATGTAAAAGGTTTTCTTGTTTTCCAACCCTGGAGCGTTTTGTGCATGGAAAAAATGTATAAATTCATGGAAGAAACCTTGCAAAGAAAAGGACACAAACCTTATTGGTTTCCTACAATTGTTCCAGAAAGTAACTTAACAAAAGAGTCTGCGCATATCAAAGGATTTACTCCTGAAGTATTCTGGATAACTCACGCAGGAAAAAACAAGATTGATGAAAGATTAGCCCTAAGACCCACCAGCGAAACGGCATTCTATCAAATGTTTAACTTGTGGATTAGAAGCTACAAAGATTTGCCATTCAAAACTTATCAAAGGGCAAATATTTTTAGGTATGAAACCAAGGCAACAAGGCCATTTCTTAGAAGCAGGGAATTCCATTGGATAGAATCTCATTGTGCTCACGCAACAGAAGATGATGCCTTCAAGCAAGTATTAGAAGACATGGAAACAACAAAAGAAGTTATTCATGAAATCTTTGGAATTCCTTTCATGTTTTTTGAAAGACCTTCGTGGGACAAATTTCCAGGGGCTGAAAGAACATTTGCAGCAGATGCACTAAATCCTGATGGGCGTTTTATTCAGCAGCCTTCAACACATATGATTTCGCAAAAATTTTCAAAAGCATTTGATGTAAAATTCAAAGATAAAGATGGAAAAGAAAAGTTCGCATTCTTAACATGCTACGGCCCTGCAATCTCAAGGATTTTCGCATCGGTAATAATAACTCATGGAGATGACAAGGGATTGAAATTCCCATGGGAAATTTCTCCGATTCAGGTGATGATTGTTCCAATAGATTCTGAAAATGAAAAACTCAGGAAAAAGGCTGAAAACTTGAAAAAAGAAATTCAAAAATCCTTTTCAGTTGATATTGACTTCTCAGATAAGCGCCCAGGAGAAAAATTCAATTACTGGGAAATGAAAGGTGTTCCAATAAGAATTGACCTTGGATTAAAGGATTTGGAAAAAAAGAAAATAACAATATTCAGAAGGGACTTGAACAAAAAGGAAACAATTCCAGAAAAAGATGTTGTCAATGAAATTGAAAAAATTTCAAAGCAATTCACAAAAAACTTAGTCATTCAGGCAGACAAAATTTTCAAAAATAGAATAAAAGAAGCAAAAAACCTCTCCGAGATAAAGACTGCAATAAAAGAAGGTGCAATCGCAAAATGCAATTTCTGTTCCGTTGACAAACCAGGGATTCCCTGTGCAGAAATTATTGAAAAAGAAATCAATGCCGAAGTTCGCGGAACGAGGCTTGATGAAAAGTCAAAACCGGTAGGGAAATGTGCAATCTGCGGAAAAAGGGCAAACCATGTTGTCTATATCGCGAAGAGTTATTGATTAAATTTTTTGTCCAGGAATTACATTATATTTTTCAAGAGCATCTCCTTCAAGAATTTTTCTGTTATAAAAAGGGGTGCGGAATCTAAGC
>Ga0210057_1001300_pt1 | contig 38327 bp, 44 predicted proteins | sample CryGeyCG2114_010_2_FD_183968 | JGI IMG/M metagenome (GOLD analysis project Ga0210057, IMG submission 183968) | Groundwater microbial communities from aquifer - Crystal Geyser CG10_big_fil_rev_8/21/14_0.10 (SPAdes) (version 2) | ecosystem: Environmental > Aquatic > Deep subsurface > Groundwater ... | reverse complement strand
TCTTCGTACTTTTTTATTCTCTCTAACCGTTCTAACACATTTTCTAAAATATAAGGAGTTTTACTCTCAAACAATTCCTTTGGAGCCAATACTATCTCTCCATCTAGCGTTGGCGAATCAAAATCTATGTTTTGCAAAATGATCTTTACCAAATATTTTTTCCAATATTACCTGTTCTTTATTGAGTATTTTTACTCTTTCTGGAGATTTCATCGCTTCAATTGCTTCTTTACTTCGCTGTTCACCTCTCTCATTTATTGGGTTCACCTCTTTAATCACCCAATCAGGTCCTAACTCATTAACCAATGACACTCTTCCCTCTCCTATCTTTGCGCCTTGAGGAAATACAAATGGCCACTCATCTTCTGAACTGTTTTCCATTCAAACATTCTACTATATTAATCTTTTATCCACCCAAATTTCACAAAGTCTTGTCTTGTGTATGATGCCAAATCCACATCCTGAAGCTTCGACAAACTGAACCACCTTACATCCATTGATTCTTCCAGATTCATCACTTTTGGCTCTCCAGTTATCGAACCACCAAAAATAGTTACATGCCATATATCATCTCCATTCTCAAAATCATCTTCATTCTAAATAGTCTTGTAACTTCCGTCTGCGGGAAGGATGGCGAAGTTTCCTCAAAGCTTTACTCTCTATCTGTCTAATTCTTTCCCGAGTTACTCCAAATACCTTGCCCACTTCTTCCAGTGTCAAAGGCTTGCTTCCGTCCAATCCAAATCTCATCCGAAGCACTTTACTTTCTCGCTCAGTAAGTGATCCAAGGGCTTCTTCCAGATTTTCATGCATTAGTTGTCTAGAGGTGGCTTCATAGGGAGTCGCTTGTCTTTCGTCCGGAATAAAGTCTCCCAAAAGTGAGTCTTCATCATCACCTATTGGAGTCTCTAAAGAGGTTGTTTTCTGGGCAATCTTCAATATTTCTCGCACTTTTTCCGGTGTCGTCTCCAGCTCTTCCGCCACCTCTTCGTCAGTGGGCTCTCTTCCAAGGTCCTGCATTAATTTTCTCTGTGTTCGAATCAGTTTGTTGATCGTCTCCACCATATGAACGGGAATACGGATGGTTCTGGCTTGATCAGCGATGGCCCTAGTGATTGCTTGACGAATCCACCAAGTAGCATAGGTTGAGAATTTGAATCCCTTAGTCCAATCATATTTTTCAACCGCTCTGATTAGCCCCTTGTTTCCTTCTTGAATTAAATCCAAAAAGCTCATCCCTCTTCCCATATACTTCTTGGCAATTGAAACCACTAATCGAAGGTTTGATTTGGTCAGCATATCTTTAGCCCTCTTGTCACCTCTTTCCACTTTCTGGGCCAGTGCAATCTCTTCGTCGCGTTTCAGCAGTGGAATTCTTCCGATTTCCTTGAGATACATGCGAACCGGATCATTCACTTCGGTTTCTTCCAGCTTGGACAAAGACTCCAACTCTTTCTCTAGGTCGCTCGAGGCCCCCGCGATCTCTGCATCTTGCCCGGCCAAAACACTCTCAAACACGTCAATGTCTGCCTTAAAAAGAAGCTCATAGAGATAATCAAGGTCATTCACTTGGGTTTCCGGATGAGGAAAGTACTCCAAGATGTCATCCTGGGTTACAAACCTCTGTTCTTTACCCAAAGCCAAAATGTCTCTAATTTTCAGTTGAATGGATGAATCGCTCTTTTTGTCGGCCATAATATTCCCTCCTATTTTAACACAGATGATCTCAGAATTACCCCAAAAGGACCATTATTTTGTTTTCTTCTCTGTCCAAGGAGCTTAGCTCCCCCGAAAGGGCCTCCTCTTTTAATTCGTCTCCCACTTCTTTGGCCTTTTTCATCTCCTCAATCAATCCCTTACGACTTTCACGGATTGTTTCCCTTATGAGTAGCACTGCTAGCCCCAAAACATCATTTTCTACAGTTTCATCCTCTCCTTCAGCCATATATGCCTCTTCGATGAAATTTTTTAGTTCAGGCGGTGCCAACTCGGCTGTCTTAGCTGGACTCATATCTTCACTATCCAAAACCCAGCTTAAAACCTTACCCGCCGCTCCCGTCAAACTTACACTCTTCATCCAAAGCTTAACTTTTTTCTTTGCTGAAGGGCAAATTAACAACCCTCCTACCAGTCTCCGAGCAAGTTTATCCATCTTATTTTCAATTATAGGTATCTCTTCAAGATTCTTTCTTGGATATTTTTCAAGCCAGTTTTTCCCAGACCTTACCCTCTCCATTTCCGATTTAACCACCGAAGCATCCACACCCAGTTTTTCTGCTAGCTTCTTCGTCCAAACTTCTTTAATCACTGTATTTTCTATTTTCACAAAAAATGGCACCACCTCTTCTGTTATCTTTTTTATACCCGATACTGTTTTGATATTGTTCTTTTTAAAGGATCTTGTCATTACAAACTCATAGACATCTACTGCCCCTTCCACCATCTCTTTCCATTTATTCGGATAATTCCTGGCAATCTCATCTGGGTCTTTACCGCCTTCTATTTGGACCACTTTAATTTCCAGCCCTCTCTTTTCCGCCAACTCCGCTGATCTTTTTATGGCCGCAATTCCTGCCTCGTCGGCGTCCAATGAAAGATAAAGGATCGGAGTCAGCCTTGCCAACAGCTCTACTTGCTCTTCAGTTAGTGCTGTACCTCCCACTGCCACCGTTTCTGTAATCCCTGCTCCAAAGGAACTAACCATATCCATTTGACCTTCAACCAGAACCGCTCTTTTTCTCTCTCTAATGGCTTGTCTTGCCTGGTAAAAACCATAAAGGATTCGTCCTTTATGGTAAATCTCGGTTTCCGGTGAGTTCAAGTATTTTGGTTCACCCTCTTTTGCCAGGATCGGCAATATTCTTCCCGTAAAGCCCACCACCTTACCACTCGAATCCTGAAGAGGAAACATTATCCTGCCTCTAAATTTATCGTAATATCCTCCGCCGCTTCTTTTACTAATTAAGCCAGCTTTTTCGAGTATTTCTTCTGAATATCCTTTTTTCTTTATCAAATAGTCAATTAAACTGTTCCACTCTGAAAGCGAAAAACCCAGATTAAAAGTCTCTATTAGTTTGGTATTAATTTTTCTATCCTTCAAATATTTTCGTGCCTCCTCCCCTGACTTACTCTCCGTTAATAACCAATGATAATAACGAGCTGCTAATTCCATTACTTCGAGTAGTTTTTGTTTGTCCCCATCCATACCGAACTTTCTCATTTCCAATTTAACTCCTACCTTTTCTGCTAATCTCTCTAACGCCTCTCGAAAATCGATTCCTTCTATCTCCATCAAAAACTTAATTACGTCCCCTCCAGCACCGCAACCAAAGCATTTATAGAGACCCATCTCCTCGTTGACCATAAAAGAGGGAGTCTTTTCGCTATGAAAAGGACACAGGCCTTTATGATGTCTTCCCATCTTTTTTAAGCTCACATACTGGGAAACAACACCGACAATGTCTGTTTTTCTCTTTACTTCCTCAACTTGATCTTCCATCTTTGGGTTTTATTAGTATCAATCCACTTTAGATTGTACAACCCTTTTTGTTTAGGCACGCATATATTTCTTAACAATCGTCGGAATGATTAAAGCTCCCAATTCTTTCGGAAAAAATCTTGCGGCTAGAAAAGTAAAGAAGTGTCACCCTAAACATAATACCAACAAAACGAAATCCCAATCAAAATTAGTGGAATAAGAAACGCCCATAACATAGGATGACTTCTCACTTTTCCTTGATCAGTTTGAATATATTTTAGAGATACCATTGAGCCAATACCACGATAGAACCAGCCAGCCGCGCGAGACGGTATTCCGAATAGCGTTTTAATTTTTTTGAGTGCAAAAAAGATGTTGCCAATAAATCCGAATGCGGAACTGTAATTGAGGAAAACCAGTCCAGTTGAATCTTGGTACATCATGTCTTCGCCAAAAGGAATACCAAAGGTTAGAACTGAACAAAAAGCCCGCTACTAAGGCACAATCAGAGGCGCTTTGCGCCGAGGCTATTTCTTACGATTTCACAAAAAGTGAAAATTGGCGGAGAGTCTGGGACGAAGTCCGAACTTATATACAAACTACTTCACCGCAGAAAAAGTAATACTAAGTCCGTAATCGGGTAAAAAGGCCGGCATTTCTTTATGAATTGTTATGTCAGTAAATCCTGCTTGTTCCATAAGGCTAATGTAATCATCTTTTAGAATAGCGCCACTCACGCAACCTATTAATAAATCTTTATCATTCAATAATTCTTCTGGTAAAGGTTTTACTAATACAACATCAGAAACCATCAACCTTCCACCCGCCTTTAATACTCTATATGCTTCTCTAAATACTCTTTCCTTGTCGGGAGCGAGATTGATAACACAATTAGAAATAATTACATCTATTGAATTATCTTCGATGGGTAAGTCTTCGATATCACCTTTTCTAAATTCAACATTGGTATAACCACCCTTCTTAACGTTCTCTCTGGCTTTCTCCAACATCTCATCGGTCATATCAACACCAAACACCTTACCACTATTTCCAACTTTCTTTGCAGCTAAAAATGAATCAAAACCAGCTCCGGATCCTAAATCCAACACTACGTTTCCCTCTTCAAGTGAAGCGATTGCTAACGGGTTACCACAACCAAGTCCCAGATTAGAACCTTCAGGAACTCCAAGCATTTCATCTTCAGAATAACCCATCTCCCCAGACTGTTTCTGAACCGTCATATTTGAACTACATCCGCAACTTCCACACCCACATTCAGCGTTAGTTTTGGCAATTTGTCCGTATTCTTTCTTTACAACTTCTTTGATATTCATATTTTTATCTTTAATAATAAATTAATAATTTCAAGACCATCTTTAGTAAGGGAATAGTAAGACCACTTACTATCTTTACGATCTACAACCAAACCAGCATCCTTTAAGTCCTTCAGGTGGTGTGATATTAGGCTTTGAGATAGTTTTGTATGGTCCAATAGTTGGCAAACACAGTGTTCGCCATTTTGAAGTATACAAAGCAGCTGTAGACGATTATTGTCAGAGACAAGTTTGAGAATGGAAGATAGTTCTTCCAGCCCTTCCGATTTAATTTTATTATCGGGACAGCATTTATATGAACCCATGTTCATATGATAAAGCTATTTGAGACAAAAAACAATGTTCGAAATCTATTGCGGAGGGTATGGGACGAAATCAGAACATTTCTTATAACTGAATCATTATCAGTTCAACTTCGGTAACAACTCCGTATACCGAGCAACCTTTTCTTGTTTGCTCATCGATGCATAACGAGGTGAAGGTGAAGGTAATGTGATTAGTTCTATGTTTTGATATTGAATCATAACGTCCTTGAATGCTTTCCTAAATAGTTTCTCTGCAAATCGACTAGAAAAATAAATCGACTTTATCTTGTTTCTCTGAAAAACTTTATTGATCGCTTCAGTGTTGAACACCATGTTCGTCAAATTCATATCTAAATTGCTGTTTGCCTTTCTTTCGCAAGAAATAATTATGTCAGCTATAGCCATTCTCAATTCCGTAAACAGATATTGTTTCTTCACCTTTGTGCTTAAATCGATTCCGTAAACTATTTCCATTATTGACCAGAATTGATTTCGTTTGTTGGAATAAAACCAATCATAAGAAGTATCTTCTACCTTTCCAGTAAAACTACCTAAGAAGAAATAATTTGTTATCGGGGGCACAAATACCCCAAAAGGATGTGTCTCGGCCATAGCCAATTGTATATTGTTACTCTCAAAAGCGGGAAGTATGGGACGAAGTCAGAACTTTTTTGATCCACTCTAAGCAATTAAATAGCCAGTTTATGCTTTCTAAGCGAATAGTTATAAAGAAATAGCGTCGGGATAAGCACTAATCCAGCTACAACAATACTTGTTCTTATAGCAAAGATACTAGCGACAATACCCAATATCGGACCTCCAACAATTTGTCCCATCGCATTTGCTTGGCTACACATAGAAAAAACGGTTGCTCGTACTTTAGGCTCCAAATTCTGATTCGTCCAAGCATCATAAATTGGTCCTCTGGCTTCTCTAAACATTGAAGCAAACCAATAAGCCGCTATTGCTGCGACAAAACCACCGGCGAACCCGAAGGCAACCACACCAAGAGTTAATAGTAGATTTACAACAAACAAAGCCTTGACAGTAGATTTGTGGTCATACGTATCTGTTTTTCGACTCAGTACCTCTGTCACGATTGTCGCTAGTAATGTGGCCACCATACTAATAATTCCAAACCATACGACTGGTTTTAGATTCCAGATTGTGGGAAAGACAAAACTATTGAGCATATAAGGAGTCCATAATCGATCGAAACCTTCACTGAACATACCAAAAATCATGCCGGTAAGAATTACAAACAATAGCACTTTGCTTTCTCGGATCAACTTTAATCCCCCAATGAGTGTACGTTTCATTGAGTTTAATGTTTCTCTTTCCTTTATTGGAGTAGGAGAAAAATTATTTTCGGGCATAAAAAAGACAAGAAACAGAGCTTGGACACTATAAAGGATACCTCCCAAGATGATTGGCACTCTAATATCTATACTGGCCAAAGCCATACTGATGGCGATACCAACAAAGGTACCCAACTGACTTGCTTGTTGACCTTTCATAAAAGCTTTACCAGCCTTTTCTTCTCCTACTTCGTCAGCAATCCATGCCTCTCTAGCTCCACTCACAAAAGTAAATCCAATTCCCCAAACAACTTGCGCCAATAAAACAGCAGCGAAAGTTGGAATTGATCCTTCAATGGTGAATCCAATACCAATTAAGAAAACACCAATTATCACCGATAATTTTCGACTGTATAGATCCGCCACGATACCGGTCGGAACTTCAAATAGAAAAGAAACCACTTCCAAAAGAGTACCTACTAAAACCAGTTGCAGAGGGTTTAACCCTACAACAGTAGCTTGGTAAACCAGATTGACAGTGACGATAACCGCAAAAAACAAAGAAGAGAACAATCTTAGTCCGACATATGTTTTCAACGCTTTGTTTTCCACTTCTAAAGTATACAATTTCGAAACGGTTATTCCTCGACAAAAACTGAAGGCGGAGGAGGTGGGATTCGAAGTCTTCGGTCTCGCCTGCTAGCTCGCCTCGGACCGCGACTCGGCAAGATCACTGGAGCTTGCCTCCGTCAGGTTCGAATCCCCAGGTGTGGCATTAAAAAAATACCCACACAAGGCGGATATTTTCTAATGCGGAGGAGGTGGGATTCGAACCCACGTAAGCCGAAGCCTGCACGCTTTCCAAGCGTGTGGAATGGACCACTATCCGACTCCTCCGTCGAACCTGTATATTTTACTCTAATCGATCCAAAGCCGCGAGTAATTCAAAAATCTCATTAATAACCACCGTTCTTGTTGGTATCCCCCCTTGTCTATAGACAGACCACGGGCTAGGCAAGTACACTGTTCTGGCGCCCAATTCGTCCCCAGGTCGTACATCTCCCCCCAAACTATCACCTACCACCAAACACCGCTCAGGAATTACTCCCAGTAGATCCATGCCTTTTTTCCAATCGTCTGCCCGTTTGTGTCCATTCTCGTCTACGATAATTACCTGATCAAAGTAATTCCAAAGTCCTAATCGATCCAATTTATATTTTGTCCACTCTACGTTCGCATGGGTTACCAATCCCATCTTAACCCCGCTCTCCTTCAATATTTTCAACATTGTTCTTACTCCCGTCCTCATTCTGGGTTCAATACTGTAAATATTTATCAAAATATCCAAATTATCCACAATTTCTTTTTCCCCACGATCAAAATGTTTTGCCAATTTTTCTACCACTGCCTCCCACCTTTTTGGATTTACCCTCATGGATTTGTATTCTTCGTCGTTGATCTCTTGTAACGCATTCATTAGTTCTTCCGTCTCAACTCCTATTTTCCCCGCCACTTCTATTGCATACATCTCCATAAATCTGATAAATATTTCGCTCGTGTAAATAAGAGTATCGTCCAAATCAAACAAAACTCCATCAATCCCTAACTTACTCATCTTTTCTTTAATCTCAGCAAAGATTGGGTCTCTGTCCATTTCAATCATGCCCAATATTCTACACTTTTGTGTACCCGGTGCGATTCGAACGCACAACCACTTCCTTCGGAGGGAAGTACTCTATCCAGTTGAGCTACGGATACGTAATCTGCGGACCTGTCCGCCGTAGGCGGAGGATACAGGGGTCGAACCTGTTAGAGCTTGCGCTCATTGGTTTTCGAAACCAACGCATTACCGTCCTGCCCATCCTCCAAAAAGTGAGCCCGGTGCGATTCGAACGCACGACCTATTGCTCCGCAAGCAATTGCTCTATCCAGCTGAGCTACGGACTCATACACGAACAAACACTTATTTTACCATCTACGGGGCATTTTTCCTCACTCCAAAGGCATTTTCTCCCCCACCCACTTCAAGGCCCGGTCGACCCAAGTCACGGGCGGTTCCTGGAAAATTACTCTTTCCAGCATCAGATTCTTCAATTCTTCCTCTATTTTCGGGTCGATCACTACCACCAGATGCCACGGTACCGCCACCAAATTTATCCTTAACAGCCGGGTACTCCATTTGGTTTCAAACCAAAAAGATGTCATCTCTTCGTAGCGGTACGTCTTATCAAAAGACTTCAGACCCCAAGAAGTCAGCGTCGATGTTATCATGCTCGGTTTCGATTTAGCCATCGCCCAGAGCATAAACACCAGTGCCCAGATCACCACCACCAGCATGACACCTTCAATAAAATAGAAAATAATCGACACCAAAAAGGCAATTACAATCACCGAACTATAAAACTCCTTACTCCAAACCTTGTGAGGCCGATCATATGCCTCAAACTCCAACAATATCTTTTCACTTAAATCCCTTATTTCTATATCTTCTGTAGCCACAATTCATCTTAGCATAGGAGACCACTCAATTTGGCGGAGGAGGCCGGATTCGAACCGACAAGCGCTTTCGCGCGTCAGTTTAGTAAACTGATGCTGTACCATTGTAGACATGACGATATCTAGTTCCTTTCTTTACAGTTATATGAGGTTTTACAAACTGAGAAATTGGTATGTCTAATATATGAGACCAGTAATCCACTGATTTATTGACATTATGAGTAGTGTGGAGCTGAAGCATTACTCTGAATTTATTTTCTACCAGTTCTCCATAGAAAGCCTTCCGCATGAGTTTTATAAAAACTACTTGCATATTTTCGTCACTACAGACAAATTCTATCCTGTTCGTGCCTGGATATTTAGCTCCTTCACACCAATAAAGCATAGCCAACAAAACTTTTGCAATATTTTTGTTTAGATCAAAATGATCTTATCAAACTCATACAAAGATTGACGAGTTGTTTCTTGGCGGGTAACAGGTTTTTCGAGTGTATCAAAAACAGTCGATTTTCTGCACCAACGACTGATATTCGTAGCATCCTGATGTAACATCTCGGCAATTTCACACTTTCTAAGTCCTGATTTGAAAAGCTCTTGCACATACTTAACCAAGTTTCTGTCTCTCATAATTAATACTAACAAAACCCGAATATAATGTCAAATTAAAGGCGGAGAGCACAGGGGTCGAACCTGTTAGAGCTTGCGCTCATCAGTTTTCAAGACTGACGCATTACCGTCCTGCCCGCTCTCCGAGAACTCTATTTTATCATTTGTGAGGCTAGGAAACCGAGAATAGCTGTTAAAATAGAGTTTGTTGGAGGCGTCCGATAGTGGTTATTCGAGCAGGTTGCTAACCTGCGGCCTAACAAGGCCTCGTGGGTTCGAATCCCACCGCCTCCGCAACAGACATACTATTCTAAAATGAGCACACAACAATATGCCAAACATAAGAAAAAATAACCTTTACGTAAAGATCGGGCTTTTCTTGGGAGGTTTCCTCGTTCTCCTTTTTCTAACGCTTTATTCGGTTCCTAATTATGTTACGAACTTGAACGGTTCATGCATTTTATTACCCAAACCTTACAAGACAATGTTGGGGCTACCATGGAAAACACCAGTGTGTGAATATACCGGAATTGTATGGGGGCCTTCAGTTTTGGAAAGCCTACAAAATTGGAAATGTACTATTGACGAAAAAGGATTTTGCTTCTTATACGGAAATTGTGGGGATATTCCTTGTCGCCCAAAAGATACCACAGGAGGTTACCAAACCGATACCGTTAAGATACAAAAACTAATTGATCAAGGATGTCAAACCTATTCTGATGGATGTAATCACTGTTATAAAACAAAGGACGGCTACTCGTGTACCATAATGGGGTGTTTTGAAATGCATAAACCAAGTTGTCTCGACTAGATCTTCTAATTATTCCTCACCCTATCTCCTTCTAATCGCCAAGGAAACTCCGAATACAAACAACGAAACTAAAACGATTGTCCCACCGGTAGATAAATCCAGATAAAACGAAGAAAAAATTCCCACTACTACCGAAAACAAAGATACCAGTTCGGCTATCATTATCGTCCTGATAAAACTCCTTCGAAATTGCAGAGCTGTCACTACCGGTATTACCATCAATGCCGATATCAGCAATACTCCTACAATAGGAATCGACAAAGATACTGTTAACGCCGCTAAGACAATAAGGCATGTATTAATGAATCTCGTCGGAATACCATTCACCTGAGCCGACTCTTCATCAAAAGTAATAAAAACAAGTTCTTTATAAAAGATAAATATCACCATCATCACCACTACTCCCAAAGCACCGATAATGTAAAGATCGGTTTGACTTACAGTTACTATTGATCCAAACAGATAATTCAATAAGCCCACATTGAAACCATGGGCTAAGCTAATCAGCACTACAGCCAAAGCCAAACTACCAGATAGAAAAATCGCCAAAGCCGACTCTCCATATATTTTCTTAGAAATCCTGAGCCTTTCTATCACCACCGAAGACAAAATCGTCGACACCATCGCCGTCAAAATAGGATTAATTTCTAACAAAAAACCAATCGAGATCCCAGCGAGTGATACGTGGGCAAGAGTATCAGCGATTAAAGAATAACGTCTCAAGACTAAGAATATACCGATCAGAGGAGCAATCAGTCCAATTATGATCCCGGCCTCAAGGCCTCGAATCGCAAAACCGTATTGGAATAGATCAAGCATGTTTGTGGTGATGAATAAATTTATTGTCTCCATAGAGTTTTTCCAAGTCGCCTTTGCTGAAGTTTTTAGGGTTGTTGTCATAGCTCAAACTTCTGTTCACAAAAGCAATTTCCGTTACCTCATTCACTACCGCCTCAATATCGTGCGAGACAAACACCAACGTCAGTTCCAGTTCACGGTTCAGTCTTTTCAACAGTTGATAAAACTGATCTTGAGCCATTACATCAACCCCAGCCATCGGTTCGTCCAGAAAAATAACCTCCGGTTGTCCCGCCAGGGCTCTTGCAATAAATATTCTTTGTTGTTGACCTCCGGAAAGATCTCCAATGATTCTATCTCTGAATCCGTACATTTCCACCTGCCTGAGAGCTTCATTAATTATTCTTTTATCTTCTTTGGTCAAAGACTTAAACAATCCTAATTTGCCATATCTGCCCATCGCTACTACTTCGAATACGGTTGCTGGAAAGTTAACATCGAAATTAATTACTTTCTGGGGTACATATCCAATCCTGGACCACTCTTTGAAATCATGGATATCCTGACCAAACATTTTTATGGTTCCTTTAGATGAAGACAAAAGCCTTAGCATTATCTTAATTAGCGTCGTTTTTCCGCCACCATTTGGTCCAATTATTCCCAAATAATCCCCTTTGTGAATATTTAGGTAGACATTCTCTAGGACCAAGTTCTCGTTATAAGCAAACGATACTCCCTCAACTTCAATTATATTATTTGTATGATCTACCGGCATTCAAGTGCTATCCGTAAATTTGATAAATTTTCCTCCATCAGGGTTAAGTAATTTTTTCCTTCTGCAATATCATTATTACTTATTCCTTCGATCGGGTCCAATACTAAAATTTTTGCCCCAACCTCCTCTGCCACTGTTTCGGCTAATCTAGGGCTTACCAGTCTCTCAAAGAAAATGTATTTAATTCCATCTCTTCGGGCAATCTTGGCCACTTCCGTCAATTGTTTTGTCGAAGGCTCTTCATCGGGAGACAAGCCAGCTACCGCCACCTGTTTCAACCCAAATTCACTAGTCAGATAGCCAAAAGCCGCATGAGAAGTAATAATTTCCTGGCCTCGACAATCGATCAGTCCCTTTCTGTATTTCTCTGTTAATCTATCAAGTTTGCTTTCTAAAATTCTTTCGTTATCTGAATAGTAATTAATATTGTCCGGGTCAATTTGCACCAACCCTGCAAGTATTGCTTGAGCTTCCTGTTTGAAGAGCTTCGGTGATAACCAAACATGGGTATCATTCCCTTTCACCAATCCTTGAGAAGCTTCCACTATCAATACATTTTTCAACTCGTTTTTTATCTTTTCTCCCCATGCTTCGAATTTTCCCCCATTAAGAATCAATAGCTTTGCTTTCTGAATTTCCGCCATATCCCTGGCTGTCGGCTCATAATCGTGAGGTTCTATCCCTGTCGGAGTAATGTTGCTAACCACGATCATTTCTTTACCTATCTCACCTGCCAGAAAATACAAAGGATAGAACGATGTCACCACAGAAATCCTCGTTGTCTCCACTTTTACCATCCGTCCGGAAATTATTTGACGTACCCCCATACCCACAATTAAAAATACAAAAACCAAAATCAATCCCAAAATAAAATCCCGTTTCACAACTTATATTGTAAACGTTTAGTGAGCAAGTGCCAGCCCCCACACCACCTCCGCCCCTGCTTTTTTCAACACTTTGGTACATTCTCTCATATCTGCTCCACTTGTAAAAACATCATCCACCAACAATATCTTCTTTCCCTTGATATCTGACTTCTGGAATCTACAATCTGCGACAAAAGCGTTTTCTATGTTCTTTTGTCGCTCTTCCCTCGTTTTCATTAACGCCTGCTGCTTTGTATTTTTCATTCTTGCCAGAACATTCTCCACCGGAACCATTAACTTTGAACCAATAACCTTTCCCAGTTCTTCCGCTTGATTAAATCCCCTCCAATTTTCTCTGTAAAAATATAAAGGCACCGGCACAAGAAAGTCAAAATTAACACCCGTTTCAAAAGTAAAATTATTCAACACCACACCCATCAACCCGCGATTAAACCCGTACTTGATGCTATCCACCACTGCCCGAGCAACGGGTTCCTGATATTCATATATGGCAATCAATCCATCCATACCATGTCTAGTTCTACATTTTGGATGGGTCCATCCCATGAGAGATTCCTCTCCGCACATCGGGCATATTTGCTCGACAAAATCAAGTCTCTCCTGACACCCTTTACACAAAAAACTTCCCCAAACCCCGCATCCAACACATGTTTTTGGAAAAATGAAGTCGATTGTCGCCTCCCGAATCATATATTCAATGTAAATGTGAAATGTACAATGTGCAATGTAAAATAGCCTTGTGAACATCCAGAACAAAAAGGCCTACTTTGATTACGAGATTATTGAGTCTTTTGAGGCTGGCCTTGAGCTGACTGGAGCCGAGGTTAAAAGCATCAGAAGCGGTGGAGCCAACTTCGCCGGAGCTCGGGTTCTTCTTCAAGCAAACGGTGCCTATCTCATTGGTCTTAATATTCAAAAATATAAGTTTTCCAGTTTACCGGATTATGATCCTGCCCGCACCAGAAAACTTCTCCTCCACAAGACTGAAATCGTGGCTATCCAAACAAAAATGAGATCAGCCGGGTTGACTTTGGTGCCTCTGAAGTTGTATAATAAGGGTAGTCTCGTGAAGATAGAAATTGCACTAGTTCGAGGCAAAAAGAAGTTTGAAAAGCGTGAGTTGATTAAAAAAAGGGTCTCAAACCTGAGCTTAGCGAGACGTTTAAAAACCAATAGATGAAAGGACAAAAAATGGATCTATTCTGGACCAAAATTATTCCTGAATGTGTTGCCAAGTATCCTTGGGGAGGTGAATTTACGGCTAAAATGAGCCTAAAAAGGTATCAAGAAGGTATCAAGTCCAAAATTAAGGCGATGGATGAAAATGAATTTGACCTATTTCTAGCCGCTGTTGTTATGCAAGCAAGCCGTGATCAAATGATGGGCGTCAATTTAACCGAAAAAGTCGGTTTTCTCCGAGGTCTTCGCGCCTAACCAACCGTCATTGCGAGTTTCGGTACCCCGAACCGTGGCAATCTCACTCCACGCGGTTCAGTTTGCATTTTACGCTCATTCGTGATATATTATAGGTATTGGGGACGACAGGAATCGATGGGATAGTACGTTTACAGATGCAAGCCTCCTTTGGTAATAGGGGTTAAACAGACCAAAATACAACTGTCAATAAAGAAGACAAGTTACTTGGTTTCGTGGCTAGTGGAGTCAAATCCTTGGCTAACGATATCAAATCTTTCGCTCCTGTTTACGCTTTTGCCTAAACCGTAGCTTAAAGACGTCTTGAGAGCCGGCGGATCCCGGGCTACTTTTAGGGCGATAAAATACCGGATTGAATGCTTCAAGTTTGATTTAGGCTTGAGGACTAACTTATTCTAAATCGACCATAAAGTGTTCTTGTTTGCCTGAAGCTTTATGGAAAATCGGCAATCTAAGCTTGTAGACTCTGTACTCAGATTACTCCAGACGAGGGTTCGACTCCCTCCGTCTCCACATAAAACAAATGTCCCCCCTCGCGGTGGATTTTTTGGTTGTACATACCCTCGTCATTGCGAATCTTGTATTCAAGCTGAAGCAATCCCCGACTCGGAGATTGCCACGTCGCTTTGCTCCTCGCAATGACAAATATCGACCGAAGACTTCAATTCCTATTTCATCACTCCTACAGTCCCTCCTACCAACACCATCAGATTCCCTTGTCCGTCAAATTCAACATCTGTCGCCTCGGTTAATCGATCTGACTTCAATACTTGGCTGCAGATTCCAGTTTCTTTACTGCATATCACCACCCATCCATGACTTGAATCAAGCAATGCCAATCTTTTTCCGTCTGTTTCTACCGCCGCTCGTTTTACTTGTATATCAGCCGGAAGACCACTCAAAGAAAATTGTTCTCTATATCCTCTTCTAAATTTTTCAACTTCTCCTTTCCCATATGCTATCCAAACATCACTATCTATCGCCATATCTACCGGCTCGTAACTCATCGATTGATCTTGTTTAAGCCATCTAGTCCTGTTACCAAAGCTCTCCCCAACCGCCACATACTTGTATATTTCTTTATTTCCCTGATCAAGTACATACAAGTTACCTCCAAAACTGCCCAACGCCACTGGTTTGGCCACTGCTGAGTCAAATTTGGTCAGATCGACACCGGACACCGCATTTCTAATTCCATCATTGCTTAGTACCATCACTTTATTTCCATCTCCGACTGCGTCCAGCCAACCCAAACCCTCCCCTTTACCGGCCACTACTTTTATATCCTTTGTCTTTACTTCCGCCGTAGCCACTACTCCCATGGTTGTATCAAGTATTAACAATTGATTATTGTTCTGCAAACCAAGACGATTACCTTTAAATCCCTGTCTAACCAAATCAATATTTAAGATTTCTTCAATTTGGCTTTCTTTCTCACCCGAGGCTTCCGCCCATCCATCATTGATCATTTTTTCCAAATTCAAGACTTCCTTGCTATATTTACCAAAAACAAATTGATCCTTACCTTCGTCAAAAGCTGACCTGGCATCTTCAATTAACTTCTTCGCCCCTGAGGAATTAATCGCAACTAAACCATTTGCCTCTAACACATTCTTTTCTATCGGTTCGGAAAAACCCTGCCATTTTTTTTGCTCGGCAGTAGCTTTCATTTTTATCGAACCCGTAATGATACTTACCAAAAGAAAGAGTAAAAATAATACCCCCAAAAACATCGACCATCTTTTTCTTTTGGGTAGCATTCCTCTCTCCGCCAAACCTTTCTGTTTAACTGGACGGAACTCCAGCCATTTATTTATTAATTTTTCTTTCCAACCAATCGGACCCACCAACTTGTCTTCCGCCAAATCTAAAACCGGTTTTTTATCATTCACTTCGGTAACTTTGTTATTTTGTTCCGTATATTCATCAATCTCAACATTTTTGATTTCGTGCTCCAGTAATTCATTAAAATTTAATACCAGTCCAGCAGCCGCGACATTTTCTTCAACCAGTTCGCGATTCCATCGTCGGACATCTTCTTCTATCGCCGCTGACGATCTTCCGAAAATCTCTTCTTTAACCTTTCCGGCTAAAATCACCATCTTATCTCCACTCAAAACGATCCCTTTCACCACCTTACCTGGAAACAGTCTTTCGGTAAAATTATATTCTTGCTGATTACGTGTTAGTACCACCTTAACTATCCCCCATCCTGCGATTCTCATTTCCCGCCTTCCTTCTGTATAACTAATCCAAACCCAAACCCCATTTAAATTAGGAAATTTTTCCTCCCATCTTTTCCCAAAATCTCCCAGATCTCCTGCAAATTCTAATTTGTTAAAATATTCTTCGACCCAAGCCATCTGCTCAGCGTCTCTTTCTGCCCAATTATCTGTATTTTCGTCGAATATGACGCCGAAAAGTGCCCCTTTATTCATCAGCTCTTTATCATCAAAAGGAATCCGTGCATAGATCTGTGCCCAGCCATTAGAACCTTCCTCGTTTACAACTCTCCAAAAAGATAATCCTAAGCCAGTATTCATTGTTGGGCAGGTAATCCTTCCTTAAGCTAATAGTATTATAACTGTCACGAAAAAAGAAAATAAAAAATATCCCCAAGTTAAAATCTTCAAACTTTTCCCAATTGGAAGATTAACCACTTTGTCCATCAAACTCTCCTGCCTCACCATAATAATAGAAAGAATCAAAAAAAGTATCATTGAGATCTTTACCATAAAACTCACAATCATACTTAGGTTTATCGTCACTCCTGGTATTATTTCCATGGTTTTTCCGCTTCCTCTGTTAATTGAGAAATTACTCCGGCCACCTTGTCTGGAAAGGCTACCGATTCAAAGGTAAACGCCGACATCTCACCCACTGTGTCTGGAGTTCTTTGCTCTGATGCAGTTTGCATTATCACATCCCCATAATTAAAAAAACTTGCGAGTATCCCCTTCTGGGTATAATTGACATCTTCGACCCTAGAAATCTGAGCTACATTGACCGTTTTACTCAACAAACCTACAAAGTCTACATCCACCAATCTCTCATTCGTAATTATATAAACATTGTAAAACCACATAAGAAAACTTTGCATCCCATAGAATATCAGTCCCATATACCAAAGCATAGTGACACTCACGAGTGTATTGCCATCTAGCGCTTTCAAAAAGGGGAACTCTCCCCAAACAAACGGAATTACAAAAGCAAAACACAACATAGTTATCCATCTCAAATTGGTTACGAGATGTCTTCTTCCCAATAGCAAAACTGTTTCATCATCCTGCTGGGCTTCAAACCTAAATTTGTGAGGGCGAGGAACGCAAGAACCAAAAGACCTACCGGAAAAACCTCCGCTTAACAACTTTTTTATCTCCTCAGACTCCGCTTTTACGTTTTCTGCTTTAAAAACTTCCGGCATATCTAATTGTACCAAATTTACCCACCGGTAGGCGGAAAGAAGCAATCCATCCCCTCCCAAATCAAAACAAATCCTTCAGCAAACGGTAAATTTCTCTTCTGTGTCCGATTAATACGATAAATACTTCTGTAGATGTCTTCTTATAAACTAATCTGTAATCCCCGACCCTCGTCCGAAAAATATCTTTATAACCGCTTAATTTCTTTTCTTGTATCCGCTCACCATTTCCTAAATCACGAATTCGTTTGGTCGTGATAATTTGCACAGCCTTCCCTAAACTTTTATACTGTCTCTCTGCCTTACTGGACAAAGTGATCTTCATAATCCCAATTCTGCGGCTACTTCTTCAAAATCCCTACCTTTACTAAAATCAGTCTGTCCTATGGCCTCCTTATCAACTTGGTCCTCCAAATGGGTGACCAACTTTTCAAAAATGTCTTTTCCCACCAAATATGCTTGGGTTTTGCTTCTTTTTTGAATGGCCACTGGATACTCGACTGATTGGAGAATAATACTGGCGGGGTTGGTTTTTAGATCAGAAATTGAAACGTTTATCATAGCCATAATCATAACCGCTAAACAGGTCTTTTGTCAAGACCTGTTTACTTCTTCTCAATATTGAACAATGGTCCCACAATCTGAATATTGGCTGGTGCCCTTAAGTTGAAATAGTTGATAAAATCATTGGCCGAAAACGTCTGAGAACCAGCGTCACCTGAAACCATGACATTGGCTGTTTTCCCAATTCCAAAATCTGCCGACACGCTAACATTTGAAATACTATTAAACGATTTTCCACCCTTGTTCCGCAGTTCAGATTTTACTTTCTCCATATCCCAGGTATCTGTACCATCAGGATTGGGCTTATCAATTTGAGATAAGTGATTTTGCGTCGAAGAGTCTCTTTGTGCCAACAGAAGCACATTAACAATGTCAGCCACTTCTTCAGACTTTAGCCATGCTGATTTGTTGTACTGAGTTCTCCAGCCTTGTGCGGCATAAAAACAAGGAGAATCTCTGTCATATGCCTTACTTTGCAAATCTCCCCACCCACCAACATCACCATGGGTATCACGCAACCTTTTTGTCCAGGATCTTTGCGATCCTCCCCATATATCCGAGTTTGTAAAAGTATAGCCACCAGCAGTCGAAGCATACCAGGCGGTAATCGCCTTACCATCAACAACCATTACTTTCCCCGTAGTTCTTCCGACCGCACTGTCCCAATCGCCTCCTTTTGGCTCAGCTTTAAAAACCTGACAATGTTGATTAGCACAAATCGATTGTTCACCATTATTTGTCACTGCCAAAGCATAAGAACGTGCCGCAATTGCTTGAGCCTCCAAGGCGGCAGAGGGCCAACTACTGGGAATCTCATATATTCGTTTTATATATTCTTCTAAACTTCCGGTCCAAACGATACTACCCTTACCAATCTCATTACTGTTATTCACCTTTATTGTTCTATTACCTTCATCTCTATAATCATCAAAATTAAAATATGATTTCAGAATTTGATCATATGTTTGCCCTTCCTTTGCTCTTCCATAGGCTCCATACTGATCCATACCCACTCTATGGGGAATGCCATAAGTAAAAAAGGCGTATGCATTAGAAAAACCGGGGTCGAGCTTCCGATCGTCCGTACAACTTAGCGCTCCACCTCCCAAGCTAGTGGGAAGATTCAAACTACCTAATTTTTCTGCCAAAAGTTGTTGTTGTTTTGAGGAAAGCTGCGCGATCTTTCCCGACAAATCGCTCTGATAGGCTTTGGCTTTTTTTACCTCAGCCTGAAAAAATAGATTTTGTTTATCCAGTTCCGCCTGCAGTTTACTGAGTTGTTCCTTTTGTTTCTCCAAAGTTTTTTTATCTTCTTCCAGTTGGCCAATTTCTTGCACCAAACTAACTATTACTTGTTTGTCTTTATCGTTGCTCTCTTGTCTGTAGGCTAGTTCTCTTCTAGCCTCTCCCATACTGCTACTGGAAAGCAAGCTCACCCATAATGGTTCGGATCGGAGCCTGATATACATCCCCCTTATCTTCACTGCCAATACCAGGTATTGAGTCGACACCTTTTCACTTCTTTCTTTAATTCCAATTTCGGTGGTTTTTAGTTTAGCCAGAGCTGTATTGATCCCTTTTTGTAGCGCCGCTATCCTGGCTCCCAGTTTCTTGATTTCCGTTTCCAAAGGCGCTGTTGCCGCCAGGGACATATCCAGTTCTTTTTGCGATTCATTTTTACATATTTCCAGCTGTTCAATCGCCAAATTGTTGATATTCCCCTCAGAACAATCGATCGCCGCCACCGACCGCATACCGGCACCCAAAGATAGCATTATCACCAACAATAAAAAATATCTCCACTTCATCTCTCTAATTCTAACCCATCATGATAAAATTACAGTGCATGAAATATCTCTTTCAACTTCTAATCACATCTTTTTTTGTGTGTTTTCTTATTTTTCCCGCCACCATCAATGCAGACTTTGTAACCCCTCAAGGAACATGTGGCGACAACATGGTGGATACAGCCCTTGGATGTATCTCAACCTCAGTCGAAACTGGCTCAAACTCATTTTTCACTTCGGTCATCAAAATCGCGGTTGGTTTGGGCGGAGGGCTGGCTCTTATTCTCATGCTTTTTGGAGTCTTTATCATCACCACCTCGGCCGGTATCCCTGATAAGTTAAAGGAAGGTCAAGAAATTATTACTTCCGCCATTTCCGGATTAATTTTTATTATCCTTTCCGTCTTTTTATTAAGGCTTATCGGTGTCGACATTCTTGGTCTACCCGGTCTAAAATAAACCATGTCCTTAATTAATCTAGTACTGGCAGTCGACAAAGTAGATATTTCAGGTCTAGAAAAGGACACCGCTACGGCAATTGGTGCAAAATCTTTTATCGATCTAGCCAGTTTATTCTCAAAGGATCTCATCAATCTTATTTTCGTCATCGTCGGACTTCTTTTCTTTGCCAGTCTCATCATAGCTGGCTGGGAATACATGATGAGTTCCGGAGACCCGAAGAAGGTCGCGGGAGCCACCACCAGATTTACCAATAGCCTACTTGGTTTGATTATGTCCTTTGTGGCCTATCTAGTTGTCAAAATTGTTCTTTCTTTCTTAGGTATCGGCAGTCTAATTTAATCTTCTTTGGTATAATTTCCCAGATGGATACCCCAATCAAACATATTGCGATCATGATGGATGGCAACCGTCGTTGGGCTAGAGCACGAGGACTAAATCCTGTCAAAGGTCATCAATTCGCCGCCAACCACACCATCGAGCCCCTGATCGAGAAATGTGTCGATCTCGGTATACCTTATGTAACTTTTTGGGCTTTCTCAACCGAAAACTGGAAACGTGAGGAGAAAGAAGTTAAAGGAATTCTGGAAATATTTAGATTGGCATTTGGAACCCTTGCTCTTCGGTTTATCAAAAGAGGGGCCAAACTTAATCTTCTGGGTGATATGAGTCGCTTTCCCGAAGATATTTCCAAAAAATCTCTTGATATGCTTACCCGATCAGCCAATAACAACAAAATAACCGTATCTTTCGCCCTAAATTATGGCGGGCGGGACGAGATCGTTCGGGCTGTCAAAAAAATCATTACCGACAAAATTCCCGCTGACCAAATCACTGAAGAAGTTTTTTCATCCCACCTGGACACAGAGGGTATACCAGACCCTGATCTGATTATCCGCACCGGAGGAGAACAAAGGACTTCAGGATACCTCCCTTGGCAATCTGTTTACTCAGAGCTTTACTTCACCCCTACTCTATTCCCCGATTTCACTCCCGACAAACTGATGGAAGCTATTGATGACTTCGCCAAAAGAGATCGCCGCTTCGGCGGGGATTCCACCCCAAAGGCGAAATAATATTTCATCAGTTGCCTCAGGACTAAAACCCTTACTTTCAAATCTGCTCCTAACCAACTCAAAATCACCAACTAAGGGTATCGATCCACCTGGATATTTAAATATGGTCATATCAGAACCCTTTAATATTTTTTCTCTTCCGTCAAACCTCATCCTTGTTGGTTGTTCCCGCCAGTGTCTAGGTATTTCCATAAACTCCATCCTAAAACACCCATCCTTCCAAACACTCTCACAATTTGCCACATCAACATATCAGGTCGAACTTTGGTACAGAAGGGCAAGCAAAATGTCGCACGGAGCGGATCCGCACTCGTACTCGAGGGACGGAGGTCGAGTACGATATTTTGCGCACTTCGAACCAAAAAGTGAGACCTCAGACCTCCCTTTCCACCATATACCTCGCAATCCCTTCCAAATAATCAATTGCCTCATCATTCAATCCTCTCCCTCGTAATTTAGACGCTGTTTCGGCCGCTTTCTCGGCATAATTTTTTGCCACTTCTATCGAATATTTACACGCCCCACTTTCGAGGATCGCCTTTTTCGCCCCGTCAATAGCCTTTTTATTCGCCCTCAGTTTTCCCCAAACTTCCATCAAACTCTCTTTATGTTTTTCTGTTCCTAATTCCATGACTTTTACTAGCAACAAAGTCACCTTTCCTTGTAGCAAATCCGAGTTAGCCGATTTTCCTGTTTTCTCTTCATCACCAAATACACCGAGGATGTCGTCTTGTAACTGAAAGGCAATTCCCCCATCTACCGCATACTCTCTTAATATTGTCAAAACTTCCGGTGAAAGCCCGGACAAGATTCCTCCTATTATTAGCGGATTTTCGAAAGTATAGATCGCTGTCTTGGCTCGGTGCAGGCTCATCACTTTCTCTTCAGTCATCTCCCCTAATTTTGAAAGGCTGGCGTCATACGCCTGCCCAAAAGCAGTGTTGGTTATTCCTCGAAGAAATTGCTTCATTGCCCTCTTGGTTCTGATTTCATCAAAACCACAATCCAATAATCTTTCGAACCCTAAACACAAAACTGCATCCCCAAGACAAACTGCCATCGACTCTCCATAGTGGTCATCACCCTCACCAAGGAATATTTGCGTTGTAGGACCTCCTCTTCTTACCGAGTCTCTATCCATGAAATCGTCGTGCATCAGTAACGCCGTCTGAACTAACTCCACCGCCTCTGCCGCCCTCCACACCCCCTCCATCTCCCCTCCGTCATTGCGAGGAGGTATTTTCGACGTGGCAACCTGCCCGTCCGGCAGGTCGAAGATGCCGTGTACGCGCGGGCGGGTCTCACTCCACCCCCCGTCATTGCGAATCTCGGTACTCCGAGCTGTGGCAATCTCACTCCATCCAGATTCTTTTCCTAACATATACCCCCAAATCACAAATCCTGCTCGGGCCCTTTTTGCCGACCTCAGATTATGTTCTTTGGCATGAAAGAGCATTTTCTTGATTAGCCCTTTTTGAGTCATATTAAATCCAAAACCGGGCGCGATTTCTTCATCCCAATACTTCCTTAGTCTCGAATCTGCTTCTGTGGCCACTTCTATCAATTTCTCTTTAGACCACCGTCCTAGCTTTTTTGTTTCCATGTCTCTGATTTTACTGTAAAATGACGCCAGTATATGCTTATCAAAACCGCCATAGCTGCCGAGCCATTAGGAGACATTTATGCTCCAGCCAGCGTGCTGGGCGGAAGTGGCGCAACTCTGTCCAAACTCATCAATCCGCTGGTATACAACATCCTCATTATTTCTGGGATCATGGCCTTTATCGTCATTATTCTTGCCGGCTTCAATTACATCACGGCTAGTGGAGACAAGGGCAAGCTAGAGCAATCACAGAACATGCTAAACTATGGCATACTCGGATTAATCCTTATCGTCACCGCTTTCCTTATCACCCGAGTTATGGGTGCCGTCATCGGTTTTAAATTCTTTTAACCATGATCAATATAATAAATAAGTTAATCGTCAAATCCGCTCAAGCTGCTGATGTAGTTGGTACTATCGATCTTCCCGCCGGCATTCCCAAAGATACTACCCAGACCACGGGAATTATTTCTGCTCTAGTTCGTTTTATAGTCGTCATTGCCGGAATTTTTGCTCTGTTGAATCTCTTGACGGGAGGCCTCGCCTTTATATCCTCCGGTGGAGATAAGGCCAAATTGACCGAAGCTCAAAATAAAATTCAAATGAGCCTTGTGGGCCTAGTCGTCATTGCCGCTAGCTTCATCATCATCGCCATTATCAGCAAGGTTCTTTTTGATGATTTCGGGGCCATCCTCGCCCCTAAACTACAATCCATCTAATATGAACAGCTTCATCCCTACCATACACGCCGCCGATATACCTCTAGGATCCGAAGTCGGAGGAGTTGGACCATTCCAAATAGGCATTAGTGGAGGTGTTCAAGCCGGACTTGGTACTCTACTCTCCAATCTCATTACCACCATTACCGTTGTCGGAGGTCTGGCTTTTGTTGTCTATTTTTCGCTTGGCGCACTCGAGTGGATTACTGCCGGTGGTGACAAAACAAAAGTTTCCGGGGCCCAAACTCAAATGACTCAGGCAACCATCGGACTGATCGCTATAGTCGCCTCCTATTTTATTATTGGCATTGTCGGAGCGGTCTTAGGGCTAGATATCCTCCGTCCATTTAAAACCTTATTTCCTAATTAACATATGATTTCAAAACTTTTAGCCGCCGCAGGTGACGCACCAGAAATAATTAACAAAGCCATTACTATTCCGGATGCCACCGATCCTGGCAAGGGCCTGGCTTTTTATATTGCCAGTCTCTGGCAAACCGTCGTTACCGTCGGCGGGATTGCTTTTATCATCTATCTTGTCTGGGGTGGCATCGAGTACCTCACTTCGGGTGGCGATAAAACGAAGATCGATGACGCCCAGAAAAAAATTACCAGTTCCGTTATCGGTGTAGGCATTCTTGTCGCCTCCTATGCCATCACCTATTTTATTCAGGCCGTCTTCAAGATTAATATTCTCAAACCTATTTTCCCCAGCGCCCTATGATATTCCAAAAACTTTCTCAGGTGTTTGCCGCCGATATCGAGCTCCCTATTGGAGAAATGGCCACTAAGAACAACTTCTTCGGCTACACTTGCATCGGGCATCTGGTTAGTAATCTCGTCGCGGCTGCCTTTATTATCTCCGGGATTGCCTTCTTTGTTTACCTGGTCATGGGTGGTGTACAGTGGCTTACCTCAGGCGGTGACAAGGCCAAAATTGAATCTTCTCAAAAAATGATCTCCGCCGCCCTTATCGGCCTCGCCATTGTCGCCTCCAGTTATGCAGTCTATATGATTGTGCTTGAGTTTTTCGGTATTAATTTGGATGCTCTATGTACCGAAAGTCCTCTCGGTAATTGACAAACTCAATAATGGGTATAATACTAAACTAGGTAGAATAAATAATTATTAAAAAAACAAAAAATATGTCCCTAATTTCACAAGCTCTCGCCGCAGGCGGTACCATCGGAGTTCCTCAACCAACTGGTATGAAGATCACCGACATCGGTGTCCTTATCAGTAGAGTCATCTCCGTCGCCTTCATCGTCGCTGGTATTCTCACTTTTGCCTTTCTGGTTATGGGTGGTATTGAATGGCTTACTTCCGGTGGGGACAAAGGCAAAACTGAAACCGCCAGAAACCGTATTACCTCCGCCGTTGTCGGCCTCGCCATCGTTGCCGCTTCCTGGGCCTTAATGAAACTCATCGCCTACTTCTTTGGAGTCGACGTCTTCGAGGGTAACATCAATATCCCCAAACCTTACTAAGAATTGTCATTCCGGACTTGATCCGGAATCCAGAATTAACAAAAAATCCCGGAGCTACGGGATTTTTTTATAGATTACACTGTGGTGCAGAAGTGCCAGCAAAAAAATATACAATCTGAAATATACAATGTAAAATATTCTTATGACCTTTTCTTTTATCCCCCAAGCCTATGCAGCAGTCGAGTGGTCCGGTTTATGCGTCGGCCAAAATGTTGCTGGTGTAGACGCCACTGATGTTGCTTCTATCCAGGGAATTTCTTGTTTGCTAATAAATATCCTCCAACCTCTCCCCGCCCTCATCGCTCTTGTTGCCGTGGGAATTATTATCATGGCAGGTATTCGTTTGACCACCGCCGGAGCAGAACCCAAAGCCATTGCTAGCGCTTGGTCCATGTTTACCTGGGCGGTCATCGGTCTAATTCTCATGGCGGCAGTTTGGCTGGCTCTTGTCCTCATCGAAAACTTTACTGGAGCCCAAGTCACCCAGTTCGGTATTTAACCTTTCTCCTTACAAAGTATAATCACTTTAGTGAAGAAAATTATCTTTGTTATTTTACCGTTGCTTCTCTTGTCTTTTTTGTTGGCAAAACCTTCAATTGCAGGCCCCAAAGTTATTCCCGGCACTACCCCTGTAATCACCGGACCCAATCCGGGTCCTCCTGTGGGTGTCACTTGTGGAAATACCATGTGTCTTCCCGGAGAAGTTTGTATCAAATATCCTCAAGACCTAGACCTCCATTGTGTCGCCCAATCTATTATCGATGACCCTATTACTCCTATTGGAAATGATCCTGACGTCCCCGAAGACTGCTGGAAACAGTTAGGCTCTCAAAACGGAATTTTTCCCCCCAACAGCGCTTGCTGGAATCACTTCCAAAATACTCAAGTAGACATTTTTCAATACGAACGAACCTGTATTTATGAACCTGTAGTTCGCTATTCAGCCGACCGTTTTCTAAATTCCCTCACACCGGAAAAGGACCAACCGTTCACTATGTGCGGTATTGGTGAATCGGGGCCGGGTGGCCCCCCCGCTCCAGGAGGCGGCAACTTTGACTGCACCGTCAGTATGCTCGTCTACACCGACGTCCGCGAGGCCGAAACCGGTAGTTATGGCCCTAGCGTGGACGCAGAAGCCAGCTACTCTGCTGATTTTATCGCCCAAAACTATCTCTACACCTCTCTTTTTGGACGGCCCATGGATCTTTCAGCTGGATACGATCCCCAAAACACCGCCGGCAACCATGGGCGCCCCACCCGCGAAGCCTATCGCACCTACTGGCGTCTGTTACCCGCATCCAACCAAGCCAATCTTCGTTCTTTTGTTTTAAATATGGCCGACAAAGACCAAATTGATAATATTATTTTCAACTTCACCGACCGAAACGGTCTCGATAAAAAAACTAGCTTCAAGAAACTCTATAACGCCTTAAGTAAACAAGTTATCCTTTTCTGGCATTGGCCTTTCGTTCGTGTCGGCTGTCTTACCGATTATCCGGTCTGTCCGGAATATGCTCAAGCCACGCAGTCTCTCAAACCTACTTTTCAAGACTTGCGGGAAATGGCCACCGAATTGGATCTTGGCTGGCTCGTTGATGCGTCCATTGGCCTCTACGAAACCGCCATCAGTGCTTTTGGAGGTGACCTAGACGGCCCATATGCCGCCTTCGTTCCTTTGGACTTCAATAGTACCCGTAGCTACATCGTCAAAAAGAAAGATGAATTCGAAGAGGAAATGTATTTTAAAGATCCTTGGTACAACCCACGTCTTATTGATCAATACAACTCCGGCCGCTATGGCACCAACAAACCAGGACTAACCAACGTGTCTCGCGAAAGTGTTCCCTATGTTGGTGCCATTTACCAAGGGCTTCTCTCCCCCAAATTTGGCATGCTTCCCGCCCTTCAACCTCAGTGGATTATTGATAAATATGCCTCCCCAAGTGGCATATCCGACTATCGCATCGGAAACACTCCTTTATCCCTCCCGGAAGTAAAGCTGGCTCAAAAAGGCTTCCTTGAAAGAATCGAGGAAGAAGCTGTAGCCATTATTTCAAACCCACTGGGGTGGCTTTGGAACAAAGTAAATAATTTATTTACCGACGACGAACTTAAAAAGGTTGGTTACACCGAAAATGAAATTGACAATCTAAATGGAAAAGTCAAAGACGGCTATTACAACGTTGCTTGTCCACTTCCCGTCAGTTACCATCTAATGGCACCCAAAACTGCCGCGGGCCACAAAGGAGACCCCAATCAAATCCCTGCCGACGATCATCATCAGGTAATCTCGATTGCCGGAGACAAGCTGGCCTGGAATTACAACCCGGAATGTCGTCCTCCAGATGAGAAAGAAGTCTGTGACATCTACGGCAATAATTGTCACACGGAATACGACTCTTGCCCTATCAATGATTGGGCAGGCAAGTACAAAGATCCCGGAAGTGGTATGTGCTGTACTAGAAAATGGTCAGTCGAAGGCATCAAACACGGCAAAACCCTCAACATCCTCAACAATCCCAAACAAACCGATATCAAAGAAGCTGTTGTAAACAACGATCAATACTCTTTTTACAAAATGATGCTTCCGGACGGTATTGACAAAACAGTCGATGCTAGTATCGATGCTCCCATTGCCAGAAACTTCGTCTCCTACCGTGGTCTCGGCGTCAACGCAGGCAATACCGCCACCGCCCCCAACGGTAACTCCGAAATTCTCAATCCGGCCGAACCCATAAACAGGGTCAATAATCTGGCCCAAGACTCTATGCATATTTTACAAAACTGTTGGGCCGTTCCCAAAGCACTCCAAAATTCCCCCCGCTGTGTTCCTCTCCCCACTCCAACACAAACTCCGGACTCCTGTACCGGTGAAGCATTCAAAAAGATCGATCCCAATCCCACACGTCCATCCGCCAAAGCCGAAAATTATTTCAATTCCAATATTAAAACTAAGCTAGATGCTGACAAAAGTCTCACCGAAGCTTATGCCAAAGCCGAAGAACAAACAGGTGTCCCTTGTGAAGTATTGGCCGGTATTCACTTCGAAGAGGCAAATAATGATCCCACCTTAGATCTCCAAAGTGGAGCCTCTCTAGGTGGTCGCAGCCTAACCGAATCGGCCGTTGCTGCCGCTGAAGAGCTATTAGAAAAAGCCGGAGGTAGTATCAACAACATGACTACTCTCATCAAAGCTCTCTCTTATTACAATGGGGGGGGGAATCAAAACTGTCAATCCGGAGGAAGCAATAATTGTGCCTCCACTAACCAATGTGGAATGACAGTCGCTTGTGCGACAGACACCACTTGTGCCACCAGTCCTGGTACTTGCGCGTGTAACTGTAACGGTGGAGTTCAAGAACCAGGCTCTTGTCGAGCCACTTGTGCCAGTGGATTTCCCTACCAATTCAATTATACATTTTGTGCCCCCAAGTCCATTGGATATGACGACCCATACGTAACCAACTGGTGGATTTCTCCGGAACACGATACTATGTACCTCTTATATACCTACGACTGCACCGCCACAACCCCCACCATACACGACCACCCAGGTTCTCTTACTGCCGCTATTAGCTTATTCCTCTCGGAAAAATAACTTTAATAGACTATGAACAAAAAAAATTTTATCCCCACTTTCATAATAGTTGTTTTTTTCTTCTTGATCTTTGTCGCAATTCTTCAATATCGATCTCAAAGGTCAACTTTTTTGGAAACCGTACCACTTCTCATCACTCGTTCCACTGCGACCCCATCAATCAATGATCCCCATGTTTTCATCAAAACTCAAAGACTGGGTATACCAAAACAGACCCAGATTGAAGCAATAACAAAATCCGGCGACATCAAAATAGCTATCATCGAAAAAAATAAAATTGTCGATATGTTACCCATTAGAGTTGAGGATTTTTCAACTTCGGTCAATCTCAAAACCACTATTAATATTTATTCTCTCAGTCAAGATCCTATGTCTGTTCTCCGGATAGAAATTTATGGTATCAATTTCAATATTCCAAATCTTACCGGTCCAAATGCCGTTGCCTTCAAAGAATCTTTTCTCGAAGCCAAAAGACAACTTGTTTCTCGTGGAATAAATATGAAAAATCTCCTAATTCTTTACGGCAATCGCCAATACATTCAAGATACTGCCTCCTACTGGGTCAAAATATCCAGCCTCCTCGACTAATTCTAATCCCTTAGGCTTACCTCATCTCCTTACTATAGTACAATTGCCTCACTACGACCTACACCGCCACCATTACCAGCAAAAGACAAATCACCAAAGCTCCTTCCTCGACCTTGTATATAATTCGATACGGCCAAGCTCTCAAAGAATACAGTCCGTCAAACTCTCCCTTCAAGGGTTTGCCAGCACCAGATTCATCGCTTAACTTTTCTATTTTTGAAAATATTTTTTTTAGCTCTCCCTTAGGCAACCCTGTCAACTGTTTTTCAACCTTACTAGTATAAAAAATTTTCACTGTAAATTACACACCTAATTTTTTCCTAAGATCACCATGGGAAATGTAGTTCCTATCAACCATACTTTTTCTAACAGTTTCAAGTTCCTCTTTTCCAGACAAAAGGTCCAAGGTCTCCAGCCAAGATTCCATTTCCGCCTTATTTATCATTACCACTGGTTCACTGCCACGAAGGTTTATCTCAATTGCTCTGAGACCGGTAGAGGCACTTCTAATCAGGCCATAGAGATTCTGTCTGGCCTCACTGGCACTATATATTTTTACATCCATACCCATATAGTACGCTATCTCGTACGCATTGTCAACCCGACGAAATCTACTGCAAATAACTCGTGATATTATCATTGTCGTTCCGAGCCTAGTCCGTCAAAACAAAAGTTCCTAGTTCCTAGTATACTAGGAACTTTTATGCTATAATCTATCTTATGAAGACTAGCCAGGCTATAAGGAATTACCTTCAAATGCACCGCCAAGCCACAGGAAAAGAACTGTCAGACCATCTTGGCATCACCGATCGAGCCGTACGCAAACAATTGTCCTCTCTATTGGAGAGCGGAGTATTAACCAAAAAAGGTCGCCCCCCCACCGTCTATTATCAGATTAATTCAAACCCACCATCTCAACCACACCACTCTCTTCCAACCCACCTTACAAGAGTAATATCTCAAAATTATTTGTTTATCACCCCTACGGGAAAAAAACTTACAGGCATTGATGGCTTTCTCTTGTGGTGTGAAAAACAAAAACTACCTTTCGAGAAAACCGCACGTGAGTATGTGGCCATGGTCAACAAATTCTCAAAATACAAAAGGCAAGGTTTAATTAACGGTCTGTCAAAACTAAAACATACCTATCTCCAAGTTTTTCTCGACAATCTTTACTACCTTGATTTCTATAGCATCGACCGCTTTGGTAAAACAAAGCTTGGACAACTATTACTCTATGCCAAACAAAGTCAACAAACCTTACTGATGACCGAGCTAATCGATACCATCACTCCAGCCATAGAAAGATTGATCACGAGCAAGAATATCACCAGTGTTGGCTTTATCCCCCCTACGGTCAAGAGACAGATACAGTTTATGTCGGTTCTAAAAGGAAGGTTGCATCTCAAACTCCGAACCATTTCTATTAAAAAAATTGTATCTGATGTTGCCGTTCCCCAGAAAAGTCTCACTCGGCTCACTGATCGTATAGAAAACGCTCAACATTCCATTGTTGTAAGCGAGACATCTCATCATGGGAATATTCTTCTTATCGACGATGCTGTTGGCAGTGGGGCAACTCTGAACGAAACAGCCAAACAGATTAGAGAAAAAGGAATTTGTGACGGAAAAATCATTGGTCTCGCTATTACAGGAAGTTTTAAGGGTTTTGACGTCATCAGCGAAGTGTAAACTCAGAACACACTCCCAAATATAAACTATCCCATTTTCCTGTATAATTTTTTTAGCTATGTCCCGTCTTCAAAAATCTCTCAGCCTAATATTCCTTGCAGTATTCATAACAGTTTCCCTTGTCATTGTCCCCCAATCTCACGCCGCCACCGATCTTTTCAACATCCCCGGAGTAAAGACCATGCAAGATTATGGAAAAGAATTCTGCGATAAGCGCTCTGGTGATCTGATGAATTTGGAGACCTGGTATTCTGGCAAGTGCGCTCCAGAAGTTGACACTCTAAGTGGAGACGGAGTTGGCTTTGTCGACATAGTTATTCTCCAAGGAATGGAGTGGATCAGCTCACTAACATTCAGTTCACCTGGTGACACGTTTGTTGATAGTATAAAGAACACGTTAAAAATGTTCGAGCAACTAAAAGATATTCAGCCGATTTCATATAAATCGGATACGTACAACCTCGCTTCGTCATATACCAATAATTATGGTGTTATCGGATCTCTCGGAAAATTTACCACCAACTTAGCAACAATAAGACCAGCCAGCTCGATTGATTATGTTAACTACATAGCCTTAAACCTCCAAAAACACCACATTGTTAGCGATACCTACGCCGCCGGACCCGGCTACGGTTTCTCCGCTCTCGCTCCAATTCTTCCCCTTTGGCGAGCTTTCAGAAATATTTCTTATATGCTATTCGCCATCGGCTTTGTTCTTTACGGCATCATGATCATGTTCCGAGTAAAGATAGATTCAAAAACCGCCGCCACCATTCAGCTGGCCATTCCCAAACTCATTGCAACCCTCCTAATGATTACTTTCTCCTATGCCATCGTTGGCTTTTTAGTCGACATCTCCACCATCGCCGACGCTATGGCCATAAATATTTTAAGGGTAGGACCGGAACCGATTCTCAATGCCGGAGGCCCACTCTCAGGAATCGGTGATTTTGTTATCAATGTTGTTAGCGGTCAATCACTACTCGGCGGAATTGGTTCCTTCTTTGTTAACGCCCTCACCGCCGTCATGGTCTCCCCTCTGATATTTTTTAATTTGGTTATCGGAGGATTATCGGGAATAGTTGTAGGAGTTCTTGTCGGAGGACTTGGACTAATCAGCGGTTTTGGGATCATTGTCGGTATTATTATCATTATTGCTGTCTTAATTTCTTACTTCAAACTTATCCTAAAACTTTTCCAAGCCTTTTTTGGAATCATTATCAATTTAATTTTCGCACCAATCATTCTCTTGGGAAATCTACTGCCAGGATCTACCTCCTTCGGCGACTGGCTAAGAAGTATATATGGAAACCTGGCTGTTTTTCCCGTAGCCATCTTCTTCCTCACTCTATCCTTCGCCCTCATGTGTCAGCCGCTTCTGTCTCTCGCTGGCGCGGGGGGGTTACTCAGTGGAGCGATCACCTCCGGTATTGAGAATGTTCTCGGGGTCAACCAACTTTCCACCTTGAGTAATATTTGGACTCCCCCGTTAACCATACCAGGTAGCTTCACAACCCACAGTGGTGGAGGCTCTGGTACATTAACGGGTTCAGCTGGTAGTCTCATGCTCGCCACCATCGGCTTCGGGCTACTTATGATGGCCAGCAAGTACTGCGAAATGGTTGAAAAGGCCCTCAAGACACCTCCATTCCCCTACGGCGCCGCCATCGGCGACGCCCTCAAAGGAGGATGGAAGGGTTCTGGAACAATTCCATCAATTGGCAATGCTGATTGGTATAGAAGGACAAGTAGAGCTACAGGATTAACTCCTGGGACACCAATTTCAGCCCCTCTTCCACCAGTTACTCCGCCCATAACTCCCCCTCCAGTTACACCATAATCACAGACCACTCTTGTCTCGCAAGTTGGGAAACAATGATCCTACTTGCCTTTTATATCGAACAAAAACTTCTTTATATTCTCCTTCCAACAACTTATCCTCGTTCTTAATATGATTCCTAAACACAAGGTATGCGATTATCCCCACAACAAATACCAACCAACTAGACACAACTAGTTGATAACCAATCATTTCCAATATTACAGCTAAATATATGGGGTGACGTATAATTCTATATGGTCCTGTCGTACACAGTTTTTGTTCTCTCACAATTTTATATTCCATCATTCCTGACCATCCCAAACCAAGTGTCCTTAAAGCCCAAATGGAGATCGTAAACCCAAGTAAAATTAGCAAATACCCAATAATTAACAAGAAACATATAACACACTGGTCTCTTGAAATAGGAATAACCACAAACACTAACTGAACCCAAAACAGTGAAACTGCAAAAAAATGCAAAAAGTTATATAGAAACCAATCTTTTTCTGTGTATTCACCATAAACCTTTACATTATTCTCTTGTGATCGAGGTAATTTTCTCCAAATTACTCTCACCTGGAAATATGCAATGAGAACGGCAGGTAATACAAGAATTAAATTCTCTCTCATATATTTTTCAAGATTACCGCCTCAGACCCATATTCGTCCATTTTAAACTATGATGATAATCATCATTTAATTCCAATCATTCCAAATATTTCTTTAGCCAGGCTAACTGGTCTATATTTACCTTCTTTAAATGGTTTAAGAAAACTCCCAGAAGAACTAACGCCAAACACTTTGTTCAAATTGTCTGCATCTGATGCTGAAATCAATCTCGCTTCTACTGCTTCTCCTACCATTATCTCTAAAGCAGGTCTAGTATCTTCTTTAGTCCATTTGACTTGATTTTCTGCAATCAATGAATACATCCATAAATACGCCACCCTCTGACGAGTTTGTATATTGTATTGAGGGAAAGCATTATCAAACATTTCTCTCCTTGATACTATTTCAGGCACCGTCAACTTTGCCAAATCATCATCTAAATTCTTAAACGTTTTATATACCGAAACAGCCAATCCTTCTCGATATTTTAAGATTGCAAACAAATCATCACTATTCCCCCAGTCAACTTCATTTATCCTTCCGGTCTTAATCAAACTCTCTAACGTTTCATTACTATCAACGCCGTTAATCAGTTTCTTCCTACATTCCAGTCGCCCATCTATGGTTCTCACAAAATAAAAATACTTTCCATCCAAACTCTCTTGAAAGTTTCCCGGATGCACCCCTATCTCAACTGGCACATAGTCTCTCACCCCATCTTGTTCACGTACTATCGGCTCCCCATCTCCATTAAGCTCAATTAAAGCATTTGCCACAAGGTCATTAAGATATCTTGCTGCTCTCTTTCCAGGATTTGTTCTTTCATTTTCATCTGAATATCTGTTTATTTCTGTATATACTAGCCTCCCCATTGCATCTACATATTCAATTGCCGGTGCAGTACTATCACTTCCATAGGCTGTTACTCCAAAAAAACCAGCATACATCAAACCAACACTTTCATAAAATATTCCCCCACATTCCTCTGCAACTTGTTCTCGAATTCGGTTTCTTTCTACCAAAGACAAAGGATTATCAAAAATACTCGTTATTCCTTCGAGTCCCTCATTGTACAGTATCTGCTTCCCTTCTTCTTTCTTATTATGTGCCATCGCCCAATAGATTCTTAAGGCTTTTGCAATGTTTTTTGAACCACCACCTTCCACCCCTTGCTCACCTTTTAGTTCGTTCAAGAAAAATTGATTTAATTCGTTACCAGGCAATTTATATTCTCCCGCTCTTTGAGGATCAAAGGCACCTTCAAGAAGTTTCAGACTTCTATGACTTTCTTTCCATTTCGAAAATATCTTTCCAATTTCATTAGACGCCGTCAATTCTCCCACTCTTTCAACCCTTCCATCATCACCAAACTTACCATGAACTTCGTCACTTATACTATCAGGAAAATACATCGAACCATCAGTATTCTGTCTACCAAACGGTGTTTCGGCAGTGGCACCAAAGATATTACCAGTATTTTTACCTGCTTCTCTCATTTCGGGGTCTAACAATGCAGATATTCTTGCTCTAGCCCATTTTCTCCACTCCACAAGATCTTCTCTGTTCTCAGGAATCCCTCTAACCTCCTGACCTTTTCCTTTCTTCATTACTTCTGCTCTAATTACTGAAACTCTGTTACCCCAATCATTCTTTCCTTCGTCGAACATTTGATCAGCGAGCTTTCCAAGTCTTCGCGCTCGCGCAGTAGGTTCTCTAATTTCTCCAATATCTTCCAACACTCTATCCAGGTCCTCTGGCGATTCAACCAAAAATGTTTTTTTAGAACCACGTTCTCTTCTCGTTCCTGCAACGTCATCTCCTCCACCCTGTTGACCATCTTTCTCTAATTCTGGTTGTGGTGGCTCCGCTCTCTTTTTCTCTCCTTCTTCTCGAGCTCTTTTTACATCAATATTCATCCCATCTAAAATTTTCCGGGCATCCTCCACACTCTGGCCAGTTTTTGAAGGTTTACCTTCAAAAATCATAGCCCGAGCATCACTGACTTTTCTGCTTCCCCCTCGTTCATCAAGAATACCAATTTTAACCCCTTTACCATGCAACCTCTGTTTTGCTGCTTGTCTCATATTTTTCTCCTCTGCGACAATTTCTTCCTCCCGAGGAATAGTTCTTTCCCTGTCTTTGAACTCGTGTACATATCTCGACGCTTCGCGCAAATCATCGCCTAACTTCTCATACCACACCAGAACTCTAAACTCTCCCTCAACCCATTCAGGCTTCTTTATGTCATCACCACCCTCATCCCTTCCACTTAATTCCAGTCCAACCGCTGGTGGCGTATTTCTTCCAGATTCACTTTCACCTGCCATTAATTCATCGAAATGTGTCTGTAATTCTTTCTCGGTTGCGTATTTGTTTCTAGTATCATCCCTACTCACAGGGGCTATTCTCTCCGATGCAATCTGACCACCATCCAAGAATTTTTTGTATTTAGGATTATCTTGCCACGAACGATCATTTGGATCGAGAATAGATGAAGTCTTTTCAATATATTTTTTAGGCACACCACCAACCCGAGCCAATTCAGCTCGCGAACGTGGATCACCCGGGAAGAAGGATTCTTGCATGTATTTAAAATTCTATTACTAGGTACATTATACTATTCCATCCATCTTTATTCCCAGCTTATTCAAAATTGGAGCAAACGTGTCCTTCCACAAATTCCAACCCCCTTTAATCGCTTTGATCTTCTCCGGATCTGTGTACCACTCATAAGCCACTTTCAGGTAACCAAAACCATAATCTCTATCCACTGCACTTAGACCTTTCAAAATATCTATCATTTCATTCCATTTTTTCGGATCTGCTATCTCCATCAGTCCTACAAAATACTCTTCCTTCGCTCTTTTGTCATCAATTGTAAACTTATTTCCGATAGTCTCACCACCCCTCCCCACTCCCAAATTATTCTTTAGAAACTTCAATGCAGCTTCTTTACTTACCCACCTGTCATTTGTCTTTCCATCCAAAAAATCGGCAGCAAAAAATATTTTTAACCTTAACGAATTGCCCGGATCACCATCAATTGTAGAGGTATCATGGGGAAACACCACCTTATGTTCTCTCAAACTATCTATCGCTCTTTTCCATACTTCTTCAGCAGAATTGATATCCGTTGCATCTTTTAAATCCTTCAAAATCCCATCATACCAGATCGGCTCTTTATTTTTTTTCTCCTCCTTCACTTCCAATAAGTATGGCTTGCCGTTCACTCCGATTCCACAATCATTTAAAAATTTCATCGCATCTTCTCTCGTCTTCCAAAAATCATTAGTTGTTAAATCTGGATTCCACAGAAATTCAGCAGCACCCAGAACCTTTTCTCTATTCGCATATCTTTCCTTTGTTTCATTGGTGTCGTTCTCAAGTGACATTTTTGGAAGTGTAATTCCTTCATTTGCTCGCAATCTATCTACAGCCTCCCATCTCTTATTTCTCTCGCCCTCATTCAGATCTTTGTCAAGAAATGTTGCTAATTTTAAATCCTTCAAAATCCCATCATACCAAACCAAGTTGTCTTTTTTTTTGGTCTTCTCATCATCCTCGCTTTTTATTGTTTGATTTTCAGCTATCAAAACTTTATCTCTAAACAACAGATCTTTTGTCATTCTGAATTTTTCCAAATTTTTTCCCATAAATCTCTTGAACTCATCGCTAAATTTTGTGTCGTCATAGTTTTTATCTTGTTCTTCAATTTCCTTAACCAAATTAACAATAGACGAAACATCAACGTCCCTAAGATTCGTGAAATACTCCAACATGTCACCCTCTCTCTTAAGATTAATTCCAATTACACCTACATCAAACCCGTTCGCAACAAGCTTTCTGAGCATCGAGATTCTCACTTCATTTGAAATTTCCTCATCTTCGAGGTCGCTGTTGACCACATATTCACCACCTGGCTTTCTGTTGATATTTCCAAGAAGAATCAACTTGCTGGCAGGACTTTGGTACTCTGACTCATAATTTTTCTCTATCTCCGCCTTTGATATTACCTCAAAATTCATTTTTTCATCATCCAAATTTTTCAAAAAATCACGCCTCAAATATATCCCCCTTTTCGCATCTGTATCATCTGTTTCTGGCTCATTTTCCGATGTTGGCGCGCCCGGTTCCTCTTTTCCAATATTCTTTTCAACAAATTTTCCTACATTGATTCCCAACCTGTCCAGAACAGGAGTCTCTGGTTTGGTAGTTGTTTCACCCAAATACCATTTTCTCACTTCCTTCATTTCATCAACAAACTCTTGATATTCAGATGATTTACTACCGTCAACAACCACATTTAATATTTCTTTTCCCTCCTCCGTTTTTTGAGTCACTCTTAATCCAACCAAACCCATATCAAAGCCTTTTCCTCGTAAGTTCCTTATGGCTTCTGCTCTATCGATAATGGAAGGTGGGTAATCATCCATATCTCTCACATCAGACAAATTAGCAACCAACCTCAGATCTGTATAGGCGTTATATTTAATATCTTTTTCCGTCGCTAGAATCAACCCCTCGCTCTCTAGATTCGGTTCGAACGTCCTCATGTTTCATCTTAGCATTTACGATCGACAAAGTTAATTTCCAAATGTCTTCGGACTACCCAATTCTTTTTTGACCTTTTCACTCAAATACATCTTCATCAAAGATTGATAGGGTACATCTTTGGCGTTCG